>Ga0209816_1002599_pt1 | contig 12719 bp, 7 predicted proteins | sample CoawatmetaG01DNA_FD_187509 | JGI IMG/M metagenome (GOLD analysis project Ga0209816, IMG submission 187509) | Marine microbial communities from the West Antarctic Peninsula - Coastal water metaG017-DNA (SPAdes) (version 2) | ecosystem: Environmental > Aquatic > Marine > Coastal ... | reverse complement strand
TACAAAAAATGATTATTTAAATACGGTTGGAGTTTATAAAAAACACCTTAAAATCGAAAGAACTGTGTATCTAAGAGATTTAAATATAGAAAACTTACTGTTATTTAAAACCAGCACTCTTTTTAACGGATTAAAAATATCTTCAATAAACTCATATTTAAAAAAACTAAAAGTCATTGTTAATAAGGCTCATTCAAAAAATTTAATTATAAATAAAAACATATTCTCAAAAAATTTAATTGAAGAGGAAGGTTTTAAAAAAGTAAAAAGGAAAGAAATAGATACCTCTAAAATCGAAGTTGGTATATTTAAATCAGAAAGCGTTTATGATATCCAGGCAATCGCATTTTTTATAACAATGATAATGTTTAAAGGAATGAAGCCAATAGAAATGGTTAGATATAGCTATTTAGAGAGCTCTGATTTAGCAAATGAGAAATACGTGTCTTATACCTCAAAAGGGATTAACAAGTACATTAAATTTAGTGAGAATACATTCAGGCTAATAAGGATACTTAAAACATCCTTGCATTTCACTCATTTTGAAAAAAGCCCAGAAATGTTAGCCCCTTACAACAATGTATATGAAATTTTCAACCAGAGTGTTTCAACAAAAATTAAGAAACATAAAAATATATGGAATATATACCAAAAGAAAATTAAAAATTTAATTGGATGTAACTATACAATGGCAAATACAATTTATATAAACTATATAAATAGTTTAGAGATTTCAAATAACGCAAGAGAAATACTGATAGGTAATAAAGACGGTAAAAATATAATATTTGATCAAAATAGTCCACTAAGAGATCAAATTAAAAGTGCAGAAAATAAATTAATGGAAGATTTTCAACTAGGAAAATTAGTAGCATTAATAGAAAATAAAATGAACTTACTTGGTATCGTTAATACAGAAAAAACAAAATGGGAAAGGCCAATAGATTTTATAAAAACCCTCTCTAATAGTTAATAAGTATCATACAAACTAAGAAGTTTAATGTTCTTTTTGATATCAACAAGGGTAAGGTTTGTGTCTTTCTTTATAGATATTACATACTTCTTTCCAGGTATCATATCAAAGTAATTATCAGAAAAATTATTCTTTGAATCTATGTCTACAAAAATATTCTTTATCAGATTTTTAGATTTCAAACTTATTTCAAAAACATCATGAAGTTCTGTAATTTCATATTCTATAATTGGTTTCTTTAATTTCAAGTCCTTAAAGCTTGACATGTAGTATATATTACTAGAGATTTCTTTTTTATCCTTAAACAAAGAGGCAGATACCAAACTATTATTAATATCAAAATTATTATTTACCCAATCCATAGACAGACTATCTATTTTTATAGTTGAATCTGGATCAAGAATGTAATCTTTGTTTTTCTGAAATAATATTTCTCCGTCAAGACTTAATATTGTGAGATTTAAAGTTACTTCTTGAGCCTCGTAAAGGTCAGATATTACGTGCAATTCAAGTTGGTTTTCTGTCTTATAAAAACTAATCAAAATCGGCTGAAATGATTTTTTTGTAGAGTAGTGAAGAGCTTTCCATTTGCCGTAATAATCAATACTTGACCAAGATGCAACTGGCCAACAATCATTTAATTGCCAGTATAAACTCCCCATAGAGTATCCTTTATTTCTTCTATGGGACTCCATTCCTATAGAAACACCATAAGCTTGTAAAATTTGACTTACATATAAATATCCAGCAAAACTGTTTGGTTTTTTGTAATATCTAAACATATAGTTTTCAATTGTGCTGTTTCCAATACTAGATCTTTGGTGTGATGTCATTACTTCAGAATATATATTATAATCAGTTTCATTTGTGTATTTATCAACACTTGAAAACTCTGGAAAAGACTGAAAGCCATACTCAGACATGAATCTAGGAACTTTTTTATTGTACGATTCAAAATCTTCTTGACCCCACCAAACACCCCAATAATGCACATCTCCACTTGTGTAATTTTCTGGCTGTCCAAAAGAACTTCCAGGTGATGATGGCCAATAATCAGTGCTACTATCTAATTTCTTTACAGCATTAGGTAGTAATTTATGAAAAACATCATCGTATGCTTTGCTAATCTTATTTGCGACCTCCAAAGATTGATTTTTAATTACATCTTCTTCCCAGCCCCATCTTTTCCATGCAGATAACACCTCGTTATTACCACACCATAAAGCGATTGATGGGTGTGATCGCAATCTTTTAATATTATATTCTGCTTCTTCTTTAACAGAGCTTAAAAATTCTTCATCACCAGGATACATCGCGCAGGCAAACATAAAATCTTGCCAAACTAATAGTCCTTTTTCATCACACAGATTATAAAATATTTCTTTTTCATAAATACCACCACCCCAAACTCTTATCATATTCATATTAGCATCTACAGCAGCCTGTAATAATTCTTCATATTTATCATCAGAAACTCTGTTTAAAAAAACATCTTGCGGGATATAATTTACCCCTTTCATAAAAACAGGTTTTTTATTTACTTCAAAGTAAAAGTTATTACCAATACTATCTGCTGAGGTCACTAAATTTATCTCTCTAAGCCCAATTTTCTTTGAGCTTGTAGTATAGTTATTCTTTGATTTAAGTTTTACTTTAATCTCATACATAGTTTGATTACCCAAACCATTGGGCCACCATAATTCATAATTTTTAATTGAAAATGGTATTTCAATCTTGTTTGCTCCTTTATTTACATAGACAAAATCTGTGGATATTTTTTTATTATTTACATAGATTTCAGAAATCATTTCATCAATCTCTAAAGAAGATTCTAATTCAATTTCAGCAACTAGATTTGCATTTTCGCTTAGACTCAATTGTCTTATGTACAAGTCTTGGATATTAAAATAATTCCAAGTTGTTAAATTAATGGGCTGCCAAATACCACTGGTTACTAATCTAGGTCCCCAATCCCAGCCATAATGATAGGGGGCTTTCCTTGTGAAAACACTGACCCTCTTATTCCCTTCAACCTTTCCTATTTCTGCTAAATCGTTCGCATTAAAAGAAGAAATATCATACCCTAGGCTATCATGAAGAATAACTCCTTTATTGATAGGAGAAAACAGCTTCACATAAAGATTATTCTTACCAACTTTAGAGTGTTTTTTAATATCTACAGTTTTTCCAACAAACATATTATCTGTAGTAGCAATTAAAGAATCATTTAAATAAATAGAAGAGTAGGTGTCAATACCTTGTAATTCTAATCCGATAAAATCACTATTAATATCGTTTTTTGAAAGTTCAAATTCGGTCTTGTACTCCCAATCGGTCTTGTCTATCCATTGAAGGTCATGCTCGTTAAGTCTATAAAAAGGATCTTTAATTAGTTGATTACTTAGTAAATCAGTGTGTACATTTCCTGGGACTGAGGCTTCAAACCAAAGAGAATCTACATTATTCTTAAATTCCCAATTCTCAGATATCTCTACAGCATTATTAGTTTGATTACTACAATTATAACATAGAAATATTAATAAAAAAGAAAACTTAAATAAATGCTTCATCTTGTTTTTAGTATTTATAAATAAACTACTTACTGTCGGCTTGTATAAACTCTCTAGAAATATCGTCTGATTGTAAAAAACTCAACTTTAGCTCTTCGTCTTCATATTTTAAGTAAACACTTTCCATCCAAACTATATTTTCCTCTTTCTTTACTCCCTTTTCAATAAAAATAAACTTACCCTTATTAAAATAACTTATATGAGCCGTGTTGTCATCTATACTAACTTTAAAGTCATATAAACTCCAATCCGTTGATATATATCCTTTTTTAAAATGTGTTTTTATAACGTTTAAAAATGAGGGTAAATCATATTTCTCTCCCATCTCATAAATAACAAAATCACTTGTCGTAAAATCATACACTAATTCTTTTCCGAGGTTATCTATATCTAAAGCTGTAAAGAAACCTTTCAGAACTGAAATTGCCTGATCTTCAGTGATAATCTTTTTAGGGGCGGAGTTACAACTCATCAAACACAAAATAAGTAAAGAAATTATTAATCTATTCATGGTGTAAAACTTTTATATTATTAAATTTACTATATATATTCTTATCCATAATATTAATAAAAAAAAATGAATAAAGTATTATTGCTGTTATTGAATATTATTATATCCACTAATTCACTTTCACAAGCAGTTGTAACTGATTCCCTTAAACAAGAAGGATGGAATAAATCTGGAAAGATTACTTTTCTTGTAAACCAATCTGCTTTTAGTAATTGGACATCTGGGGGGGAGAACAGTATTGCTGGGGCATTATCTTTAGATTATAATTTAAACTATTTAAAAAATGGTTGGGCCTGGGACACAAAAATGATAGGGGCCTTTGGGATGAATAAAAATAGTGATAGTGAATTTGCAAAAAAGACAGATGACAGAATAGAGATTAATTCTCTAGTTGGGAAAAAATTTACAAAAGAATTAAGTTATTCTAGTTTTTTAAATTTCAAAACTCAATTCGCTAGAGGCTATAAATATTCAACTAACTCGCTCGGGTTAGAAGAAAGAGAGGAAACAACTAGGTTCTTTTCTCCTGCGTATATACAATTAGGGGTAGGTGTTTACTGGAAAAAAACAAAAGATTTTTGGATAAATATGGCTCCTGTAACCGGGAGATTAATTATAGCCAATAGAAAATTTACTTCAAATCTTATCGACGGGGCAGAGTACTTTGGTATTTCTAAGGGCAACACCTCTAGATTTGAATTAGGCGCATCACTAAGTGGATTCTATAAGTTTGAGTTAATAGAGAATGTAATTCTTGAGCAAAGTTTAAGCTTATACTCAGATTATCTTCAAAATGCTGAAAATATCGATGTTGATTATACAGTCTCTGCCTTTATGAAAATTAATGATTATCTATCTACAACCTTAATTATGCAATGTAGATATGATGATAATGCAATAAAAAAAGTTCAACTAAGGGAGGTCTTTGGTCTTGCTATAACGCTAGATTTACTTGAAATCCCTAGTATAATTTCGAAAATTTAAAATTATCTACTACGTAATTTTGATAGTAGTTTAAGTATTTCTAAATATAGCCATATCAATGTTACCAATAGTCCAAAAGCACCATACCATTCCATGTATTTAGGAGCTCCTTTCTCTGCACCTTCTTCAATAAAATCAAAGTCAAGTACTAAGTTTAAAGAAGCTATAACAACAATAAATAAACTAAATCCTATACTCATAAGTGAACTGTTTGTTGGGTCCAAAACAGATATTGAAGCGCCAAAAAAACTCATTACAAAGCTAGCCATATAAACTAAAAATATTCCTCCAGTTGCAGCAACAACACCAAGTTTAAAGTTCTCAGTAGCTTTTATCATTCCTGATCTGTAAGCTAGAAGTAACGATGCTAATATCCCTAAGGTTAAGCCAATTGCTTGCATTACAATTCCTTCATAAGCTTGATTGAACATATAAGAAATTGAACCCATTGCAAGACCTTCTAAAATAGCATATATAGGGACAGTAATAGGAGACCATTCTTTTTTAAAAATTGTAATGATAGCTACAATTAATCCTCCAAATACTCCTACTGGAATAAGATAAGTCATGCCAGGTGCAAAGCTATAATATCCAGAAAATATCAACAAGAACAATCCAATTGCTGTTTTGTCTACAGTGCCCTTAATAGTCATTACCTCATTTATTTCAGCCCCTCTGGAGGTGCGTGAAAATGAATCAAAAGAAGACTTGTTTAGTGCTGGATTTCCACTTCTATAACCTAAACGTGAACGGTTCATCATGTTAATTTTTTTTTATGAATTCTGTTTTTAAAACAAGGCCTTTAATTTTTTTAAATTTGCAATCTATCTCGCCTGGATTGTTAGTTAATCGAATATTTTTGATTGAAGTGCCTCTTTTAATGGTAATTGAAGTGCCCTTTACTTTTAAGTCTTTTATTAAAAAAATAGTATCTCCATCACTCAGAAGGTTACCATTAGCATCTTTACTTTCCATTTTGTTTTGTTCTAATTATCGGATAAAAGTAATAAAATTTATTCATTTTCAGACATAGAATATGGTACAGAGCTTTTATCTGATCCCCAATTAAAATTAGGCGTAGTTGACATCTCAAAATCTATAACCCCACCCTCTCTCAAATCAGCATGGTCTAACCAATTCTTATTATACTGTAATTGATTAAAGTTAAAGTCTTTGATAAAAATGTTTTTGGCACTATTATTTTTAGCATTAATTTTTAATTCTTTGCCGTTACTTAGCTCTATAGTAACTTCTTCAAAAAGTGGACTTCCTATAACATATTGGCCAGTAACAGGAGCTACTGGATAAAATCCGAGTGATGAAAATACAAACCATGCTGATGTTTGCCCATTATCCTCATCTCCGCAATAGCCATCAGCACCTGAACCGTACAAGTTGTCCATTACATACCTTACTTTTTCTTGTGTTTTCCAAGGCTCTTGAGCATAATTATAGAGATATATCGCATGTTGGACTGGTTGATTTCCATGTGCATACTGACCCATTCCTCCTATCTCCATTTCCAATATTTCATGAATTTTAAATCCATAATAACTATAGTCCGAGCTAGGGTCAGATGTAAATATTTGATCCATTTTTCTCACGTAGTTTTCTCTACCTCCCATTAAGTTAATTAACCCTTGTGGATCATGTAAAACAGACCAAGTATAATGCCAAGCGCTTCCTTCAGTAAAAACTCCTCCCCATTTATCTGGTCTAAAAGGAGATTCAAAATTTCCGTCAGAGGACTTTCCTCTCATGAAGTTTGTAGAGGAATCAAATACGTTTTTATAATTAAAAGATCTGTTTCTAAAACGAGTAATTTCTTCTTCTGGTCTTTCTAATTTTTCGGCTAATTTCCAAATACAATAATCATTATAGGAATACTCTAAAGTCCTAGCAACACTTTCATTAACTGAAGTATCAAATGGAATATAGCCCAATGAATTATATTCTTTAACCCCTTTTCTTCCAACAGAACTTAAAGGCCCTTCATTATTAGAGCTATTTATAATCCCCTGGTAGGCGGTTTCTATATCAAAGTTATTAATCCCTTTCAAGTAAGCTTCTGCTATAATAGATGCTGAATTAGAGCCAATCATGCAGTCTCTATGACCTGGGCTAGACCATTCTGGAAGCCAGCCACTTTCTTTGTATGGGTTAACCATAATGCCTTGTAATATTTCCCCAAGTTTTTCTGGATACATAAGCGTGTAAAATGGGAAAACAGCTCTAAAAGTATCCCAAAAACCATTATCCGTATATAAAGGTCCCTTTTCTATTTTACCATTGTAAGGACTGTAATGAATTTGCTCTCCTTTACTGTTATATTCATGAAACTCTCTTGGAAACAGAAGAGTTCTATAAAAACTTGAGTAAAATTTTATAACATTTGATTTTGCAGTTTCGTGAGCTTTGAAATAATCTTTCTTATTTTCAAAAGTGTCGCTAAGAGCTGGTTTTACTTTTATTTTAGATAATTCATTATTCCAAACTTCTTTAGCTAAAGCTTTAGTTTTTTCAAATGTCTGGTTCTTCGGAATTTCTCTGTCTAAATTAATTTGAGCTTGTTCATGACTAATAAATGAAGAAGATATTCTGACTTCCACTACATTGTTTTTATTATTTATAAAACTAACATAGCTACCAACGTGTTCCCCTGAAAGTTCAGCTGTAGGATATATTTTCCCTTTTCCATCCCAAGTTCCAAACTCGTCAAAAGGAGTATTGAACTCAATAATGAAATAATTTGAAAAATTCTCTGGAACCCCACCTGAATTATTTTTGGATACCCCTATGATTTTATTTTCTTTTGGTAAGACTTTAATAGTTGAGTTTTTAAAAAACGCATCTATTACTAAATGAGAGTCTGAATCTTTTGGAAATTCAATTTTAAAGTGAGCAGACCTTTTAGTTGGGGTTAATTCTACTGTAGTTTTAGAATCAATTAATTTGACTTTATAATAATGAGGCAATACTTGAAGGTTATTAAATTGTGATTTGCGCTCATTTTCTAGAACTTTTAGTTTACCAGTAATTGGCATAATAGAAAAAGCTCCATAATCATTTATCCAAGGACTTGGTTGGTGGGTTTGTCTTATTCCTACTAAACCAGAATTTTTATCAGTATAAATCCATCCGTCACCCATTTTCCCAGTTTGGGGCGTCCAAAAGTTCATCCCCCATGGAAGTGCTATTGCCGGGTAAGTATTACCGTTAGATAATTCATGAGAGGAATCCGAACCTATTAGTGGATTAACGTATTGAGTGAAATCATCTTGCGAAAACGCAAAAAAATTAAAAAAAAGAATAACCAATACACTTAATAAAGATGTTTTTTTATTCATATTCCGTTATTAATATACAATTGATTGTGGTCTGTATTTTTTCTCTAAACCAAAATTCAAGTTTGGTTTAGGGCCCATATTGAAAATTATTTCTCCTCCTTGCATAATATCTTTGTGGGTTATGTAAGAGAATTTGTAGTCTTTGCCGTTGAGTTGTACAGACTGTATGTAAATGTTATCATCACTATTTTCTTTTGCTATAATTGTAAACTTTTTATCCTCTGGCAAGACAATAGAAGCTGCATCAAATAACGGAGACCCAAATACATATGCCCCATTAGATGGGTTCACCGGGTAAAACCCTAGCGAGGAAAATATATGCCACGCTGACATTTGTCCACAATCTTCATTTCCTGATAAACCATCAGGCTTATCTGTATAGAGTTCATTATTAATATACCTTACTTTATCCGCAATTTTATACGGTTGTCCAGAATAGGCATACATGTATGTGGTGTGGTGACTAGGCTCGTTTCCATGTGCATATTGGCCAATTAATCCTGTAATATCACTGGAAGCTTCTTCTCCCAAATCTGATGACATGCTAAATAATTCATCCAGTTTTTGAGTGTATTTTTCATCTCCACCAAGTAATTCAATTAACCCTTCAGGGTCTTGAGGAACAAGCCATAAATATTGCCATGCATTTCCTTCACAATAATCATTGACTCTGTGTTCAGCCCGAACAGGGTCAAAAGGAGTTCTCCAACTTCCATCTGCAAGCTTCCCTCTCATAAATCGAGTTTCATTGTCAAAATATTCTTTATAAGCTTTGGACCTGTTTAAGAAATACTCATAATCTTCTTGTTTATTTAATTTTTTTGCTAATTGAGCAATAGACCAATCTGCTATTGCATACTCCATTGAACTTGCTACTGATTCAACCATATAATCTGCAGGAATATATCCTTTTTCCATTAATTTTTTTACACCAGGTTCAAAATCTCCAGTAGCACTCGTTTTAACAGCTTCAAAAACCTCCTCTAAGTCAATTCCCTCAAACCCTTTCAAAGAAGCGTCAATTACAACAGGGATAGCGCTATATCCAGGCATAGTGTTTGTTTCGTTTCCTCTTAGATGCCATATTGGTAATTTGCCTTGATGATCAAAAATTTTCAACATAGAATTAACCATATCGCTAACTCTTTCTGGTTGGGTAATTGTGTATAATGGATGTGCTGCCCTATAGGTATCCCATAAAGAAAATAGAGTATAATTAGTAAAGGTCGTGTCTTTGTAAACAACCTTGTCGGTTCCTCTATATTCACCATTTACGTCTTGATATAAATTAGGAGCAATCATTGTGTGATACATCGCTGTATAAAAAACTCTTTTCTTTTTTAAATCATCCGTTGTAATATCAATCTTTGATAGTTCTTGATTCCATTTGTTTTCAGCTTCCTTTTTTACTTTGTCAAAATCCCAATGAGGAATCTCAACGGTCAGGTTTTCAAGTGCGTTTTCAGAACTAACAGTCGAAACACCCATTTTTACATATATTTCTTCATTTTTTTCAGTTTCAAACTCTAAAAACCCTTTAACAAAGGTTCCTTTTAACTCATCTCCTTTAAACTTTTTATCTCTGTCGTAAAGAATAAAATCTTTAACTGGTTTAGAAAGAATTAAAGTAAAATACTCTCTTTGATCCGACGCCCACCCAGATGAAAATCTATGACCTTGAAAAGTGGTGTCATTTACTTTTTTTAAATAGGTTTCGGTAGGCCTGTCAGCACTTCCTTCCCCTAAATCTATTATTACTCTGGACTTTTTTGAAGATGGGTATGTATATCTGTGAAACCCTACTCTTTCAGAGGCTGTAAGCTCAACATCAATATTATATCTTTCAAGGGCTACTTTATAGTAGCCTACAGAATTAAATTCTTTGTTTTTTCTATAAAGTGAAGAATATCCAGACATATGATTATCTTGATTTCCAGCATTATATTTTAATTCACCCGTAGCAGGCATAATTGTTAACTCTCCTAAATCAGACATTCCTGTACCACTAACGTTTAAGTGACAAAACCCTTTTACAATACTGTCTGTATGATGATACGAAGAAGACCAATCCCATCCTTTATTAAAATTTGTCGGTCCAACTTGAACCCCTCCAAAAGGGACTGTGGCGCCAACAAATACATGGCCATGTCCTCCTGAACCAATAAACGGATCAACATATTTTATTAAATCATTTTCATTTTCAGAATTAGCAATGAAGTTATATCCACAAAGGATTGCAAGTAAAATGATAATATTGATTGGATTTTTTATTTTTTTCATAATTCTAGTTTAGTTAAAGCTTGGCGGAGGTTCTGTTTCTCCCCAGTTAGATTGTTTGTTTGTGGTTGTTTCAAATTCTAACACTCCACCGTTTTTAATTTTATCCCATTCTATCCAGCTAGAATAATGAGAATTGTTGTTTAAAAGTAAAGATTTTGTGTAAAAGTTATTTGTTTTTGGAGTAATAATTTTAAGAGTTTTTTTATTAGGTAAACTAATTAAAACCTCCTCGAAAGAAGGAATATTAATCGATAAGCCTGCAACACCCGGTATCATTGGATAAAGACCAATGGATGCGAAAACATACCAAGCTCCCATCGTCCCTAAATCATCATTTCCTGGAAGCCCAGAGCTACTGCTATTATACTGTTCATCTAATATTCGTGCTATAGTTTGGGAGGTTTTTTCTGGTTTTTTAATCCAATTATATACCCAAGGAACTTGAAAATCAGGCTCATTTCCTGCAGCAAACCAATCCTGCTCATATTTAGCGTCTAATTTACTAAAAAGAGTATCTAATCTTGTTTCAGCAAAAGCATCCCCTCCAATTTTATTTATTAAATCTTTGAGGTTATAAGGAACCATCCAGAAATAATTTTTATACGTCCCTTCTCTCCAGTCATGAGTGATGTCTTTCCAGACATTATTTGGGAATTTAGAATTCAACCAGTTGTTTTCAGGGTTATAAATATTATTCCAATTTTGAGCTCTATCTTTTAAAAATTTAGCATCCTCTTTTTCGTTTAAAGCGTTTAAGGCAAACTGGCTTATTGCGAAGTCAGAAGAAGTGTACTCTAACATCATTGATGCAAATGTGTGACCGTTGTTCATATACTCTGTTAGGTATGGCCTAACTTCTTGTTTTTGAGATTTTAGTCTTGGCTCCATAGCGCCTTTACGCATATATTTATAGGCTTTTGTTAAATCAAAATTATTTGCTCCAAAAGCAAATGAATTTGAAATTAAAATTGGCGTGGGGTCACCCTGCATAATTCCAGTTTCAATATTAGCTAAGATCCACCTTCCATATCCACCAGCCTGCTCTGCAAAATTGACTAAGGACTGCATCATTTCACTACTTTCATTTGGAAATAACATAGCAAGAAGTTGACCTTGAGTTCTGTAGGTATCCCAGACACTAAAAGAACTATAATGCTCTTTACCATTAGTATTGTTGTAAACTTTAAAATCGGCGCCCATATAATCCCCATTAGAATCACTAACAATATTTGGATGTATTAAACTATGGTAAAAGTTGGTATAAAACTGTACTTTTTTGTCCTGATTAGTTGTGGATATTTTTATTTTATTTAAATGCTCATCCCATACTTTTTGTGTAGCGTTTAAGTACGTTTCAAAAGAAGAGTTTAAGTTCTCTGAATGTAAGTTTTCTTTAGCATTTTCAATTGAAACAAAAGAGATCGCTATTCTGTAATTAATTTCTTTATTTTTTAGTGTATTAAAAGTGAAAAACGCGCCTGAGTTCTTTCCATTATTTGAAAGTTCTTCTGATAATTCCTTTCCATTCCATGTTCCCAGTTCATTCGCTTTTCTATCAAATTCAGCTGCAAAATAAACTTTATAAGGAGTTTCTGTTCCGCAAAACTCTCCTCCCTCTGTAAAACCTTCACAAGTCGAGTTTGAAGTAATCTTTATTTTTGAGTTTTTAATATACTTTTCGTTTGAAGAATTTACACCAGAACCTATAACTATAGTACCTTTTTTGGAGTTCTTAAATTCAAAATTAGCTATTGCAGATCTTTTAGTTACTGTTAATTGGCTAGTGATATCGTTTTTTGAGTTAACCGATAAGTAGCCAGCAGATGCATTATTAATTTCAGTAAAAGAATCAAATGAATTCATATCAAAAGGAGACTTCTCTAGACTGCCTGACAAAGGAGTTACTGGAAAATTACCCATATTAGAACAACCCGCTCCGCTTAACTGAGTAACTACAAACCCTTTTTGAGGTGAGAAAAAACTTGGTGTGAACTGAACCATTCCAAATGGATATGTAGCGCCAATAAAAGAATACCCACAAGCAAGTGATTCGC
>Ga0209816_1002597_pt1 | contig 12727 bp, 9 predicted proteins | sample CoawatmetaG01DNA_FD_187509 | JGI IMG/M metagenome (GOLD analysis project Ga0209816, IMG submission 187509) | Marine microbial communities from the West Antarctic Peninsula - Coastal water metaG017-DNA (SPAdes) (version 2) | ecosystem: Environmental > Aquatic > Marine > Coastal ... | reverse complement strand
AAATCAAGGGTTTTAAACAACAAACAAAATATTATTATACTTTATAGATTATTTAGTTTTTCAAAATTGTAATTACTATTAGCTCAGCTCTAGCATAATAACTCTCTGATTTTACAGCCCATTCTAGGGCATTATAACCTTGATCACAAAAGTCTGTAAAAGGTTGAGCTCCGTATCTTATTAATAAATTAACCATATCTGGTTTATCATTAATAACAGCATGAATTAAAAGGGGTTTTCCGTCAATAATTGAGCTAGCAGATATTAACCTATTTGAAAGCAATTCTTTGACTGAATCATAATTGTTGGACTTAATACTTTCAATAATCTGTTGATTAAAATCTAAAATTTCAAGATTATATAGATTATCAAAATTTGCATTAATTAATGTGTTTGAAAGTAATAAAAATAAAAAAAGGTGTTTCATAAATGTTTTAAATATTTTACAAAAATAACACATATACTAAGTAATAACTTAAGTATTTTATCATATACTTGTACTGTATTAACAATATTTGTTATATATAATTTAATAATGTTAAATAAATACGTATTTAGTGGTTAAAAATAAGAAATTGTCAATAAAAGCTAATTTAGAGGCAATTCAGTTAGAAAATGCCTCATTTTCTTATCAATTATTTGACATAAACAACAACAACCTTAACAATAAATTTCAAAAATGGCATTACCACCCAGAAATTGAATTAGTGTATATAAATAACGGTAAAGGAAAAAGACAAGTAGGTTTAAACTTATCAAACTATCAGGAAGGAGATTTAGTAATGATAGGATCTAATGTTCCACATACTGGATTTACTGACTATTTTGATATCGACAGAAAAGAAGTTGTTATTCAATTTGGTGCAAATTTTTTAGGAAATTCGCTTGAAAAAGTAATAGAATTTAAAAACATTAACAAACTATTTGAGTTGTCTAAAAAAGGTCTTTTTTTTTCAGGTGAAACAAAAAAAACTATAGGAATTAGCATGTTAGGGCTTCAATACGAAACACCAATTCAAAGAATTTTAACATTAATAAAAATATTAAATGATCTTTCACTTAGCAAAGATGTTACTATTTTAAATTCAGATAATTTTGATTCAGAAAATATTGAAGAAAATGAGAGAATAAAAAAAGTTTTTAATTACATAAAACTCAACTACAAAGAAGAGGTTTCACTAAATAAAGTTTCAGAACTAGTATTTATGACACCCCCATCATTTTGCCGGTACTTTAAGTCTAAAACAAACAAAACGTTTACAACTTTTTTAAATGAATACAGAATCAACAACGCTTTAAGACTATTAGCTCAAAGTAAACTCGATATTAAGAACATTTGCTTTCAGTGTGGTTATAATAATTTCTCTCATTTTAACAGACTTTTTAAAAATCAAATTCGCATGACTCCTTCAGAATATAGAAAAAAAATGGATTCTCAAGGATCCTAATCTAATTTTTCTTGTAGTGGTCTATTGAATATTTACCAGGCCCAAATAAGGTTACAAGAACAAAGCCTAATAAATACAAAATAGCTAATTCTTTTTTGCCAAAAGGATCATCAAAATGAACTACAAAAGCAGCTATTAACATAGCAAATGCTGGAAAAAAAGAAGCTATCCTAGTTTTATAACCTACTATGATAAATAAAGGAAAAACAAATTCCGCTAAAACAGTAAGAAACAGCGAATTCTCTTCTCCCACAGACAAAGGGTCGGGAAACCTTATGTCATCTGAAAAAAGTTTTTTCAGCTTTGGAAAACCATGAGTCATTAACAACAATGAATAGCCTACTCTTAATAGTAATTTACCAATATGATCCATACATTTGAATTTAATTCGTTAAATTAATAAAAAAATATAATCAATGGAAAAAATAAAACTTATTATTCAAATTATTATTGCCGTAGGAATTTTTAATGTGTGGTTGTTAAATTTTAAATCTCCCTCAAAATACAGAGGAGGAAACTCTCAAAACATGTCTGATGAATTCAATGCTTATGGTTTTAAAAATTGGTTTATGAAATTGATTGGTTTTTTAAAACTATCATTAGCTGGTCTTCTGATTTTAGGGATATGGTTTCCTATCTTAATAGACATTAGCGCCTTTTTGATGGGGTGCCTTATGGTTGGAGCTATTTTTGTTCATACAAAAATAAATGATCCTTTAATTAAATCTCTTCCTGCATTTGTAATGTTGATTCTTTGTTCTATCGTAATAGCACTTTAAAAATCCACTCATCAAATAGGGAGCTAAACAAAAGAATATGAATTCTTTTAAATTCATATGATATAAACTATTTTTACAATCCAAAATAAAGTATATGGCATTTAATATAAAAATGATTGAGGAAGTATATCAGCAAATAAAAAAGAAAGTTGATAAAGCCAGGGAAATAAACCAAAGCCCTTTAACTCTTTCTGAAAAAATACTTTATTCTCATCTTTGGAATTCTGAACTAAACTCTCCTTTTAAAAGAGGAGAAGATTATGTTGATTTTGCTCCCGACAGAATAGCGTGTCAAGATGCTACAGCTCAAATGGCCTTATTGCAATTTATGCAAGCAGGTAAAAGTAGAGTGGCCGTACCTACAACAGTACATTGTGATCACTTAATTCAAGCATCAATTGGAGCTACAAAAGATCTTCAAGCATCTCTAAATAATAGTAATGAAGTTTTTAATTTTCTAGAAACTGTTTCAAATAAATATGGAATAGGATTTTGGAAACCTGGAGCAGGAATTATCCACCAAGTAGTTTTGGAAAATTATGCTTTTCCTGGTGGAATGATGATAGGGACAGATTCACATACAGTTAATGCTGGTGGGCTTGGAATGGTTGCAATTGGAGTTGGTGGAGCAGACGCTGTAGATGTAATGGCAGGCATGCCATGGGAATTAAAGTTTCCTAAATTAATTGGAGTGAAACTAATTGGAAAACTATCTGGATGGACAGCTCCAAAAGATGTTATATTAAAAGTTGCTGGAATATTAACGGTAAAAGGAGGAACTGGAGCAATAATTGAATACTTTGGTCCAGGAGCCAAGTCAATGTCCTGTACAGGTAAAGGAACCATTTGTAATATGGGCGCTGAAGTTGGTGCGACCACTTCTACTTTTGGTTATGATGAATCAATGGAAAGATATTTAAGATCAACTGACAGGAGTGATGTAGCTGATGCTGCTAATAAAATAAAAGAATACCTCACAGCTGACCCTGAAGTATACCAAGAACCTGAAAAATATTTTGATCAGGTAATTGAAATAAATTTATCTGAACTAATGCCTCACGTAAATGGACCTTTTTCACCTGATATTGCGACTCCAATAAATGAGATGGCTGCAAAATCTAAAAAAAATGACTGGCCTTTAAAGGTTGAATGGGGTTTAATTGGATCTTGTACCAATTCCTCTTACGAAGATTTATCTAGGGCAGCTTCAATAGCTCAACAAGCAATCGATAAGGGTTTAGAAACTAAAGCTGAACTTGGAATCAACCCTGGCTCAGAGCAAGTAAGATACACGGCCGATAGAGACGGATTTTTAGAAATTTTTGAAAATTTGAATGCAAAAATATTTACAAATGCATGTGGTCCATGCATAGGTCAATGGGCTAGAAAGGATGCTGAGTTAAAAGAAAAAAATACAATTGTCCATTCTTTTAACAGAAACTTTGCCAAAAGAGCTGATGGGAATCCTAATACTCATGCTTTTGTAGCATCACCAGAAATAGTTGCAGCCATAGCAATTTCTGGAAGACTGGATTTTAACCCTCTAACTGATTCATTGATAAACTCATCAGGTGAAAAAGTCATGCTTCAAGAACCAACAGGGTGGGAACTCCCTCCAAAAGGGTTTGAAGTTGAAGATGCTGGATATTTAGAGCCAGTAACTGATGGATCAAAAATAAATATTATTGTAAATAAAGAGTCTAAAAGGTTACAATTACTAGAACCATTCAAACCATGGGACGGAAAAAATATCATGAATGCTAAATTGCTAATAAAAGCACTAGGAAAATGCACTACAGATCATATTTCCATGGCTGGTCCATGGCTTAAATTTAGAGGGCACTTAGATAACATATCTAACAATTGTTTAATAGGCGCTGTAAATGCATTTAACGAAAAAACAAATTTTGTAAAAAATCAATTAAACGGTGAATATCAAGGTGTTCCCGTTGTACAAAGGATTTATAAAGAAAACAACATAGACACTGTAGTTGTAGGAGATCATAATTACGGTGAGGGCTCATCAAGAGAGCACGCAGCAATGGAGCCAAGACACCTTGGAGTAAAAGTAGTTTTAGTAAAATCTTTTGCAAGAATACATGAGACCAACTTAAAAAAACAAGGGATGCTTGGAATTACCTTTGCTAAAGAAGATGATTATAATCTAATCCAAGAAGATGATATATTTAACTTTATAGATTTTGAATCATTTAGTCCTGGAAAACAAATTAGTATTGAATTAATTCATTCAGATGGGTCTAAAAATTTAATCATGGCTAATCACACTTATAACGATCAGCAAATAGAATGGTACAAAGAAGGATCTGCTTTGAATTTAATTAAAAAACAAAATTTAGTTTAAGTTTTATTCTGGAGCCAACTCAAACTGGAAGCCATCTAATTTTTCATTGATTTGAATTTGACAACCTAGCCTAGAGTTATTTTTGACATGGAATGCTTCGGAAAGCATAGCTTCTTCGTCGGCATTTTTTTCTTCAATCAATATTTCAGAATCAACATATACGTGGCAAGAAGCGCACATAGCCATTCCTCCACAAACTCCCTCAACAGGCAACTCATAAGACTTACAAAGTTCCATGATATTCATGTTCATGTCTGTAGGAGCAATCAAAGAGTGTTTTTTACCGTCTCTATCTATTATATTAATTGTAATGTCTTTCAAAAAAGTATAAAAAGGGGATTAAAATCTTTAATGGAATTATTTTCCTAAAGCTTGATCTGAAAACTTATAATTATCACCATCTTTCTCAATCATATACCAAAGATCCTTGATCTTCAATAAATTTTGATTAGAGTTTGTATAGTCTGTTTCAGTTTTACAATTATAAAATAAACTTCCATCCATAATAATAGCTTGATCCAACCAGCTTCTTTGAATCATTAAAGCCAAACCTGCAGACCATGCGTATCCATTAGAAATAGATTTATCCTTACTTCCTTGGTAATCATTATAAACTTGCTTAAGAAGGTTATTAACTCCGTCAGTACTTGTCATCTCTCCAGTCACCAACTCAGCAAAGTACTGAGCCGCCCCTTCAACTATAGCTCTACCGTTTGAAGAAGAATTATTTTCACGTTGACTAGTACAATTCTGTGAACCTAAATCTTGTTGAAAAGCATGATATAGTTCATGTAATACAAATGATTGAATATCATCTTTTTCTTTTAAATCGTTAAATGCTGGTTGAAATGCAGCTAAAACAAGTCTACTATTAGAACATATAACAAACTGAGATGACACATCTGCCCCATTCTCTAAATAATTACGATACTCACTTAAGTGAGATGATCTTTCACTTTCACTTAAACAAGTCCCTTGAAGCCAAGTAGAGATTTCAGTAAGTATAGATTCTATTTCAGTAGAACTAAGAACAACTTCCATTGTATTATAAGGCCTGTTAAAACCGCCCTCACTAACAAACTTTCCAATATTCCATGTGACCACGAAAATATCAGAATTCTGGTTTTTCATTTTAGATGTACCTTTATCAATCCATGAATTTATCTTGTTCGTACAAATTCCATAATTAGATGGGTCGCAAGAAGATAAAGTATGGGAGAAATTGACAAGTTTAACACCAGGTATAACTTCCTTAGAATTATCAACAATTTCCTCATCTGAAACACAAGAAATTACAAAAAAAGAGATTAAAAATACTGATATAATATTTTTTAAAATTTTCATGATTTAAATTTTAGCAAACTTACTCAGTTTTAAAAGAGTAGACAATAGAGTAACTACTGTTCACTCCGTCAGATGTTTTGACTCTCCAATAATACGTAGTTGCTGCTGCTAACTCTACACTAGCTGTTTTTTCTGTTAAGTTTGATAGTGCTGTCGCTGGTGTTTGTTTTCCATCTGTAGTATCAACATAAAGTGTGTAAGTAAGGGTGTCGTCCGTATCTGGATCACTACCATCCCAAGTGAAAGCTACTTTACCATCCCCATCTCTAGTGATTGTCGATCCTGATGCTGGTGTTTTAAGATCTGCAGGGAAAGGAGCGTAATTAACAATCCCTGTTCCTGCTAAATAAAACTTCCAAGTATCACTAGCTGTGTTGGTAGAACTGGCTGTACTTTTTGAAGTGATGTTCCAAGAATATGGAACCCCTTTATCTAAAGTGGCTTTAGTTGTAGTGGTAGTTAAGGCTGTTTTGTTTGTAACACTATTTGAATTTAAATCAGTAATCTTAAGGTCATATGTGTTGGTATCTGCCGAGGCACCCCAAGTAAAAGTTACGTCACTCTTCGTGTCAGAAACACTCGTTCCTGTTTCACAGGTCTTGTTATTAGCAGGAGCAGTTAAAGTTGATTTGCCCGGAGGGTTAATAACAGGATCGCCGCCGCCGCTACCACCGCCTTCTTCTCCGCCTCCACCACCACAACTTGTAAGGGTGAGAATAAAAAGAAAACTAAAGTATTTTAATATGTTGTATTTCATCTTTTTACAATTTTAAATGTTTTTCTAACGGTCTTACTCTCCATCACTACGATGTAAGTTCCTGTGATTTGTCTAGACAGATCGATATTTGTTTTTCTAGAGAAGTCCTGTATTTGCTGTTCTTTTGAATAGATAAGACTACCTTTTTCACTAAACACGCTAATCATAACTCTAGTGTCTTCACCTGAGACATGAACACTCACGTCCTGATCTGTTGGATTAGGGTAGTAATGTATATCCTCTGAGATAAACACTTCTTTCTCTATTATTCCTTGACAGTCTAAGTCCGTACTTATTTTTATTATACTCAGTCCTGTTGGAAGTTTAGTAGTAAAGTTATCTCCTTTAAACTCAAACCTCTCGCCATTAACATCAATATTGTAACTCTTAGAACCTGTTAGCTGGATGCTGGTAGTTCTTTTATCGTTATCCACCTCTACAAAGGCTGATAAGGCTTTTGGCTCGCCTATAACAACTTCAAAGCATTGACTATAGTCAGCCTGTCCAGTTACTGTAAAACAAACCGAATAAGTTCCTCCTGCAAGTCCAGTAACAGAAGCTGTTTTATCATCGCCTGTTATTGTAATTGGATCTTCATTCCCTGTAACAGTAATACTGTAATCATAAGAAGCATCCTCAATACTAAGTCCAATAGAACCATCACTTGTTCCAATGCAACTCGCACTAGTTACTGAGACTTTGTTGTTGTTATAAGGAATATTAAATACCGAATCACAAACATCTCCAATACCATCTTTATCGGCATCAGCTTGATCTGTATTAGCAATAACTGGACAATTATCTACAGAATCAAAAATTCCATCTCCATCAGAATCGTCACAAACATCTCCTATTCCATCAGCATCAGCATCAGCTTGATCAGCATTAGCGACAGCTGGGCAGTTATCATTAATATCCAATATACCGTCTCCATCTGAATCATCGTCACAAACATCTCCTATTCCATCACTATCCATATCGGCTTGATCATCGTTTGCGGTTTCAGGACAATTATCTGAATCATTTAAAATTCCGTCTCCATCAATGTCGTCATCACAAACGTCACCTATTCCATCTTCATCCATATCTGACTGATCAAAATTAGTTGTGCTAGGACAATTGTCGATTTCATCTCCAATCTTATCTTCATCGCTGTCTTTGATTTCAGAACCTATTAATTTTAATTCATTATTATTTAAGAAATAATATATTATCTCTGAATCTCCTTGATTTCCAACTTGATCAGTAATAGTTAAGTTAGTTTTAATATATCCATCATTTAGACTAGAAAAATCCAAGTTTGTTAGTTTATTTGAAATTGAATCTAAAGAACCAGAATAATTTACATCATTATTTGAATTTGATGACATAGATCTTTTAATGTAATTAGAATTATCAATTGAAATACCTGTTTTTCCAGAATCATTTGTGATATTATAAGAATATGTACCACCAACATCATCTTGTTCTACTACAATGTCAACAATAAATTCATCTAGACTGCTAGTTCCATCATTCTGTAAATTTGATTTAGAATAATATGATTTTGGATAAACTACATCTTTTGTATATTCTGCTGATTTTGTTGCAATTAACTGATCTTCAGTATCTGTAACTTGAACGGTAAGATTAATTAAACCATCTAAAACTCCAGTTGTTTTTATATTATTCACAACAATAGTATCTGAGCTAAAAACACCAGTTCCCCTTACAACATTTCCACCACCAAGCCTACTGTATATTGTATAAACATAATTTAAGTCTTTACACGGACTACAACTCATTTTAGCTGTAATATTATCTACATTACTTGCGTTAACAGCTTTTTCAACTATTTCAACTTTAAGAGGGTCAGTTAAAGTTATATCAGATTCAATAATATCAAACCTTACGTATTCAACAAAATTATAGGATCTGAAATTACCAGCCTTATCCATAACATTAATATCCGAAATTCCCCATTTACCAGGTGCGGAACCTTGAGGCAAAAGAAGATTAAAATCAAATAATTTCCATTCACTTGCGTTTTCTGAATCGTATTTTTTTCTTGTTTTATCTAATTCCGGAGTATTCATGGTTCCGTTTCCAGTTTGATAACCAAATTCTTTTCCTTGAGGGTCTCTTAGTTGCAAACTAACAGATGCGATACCAGCTTCCTGACCTTCATAATCAGACAGATCTCTTGCTATTACAGAAATATCAACTCTGGTCTCACCATTCGGAGCTTTGGGATTTGTTGGTTCGGCAATAATTGTAATGTTATTTACATCAATTTCAGGTGCTTTGTAATCTGGATAAGGCGTTTGAACATATATACTGTCTCTAACATCTTTAAATTGTTTTAGCTTATCATAATTTGCAATATTATAATCAGAAGTGTCTTTAACAAAATAAGTAGCAGTAGAGTTTCTTGCTTTATCAATGAAGTTCATCATTGTAATAGCATAATAACCAGATGGATAATAATCTGGTATTGGTAAATAAGTTTCTAAATATTTGTTTGATTCATATTCATTTGCCATGTCTCTTGATTCGTCTATAATCGCTGTCGTCCAAGCCTGTCTTTCATAAACTTGACCATTATTATCATCTAGTGTTGGATTAATAATTCTAAAGCCAGCTCTTTCTAATTTTCTATTTTCATAAACACTTCCAGAAAGTTTTATAACTTTCATTTCTCTTCCATCATCATCTTGTGTTGTAGAACCTGTATAAGTTTGATCATTAAATTTACCTTCTTGAAGCTCCATTTTTAAATCATAATTCCATTGAGCACCAACAATATCTTCAAGTGGATTATTTATAAACAGTTTTGCTCCTAATGTTGAGGTGTTTTCTAATCTTTTATTCCTAACCTGATCAAATACATTAAAGAAACCTAAAGTCCAATAACCACTTTTAGATAGTTTACTAAATGTTGTAGAACCTGTTAAAACAGAGTCAACTGATCCATTAACAGGGTTAAGTCTTATGTCTGAAATTGTTCCAATAGATGAAACCCAACGTATATAAATTTCTGAAGCACCATCAATTGAAGGATCAGTAGAATCTAGTGTTGCAGTCACTGTTACAACTTTGTCTTCCTCGGCGTCACCAACAGATTCTATTTCAAGTTTTGTAACTTTTCCTGGAAATGTGTAATCTGGAAATAAATTATAAACTGTAAATGTTAAATCTTCTCTAATCATTGCTACATACCTTGTTCCATGCATTATTCTATCCCTAACAAATTCATATTTTTTAACTGAAACGCTTAAAAGAGCGTCTGGATTAGTTAGATAGTAAGAAATAGATTCAGCCATGTCCTCATTAGGATTCTTCAAATGAGCATAGGGTGATACAAATTCTGTTGTGTTTGTTGTTGACCATCCAGATGCAGAAGTTGGATCTTCAAACCACTCACCTAAAGTTGCCCAATCATCTTTAGTAGTTTGATCAAATGTGTAAGCCCAAAGAAAATGTGCTTTTTCATGAAGAATTAAACGATGTAAATAAGCAATGTTTCCTGTATTAAAAGCTTTTTCCATCCACTCAATAGTGTTTAAATGTGCCCATGCAATTGCAGGAGCGGTTTTGTATTTAGGATGATCCTGGCCATTTATTCTTCTAACCATATATTTTAACCCCTTTTGTTTATGAAACCCCTCAGGTAATTCTTCAAACATGGCTAATATTTCCAATTTTTCATCATCAAAAAATTCTTGAAAATTAGACGAATCTTCACTCATTAAATCTTCTGTTTCCTGATTAGGTTTCATAAATGTAAAACCAAATGATTCCCTAGCAATCCAATCAACCATTTCATTATTAGAAGCAAAATCAGTAACATAATTTACTACTACATGATATAATCTTTTAGAGTAAAATTTTCCTTTGATGCCGTCAATTGTTACAAGTAAAGGAGAAGCATAAGTAAAAGCACTTTGACTAACTGTAGCATTAACTAATCCATTTGAATTATCTAAAGTTAAATCTCTGTATTGTTCATCATTAGTTAAATAAAATATTCCTTTAACTCCTTCTCCAGTATTAAAATTTACTTTACTGTTTTCACCATTTGGAGTGTAAGGTAAAGATGAAAACATTTTATAAAGTCTGTAACTGTCTTCAATTGACCAAACCTCAACATCATTTGATAGTACAACACCAAAATCATTTCTAAGTTTGATTGCCGCATAGTCGTGAGGAACTTTTACAGTTTTATCTTTTATTACTATTGAAGTAGGTTCATTGGAATAAGATTGGGTAGCATGTCCTGAAGCACTGTCATCATCTTGCCAAGTATATGAATAATTTGAATTTACAATTTTAGTTAAAGTTATTGTGGCAGTCACATCGTTTGGAGATGTAATTGTCTTTGTAGTCGGAAAAGTATATCCTGTTGCGTCTGTTTTTAAAGCCCATTTTCCATTGCCGATGTTAAAATTAAGTTCAACAGAGCTGTCATCAATTTTTTTTGCATATTTTTTTAATAAATTTTCAGCACCTTTTTGTAAGATAATGGTCGCTGAATCACCAACTTTAAGACCCTCAACTATAACCTTAAAATTGTTTTGTGACAGTAAGTTTGAAAAAGTAAAAAGAAATAATAAGCTTAGAATTAGTTTTTTCATACTCTTAAATTTAGCTTAATTCTTAGTGCAATCAAAATATTTACAGTTCGTACATAATTTAAACCATAGTTTTTGACCCTGTTTTGTTTAGGATTGTAAATGATTGTAGGGGGGGTTATCTCTTAACTCCGCTTAGCAAAACCCTAACTACTTTATGAAAAATTAGTTAGGGTTTTTATTTATAAAACTTTTACGGTTATTGTACGGCCAGGATTACTAAAAACCCAAAAAATCTCAATAGTAATTTTTAATTGGTGCTCCCCTACTCAAATAATATCGGTTTTCTTTTCACTAGAGTTGTTTTGTATTAGTATGTTTAATAATGAGGTTGGAGCGTAGTAACAGAAAGAGTAAAAGAGAGAACTAAATTATTTTAATAGGTGTCTTATTTTTTTACAATTTTAAATGTTTTTCTAATGGTTTTTCCTTCCAACACTACAATGTAAGTTCCTGTTATTTGTAGTGATAGATCAATATTTGTTTTTCTAGAGAAGTCTTGGATCTGCTGTTCTTTGGTGTAAATAAGACTACCCTTTTCATTAAACACACTCACTAGAACTCTAGTGTCCTTACCAGAAACGTGAACATTCACATCACTTGGTGTTGGATTAGGATAGTAATGAATGTCTTCTGATATAAAGATTTCTTTCTCTATCACTCCTTGACAATCTAAGTCTGTGCTTATCTTAATAATACTAAGTCCTGTTGGTAGAGTCGTATTAAATCTGTCTCCCTTCACATCGAATATTTCGCCATTAACCTGAATATTATAATTTTTAGAGCCTCCTAATTGAATATTAGTGGTTCTTTTATCATTATCTACATCGATAAAGGCGCTAAGTTCTTTAGGCTCACCTATTACTACTTCAAAGCACTGCTCGTAATCTGCTTGACCGGTAACCTTAAAGCAAACCGTGTAAGTTCCAGCATCTAAATCTGTTACAGAAGCTGTTTTGCTGTCACCGTTTATGGTTTTATATCTTATATCGTTATTGGTATTAGTAACAGTAATAGTATAATCATAAGAAGCATCCTCAATGCTAAGTCCTAACGAACCATCACTAGTACCAATACAAGTAGCACTATTTACCGATACTTTGTTGTTGTTAATAGGCAGCTCAAACACAACACAACCTTTGGTATTGATCTTTGAACCATAGGGCGTGTCGTTGCAATCGTCATCCTCATTTAAAACTCCATCACCGTCCATATCAACATCAATATCAATTGGTTCTAGATTAACTAAATTATAAACTCTAACATGTCCAGAATTGGTTCCTTTATCACTATTGTAAATTGCTCCAATTGAAACAGTACTTCCGTCTGAGGATAAAGCAACTGATCCACCAGATTGATCCCCAGAAGATTCTCCATCAATATCCTCGCCTAATTGAGCCCATGAACTTCCATTGTAAGTGTATATT
>Ga0209816_1002596_pt1 | contig 12727 bp, 17 predicted proteins | sample CoawatmetaG01DNA_FD_187509 | JGI IMG/M metagenome (GOLD analysis project Ga0209816, IMG submission 187509) | Marine microbial communities from the West Antarctic Peninsula - Coastal water metaG017-DNA (SPAdes) (version 2) | ecosystem: Environmental > Aquatic > Marine > Coastal ... | reverse complement strand
TGGTAATGGGGTGGACGATGGGGCTCGAACCCACGACCACCGGAATCACAATCTGAGGGTTTAATCTATTAAAACAAAGACTTAACCTTCTATTTCCGAACAATTTACGATTTTTACAACCCTAAACCGCCTGGTTTCTTTCAAACTTCAACACTGTATATTCGGAAAGTGTTTCCGCGAAAAACGACACTATAAAGTAAACCCTCCCCTAGTGCTATAAATAATTAATTTAATTCAAATACCCGTATGCGCGCACACATGGTATTTCTGCGCGCAGACCCACCTTTTATTGTTTGAGTGAATTGACATTTGTTTACCGATAACCCTTTACATCTATCCGTTTTGTGTATACAATATGGTTATGGGTTGAGTTAGCCCACACCGACCAAGCGGCACTTGGTACTAGGAGTAAGATTATGTTAACTATTAAAAATGTAAAGCACAGTGTTTTTGCTTCTCACGAAACTAACTGTTTTGAAGCGACTATTTATTGGAATGGTAAAAAAGCTGGTTATGCTGAAAATTCAGGTCAAGGTGGCTGCACTGGAATTAATTGGTTAGATAGAGGTGTTGAGAAAGAAGCTCAAGATTGGGCTAAAACTCAACCCGATATAGTGACTGACTATTGCTTACACGATTCTGATGAAATTTTTACTTATAAGTTTGAGCTAGAAGGTGCTGTTGATCAGCTTCTTGAAACTTACCTTTTTGAAAAAGAAATGAAGTCAAAGCTTAGGGCAAAGATTCTTATTAAAGATGATACGTGCGGAAAAGGTGACTTTTACGCTTGGAGCATTAAGAAGTACAAGCAATTTACAAAAGATGATCTAATCAAAGAGATTCTTTCTTCTCAGAAATTTGAGAATCCTATTGTTATGAATAATCTTCCATTGAACGAAGCCCTAGCAATTTGGAGGGGTAAAGCATGAATAAGCCAACGAATGACTATGAGGCTTTAGTGCTAGCTTTAAAGCTAAGTATTACAGCAGACACAGACGAACAATTTAATCGCGCTTTAATAATGGCATCTGAATTTGCAGAAAAACTTACCGACATTGAAGTGGCTAGGGCTAAAAAAGAAGTAGAGGTGATACATGAATCTTGAACTAACCTTGAAGCACTTTAAAATGTGTATTCATACGCAATGCTCAACTGACGGAATTGAAATGTCTGATGCTGATCGCTTTATCTGGGAAGATGGTGACGAAATAAAAGAGTTTGATTTATCCAATAGTCATGTGCATTGGGTAGATGGTGGCGCACTCCAAGCTGTAATTGCTTTACAGATTTTAAAAAGTGAAGGCTTTAAAGCTGGCTTGTTTTGGGACGATTGTTACATTGATGGTATTGATGGTGATTTTTGGGGCTGGTGTATCCTAAGTAATTACGGCTCAAAAGGACGAAATAATGATTAATGATTCAGATTTTGATTTAGCAATGCAAAAAATATGGAGAGAAGGAGCCTTAATATCTGAAAAAAGAAAATCAGATGATCTTTCAAGCATTATTTATTCTGAAAGTGATGTAATGGTGGTATCTGATAAAGCAACAGCCAAAGATTCGTATAAATGGGAAACTAACTCAGGGCAGTTAACAAATATGAATAAACATGGAAGCACTGGCAACACTAACGCCAGCAAAGAAGAAACTAAATCATCGGTGTTAACTGTACGCTGTTATCCGCACGAAAAGGCAACATGGGTTAAAGCATCAAAAGGCCAAAAGCTGGCTGAATGGGTAACAAAAGCACTCAACGATCACGCAGAAAAAAGACTGCCATAAGCAGCCAAGGGTGGAGTCTAGGGGAATTACTTAGACACGCCTTTTATTTTCTCTGCTGTACGCAATCCAGCCAAGCCTAACATGGCTAGGGTTAACTCTAGCATAGCGTCTAGCGGCAATTCTGGTGCGCCTAGATGCGGTGCTAACCATTGCAGTATGGGGTTAATCACAAAGGCAAACAAGAAGCCTAAACCACACACCCACATTAAGAACGGCCTAGCTCCTGCAACAAATGTTGATCTGTGTTGTGCTTGAACCTTGTTTATTTCAGCTTGAGCCATTTGAGGCTGCTGTGCCAGCTTAGACTTTAAAAGGTCTGCTGCTGCCCTTTCTTCATCTGTGGTAATTAGGTTGTCTAGCACCGAACCAATGGCTGCTATTGGCTCTACAACGCTTCCACCTACTAAACTTGATAACCAACTCATTATTCCACCAACTCTACATGAGGCATGTCTTTAAAGGATTTAAATAATCCACCCCAGCGTATCTCATAGCCCTCCCCCAGTTGTATAGATGCAGTCAAAAACGATGCAGCAACCACGGCTAGATCCTCTTCCTTCCATGAGGCCTTTCCATCTTTAAAGGCATAGAAATCCAAAGCATTACCTTCTTGATGCCTGGAGCGGTGCTTAATCCCGTCTGCCATACTTAGCTTGGAGTCAAACAGTGCTTTTTGTTGTGACTCTGTTCTTGAACCAGACAGCGGCCCATGCCCAAAATCTACAGTTGATATGGTCAACGCCAAATTAGATATTTCAATTAGCTTAGGATTAACTGAAGATCTATTCTTTTTACTGTTCTCAGATAATGTATAGCTCACTTTGGAATGCCCTCCTGTAGAAAAACTAGAATTGCAACGCCTACGGCAGCAGCAAGCCAGAAACCTTTTTTAATTACAGACTTTCCAACAGCCTGATGAAAAGCCGCCATACTTTTAGCTGAAGCTAATTCTGCAATCTTATCCAACTGTGCATCACTTAACTTAATTTCATCATCCATTGTTTATGTCTCAATAATTATGGTTTTAAATAAACAGCTATTCCAAACAGCAAACCCATTGCCAAAATTAAGCATGCACCTATGTTTATTGCTAACTGCAAATCATTTTGTAACTGTGCCGATTGCCTTGCTTTTTTTTGTTCCAAGGCTTTTTGTTCATTTTTGCGTTGCCGATGCCACTCAGCCTCAAATTTTACAAAATCGCTCCACCCATTTAAACGTGATTTCTTCAAATGATATTCAAGAATTTCACGCTGTTTCCTTAAAGTTTCCTGATATTGAAAGGCTTCTAATGCTGTACCTTTGCTGCCACTGTCACCAGCTTTGTCTTTTATTTTTTGAGTTGCACCAAGATAATCAGTAAGTTGAGTGCCTAACTCATAGAGACTTTTGCCATTGCCTAAAGCGGTTGATAGCACCTTAAATATCGCATTGGCTGCGGCAATCTCAGCAATCATCAGGCAATCCAGTGTAAGGTGCTGTAAGCGGTTATTTCATATGGTTTGCTAATCGGCTGTACGCGCATATAATCCTGCTCCCGTATTACTTGCGGTTCAATTACATAGGCCATGCCTTGTGGTGCTATCGCTGGAGATACATGAATAGGATAAAGCTGTAATGGGCTAGGCCACACTAATAAGTTTTATCCCACACTCGCAACTTATCAAAGTCGCCTGATAGCATTTTGCGCTTAACCACTTCGGCTTTAGCATGAGTATCATCCCAAGCCACGCCAGCTTCTTTTAGCCATTCGCCCATTAGAGCCGCATCAATAACGCCTACTAATTTGTTCTCGCCAAATCCATCAATGCCTTGGTCACGATAGGCTTGTGCTTGGTCTAACATCGGGTTCCAATCATGCTTTCGTATGACATGAATTTTGTCACCATCAGCAACCCATTTTTCTGAAATCTTAGCCATTAAAATCATCCTAAAAAAAGGGGCGTATTTCAGCCCCTTGGTGTTGTGCTTTAATTAAGCTGAACAGTCAGCAACCAATCCTAATGATCTCTCATTACGAACCACCAAAGTGGCCTCCGTTAGACATTGTCTTGTGACATTATCACCGTTTTTCGCAAGTTCCTCAGATTTCATTGGACGTAATGAGGCTAATGCCAACATATCGGTCTGTAAGATGAACACTGAACGGCTTTCTTGGTGACGTGATGGGGTGAACGTAACGCTGCCCCAAGGTGTCATGTAGATTGAAAGCAGTTGACTGACCTTGCCATTTTGAGCCGTGGCGCGTTCATTATTGTTACCAACGAAGGAAAGTGCCCTCTGCATTTGTCCACTGGTTAGATAAACAGTATCGGGAGTACCGCCTGCTGTCCAAACAGACTGCATACAGGCATCAAACTTTGCTTGGTTAAACACAGTTAACGCACCATTTGTCCGAGCCGTTGCACCAGGCACACTTCCCGTTGGGTTAGCACCGCCACCGCCCGTGATGTTGGTCACGTTGGTTTTGATGTAAGCCGTTAATCCAGCCATTACACGAGCAGTGGTTGCATTACCAGCAGCAAACGCAAGGTTAGCAAAAATGCTAGATTCAATATCCGTCTTTTGCTCTTTGCCGACTTTGATTATTTCATGCGCCATTTGTTCGCCATAACCGATATTGGTTACGCTTTGGTCAGTGCCAGAAATTGTGACAGCATTTTTAAATATCTGAGTGAAGTTGTGAATACGAGCAACAGAGGTGCGAGCCTCGGCTGTAGTTGCGTCACCTTCGATATTTTTGTTGGTTGAAACTCCAGCGCGTAAAGTATCCGTTTGCCACTGGTGCAAAGTGTTAGTTGCTGACGTTTTTGGAATCGAACTAAGCAAAGGTACTTCACTTGGGTCAACATTATAAATAACGGAAGAAACGTCTTCTTTTAGAGCATTTGAGTCGTATGTGTCAAACGTGTTAGTGGGTTGTGCCATGATAAATCCTTAAAACAATAAGTTAGTTATTAAACAATAGTGCGGCTGCATCTTGGACGCTGCCTGATTTTTTCAATTTAGACATGAGTTTTGTTTCAACACTTTTAGCAGATTCACCAGTTTTCTTGACGCCAGATTTCATTAACGGACGGGCCTTTTTAAGCTTTGCTTTCACATCACTTTTGCCCTCCAATGACTGTCGCCACAGCATACTTTCGTGAAGAACGTGCATGGTTCGTGCATCTACCACTGAATTTAATTCAGCCTCAGTAAAATTACGCTTTTTGCCATGCTCAATAAGACTGTTCTTTAATTTTGTTGCTTTTTTAGCATCTGCAAAATCTGGAACTAATCGTTTCAATTCTTCTTGTTGATATTGCAAGTTCGCTTGGTTAGCTTCTGCCTGCGCCTTTTGCACTTCTTGATGGTTGTGCTGTAACTGGTTTTGATCGGTTTGGTACAATTCCATTTTTTCTCGATACTCAAGGTCTGCATCCAAGTAACCCAGAGGGTCATTTGTAAATAGCTCTCTTGAGGGAGAAACAGGTTTTGCCACTAAGCCGCTCTGACTAAGTTTTTGTGCATACTGGTCAATTTGCGCTCGTTGCTGGTTGAGATTATTAAAAGCCTCTTCCATTACTTTGCGCTGTTCAGCATTATGTCTCATGTTTTTTTGGTTAAATTGATCGCCGCCATAACCTTTGGTTAGATCGCTTAGAGTTACATTAACTATTTCCCCGTCTATTTTTACGGGGTAAAGTTTTGTCTCAGTTTGATCGTCTAGCTCTTCGGAATCTATCTCACCTTCATCGTCACTTTCGTATTCATCTTCATCATCATCTGCATAATCTGCATCTTCATCTGAATCTTCAACGTCAGCCTCATCAACCTCGGTTTCTTCTACTTTATCCACTTCGGATTCAATAATTTCTGCCTTGGCTACTTCTGGCTCTTGGGCCATTAACGCTTCAACTGCATTTTCAATGCTTAACTCGGTAGTCTCTTGCAAGGTGCTATCCTTTTATTTGCTGCGTTTATCTCGAAAATCTTGATCGGTAATTGCACGTTTCAAAATATTCTCAAATTCATTTAAAGCCCGTAATAAGTTATGAGCCTCTTCTCTTTTTTCTACTTCATCAGCCTTTGAATGTAAGAAAACATTACACTGATTTGTTCGCATACTAACAAAAACTTCCAAAAAAGTCTCATTAGCTAACAAATTTTCAGCCTGTGATTTTAAAATCATTGCACATTGCCTAGTCTGGGAGCCGCTTGCATGGCTCTGACACGCTCAACATCAACCGCTGTTCCATACTGCCCCAGTATTTTTGCGGCTTCAACTAACAAGTCCTGGTTCATTTGATCTCGCTCTAAATCATCACTGGCTTGCAATTCACGATATTTAAGCTGCAATTCAGCCAATTCCTGACCTTGTTTAGATTGCATTTGAGCAGCTTTAACTTGCATATCAGCTTGCATTTTAATGTTATCGCCTTGCATCTTTCCTTGCAGACGCATTTGATCGCCTTGTAACTTCGCTTGCGCTTTGATCTGTTCAGCTTGTATGACTGCTTGTGCCATTTGGTCGCCCTGCTCACCTTGCGCGGCTTGTGCGGCTTGCTCTGCCATTTGTGCCATTAGCTGCTGCTCTTTTTCGGGTGTCATTGGTGCGTAATAACGATCAGCATTTTTAAGACCACTTAAAGCCAACATATCCGATAGTGTGTTACGCATCTGAGTCATGGAAACTAAGCCATTTTGCGCCCCGTAGGTTTGCCAAATCTGCTGCTGAGTTTGGAAAGTTTGCATTAATGCGGCAGCTTTAACGTCCTCTTTGCCAGTACCTAGACCAACATTGATTTCCATGTCCATGCCCGAATCCCAAACACTAGGGTCAATAGGTATAAACTCCCCGTTCAGACGCATCATTTGCTCATCTGGGCTGTTTTTAATGGAAACGTGTAGCATAAGTTGAAATAATCGTTTCATGCCCTCTGCGAGGTTTCTAGCCATAACTTCTACATGGCCTGCGCTGGCTTGAGCCGTCAATGCTGCGCCTGTCGCTGTTGTGTTCTGTAAAGCGTCTGCGTTAAGGCCCATACTCATCTTAGAGATGCCTGTTTTCTCTTCTACAAGCATGTCTAAGTATTGCAGGGCTGGTAGTGTGGAACCTGCTACAAAAGGCACTACAAGGGGATTAACAGAGCCAATCTGCTCACTGCGAATGATTGCGCCAATTTCGTTATTAAGCACATCGTCAATTTCTACTAAATCCTCGTTAACCTCTAATCTGGGCGTGTTTACCAAGGCCACGTTATCCAGTATTCCTCTTAATACGCTAGTGGTTGTGTCCTGGTCATTCATTACCAGTTCAGCTAAAGAACGACCATAAAATGCGTGTGGTTCTGGGTCGACATGGAAATCAGCAAATGGGGCTTTGTCCCAAGGTTCTTGCTCTAAGATTTCATAGTTTGTGCCACCACATAAAAACTTGTGCAAAGTGGGCACACCATCACCTTCAACGTCAATTCTCAAGTAGGCTTCGGTAACAACAACAACACGCATAGATGGGTCATTAGCCATTTGATCTGATGAATTTAAACTTTCACCAAAACGTAATAATTTTTCTTCTGAATCATTGTCTAAACCATCATCATCACCCGCAAGGCTATCAACAATGTCTTGGTCAAATCCCATTGCAATTAAATCACCTGCTCGTTTTTCAGACTTATGACAAACAATATAAGCATCATCAATCGACTTTGCTGAACCATCAATAAAGAACTCTTCGGGAGGGATACCCTCAATAACCATCTCACCTTCTTCATATTTGTGCGAAATTAACATTGAGTGGACGTTGCGAGACACCTCGATGCCCATTTCATCCATTTCCATTGTTAACTCTTGAGAGTGCTCAACGATCTCAACTTCATCGTCAGACAAGAGCATTTCAACTTCTTCATCTGACAAATTCTCATAGGTGTGCGATTCTGAAATGGTTTCATTATTCCACCAAACCTTCACTATGCCGACTTTCTTAACCAGCGAGTCATGTATCGCATTACTTAATACGTTATAACCACCAACTTTGTTAAACACCCAATGGCAATAAGCCGTAGCTTGTTCTGCACTTTGAACGTCCTCTGGGCCTTTAGGTGTAAACTCTACAAACTTATCGTTAGTTAGAAACACACGCATTAAACCAGGCTTTGCGCCACGCACAACATCCCTGACTTTAGTAGAAACAACCTTAGATCGGCCCTGTTCGTGACTAAGGTCTACAGCCCCATCAAAATACTTTTGAGCGCGTTCTCGCTGATCTCTAATGTCTGAATCAACGTAATCAATAGCGGCCTCTATCGCGGCTTTAACTGCGCCTTGGATTTCATCTTCTTTCATTTGTGTCATTGTTAAATCCTTCTATTGCGACAATAAGCCGCGAGGCTCAGTACGTTGTAATTCTGGTGTATTGTTTATTATGGTGCTTTGACCTATCTTTTGTGCAGCTTGCTGAATTACTGCAAAGGCTTGGGGAGCCTGATTAGCAAACTTTTCAACCTGACCAGAAGCAATTAAGTCTCGTAATATTTTTACTTGCTGTTCCATGCTTTTTTCACGAACATATTTTAAAGCGGTTGCAGCCGTTAATTCTGCCCCTGCGCCAATAGCCGCACCTACAGGGCCACCAATAACAAATCCAGCCGTACCGCCTGCTGCCATGCCTGTGCCTGCGCTTAATACGTTACGGCCTCCTGTCGCTGATAATCCCATTTGACTAACTGAACCAGCAAGATTACCTAATGGTGTACCTTGTGTAATTTCACGCATCATGTCTAATTCTGCTTTAGTAAAGCCACGTTTCTTTTTATCGCTTTTTAAAATTGTATTTAATTGGTTTTTTATTCCGCTTTCAAGACCGCCAGCATAAGTGCCAGCGTTAAGTAAAAGTTCATCTATTTGCTCAGTTTTGCGCATCTTACCCCACATTGACCTAGCATCTTTAAATGCACCACCAACGGATTCTTTAAGCTGCTTTTGAAATAAATCGCCTTGCATTTGTTTTGGGTCGATGTTTTCCATCAAATCATCAATGGCATTAACAATCGTCATAGCCATTCTTTGCTGATCTGGGTTAGTTATATCCCCTGCTGGTATTTTTGCAATCCTGCGCAATGCTTCAAGATCATCAAGACCTAACTGCTCACCCACACTGCCCTCAAGCATATTTTTAACTGTTTTCATTTTAGGCATCAATTCGTCAATAGCTTCTTGCTGAACCCTAGACTTTCCTGACACAGACTTGATAACACTGTCTACAAAACTATTAAATTGATCGGGGTCAATAACAACACCACTATCTTTAGCAATTTTATAGGCTTCATCAGCTTCTTTTTTTAACTGGGAAGCAGTGGACGCACCAGCCGTAGCTAACTTCTTAGCCCTATTCTGTAAAGCCTTACCAAAAGCACTTGAAGCAAGTTCACCACCTTTATAGGCAGCAGGGCCAAGCAAGCCACCAAACAAAGCACCATAGCCAGCAGACTTTAATCGGTTTCCATCTTTGCCAGATAAGAAGCCTGTAAGACCACCCACTCCTGTACCAGCAGCCAAAGCCTGTTTAGCATTTTTAACGACACCAAATGGGGCCACCATGCCACCTGCAAACTCAGCAATACCAGCTTTAACGGGGTCAGTTTTACGATACTGGTTAAGCCTAGCTTCTTCTGCTTGTTGTTCTTGAGTGTATATTTCCCCAATAGGGCGTTCATCACCCATAAACTTTCGACCAAGTGCTGCACCGCCTCCAACAATTTCATCAGCACCGCCAAAGGTAGCAGTTTGAATAGCTGATCTTAAAATACCTGTACCACCTAAATCTTCGACAACTCTATCTTTTGATTGCGTTCTTGATGTTGGTGTGTAGCCAGCTTTTCTAGCAGAAGCAATCATAAAAGAAAATTCATCACGCGATAAATTCATTTGATCTGCAAATTGACCCATAGGCATATCTGAGTAATTTTTGGCATAAAGTTTATATGCTAAATCACCATCTGAAATATCATTGTACTGCGGAAACTTATTTCTAATATCTTGTAAAGACATAAATTTTTCCTATAGGATGCCCAGAGGGTCATCATTATTGTTGCCTGGTATAGAATTTAATATGCCCTGATTTCGCTCTAAAACATCGTAAATAACATTTTTTAAATCTCTAAGAGCCTGTTTATAGTCCTCTTCATCTTGTGCTAGATTTAAACGAGCCGTAGCTTGTTCTGCTTTTAAACCCTCAACCTCTGTGATCTGACCACCACCTTTTAATGATTCAAACGCTGCTAAAAACGCCTTACCTTTGATTTGATCGTGATAGGCTTCAAAAGCAACTGCATCAGGTGCAAGACTAACAAACTTAGAATCTATTGAGCCAACAGAAGCATTTAAACCAGGGTGATTTAACGCACTCTCAATAGTTGCTAACGCATTGTTTGCATTTGTTACTTGTTTTTGAGCTCCAATATCAACCACACCGCCTTTAATTGGCACTTGAGTAACAACACCAGTGGTTATATTAGTTACGTTAGTCATGCCGTTAGGTGCTTTTGCTGGCGCACCCGATGACCCGTTATAACTAACCTCAGTCTTAGGCGCACCCGCAGTTTTCTGGCCTAAAATATAACTATTTAAATCACCTTCATAACCCTGACTAACTGCAAAATTGTATTCTTGCATAGCCGCAGTACCTTTTTCTGGTGGCAATGCCGCATTAGGTAATACGCGAGTTTTATCATCTATGTAATAATTAAACCCATCAGCACCTTTAAACATTCCCCTTTCAGATTTAGGTTTACGCGATTCTGTAATGGCTTGACTAGGTGTTAAAAACCCATTGGCTAATAATTGTGCTATTTCGGGGTGATTGTTTCCTAGTATCTGCAAAGCCATAGATGTATGGCGTTTTAATTTATCTGCTTCCAATTCAGTAGCCGCTTTTAGCTTACGATCATCTTGCAACACTGAAAGTCGGTTCTGTAACCCCTGCTGTATATTGCCAGCGTTGGGATTGCCACTCAGCCCTGCAAAGCCTGATGCTAGGTTTAAACGATTTTCTTTATCACCTAAATATGTGCCAATGTTGTCTAATAATCCCATTTTAGATACCTAGTCCTAGTGTTAAGTAATCAAACAAACCAGGCTCATAACCTTTCTCGGTAGAACCCACGTTTGGTGCGCCACCGACTGCCGATAGCAAATACTGCAATGACTGTGCTGGTGCGCCCGTATAGCCAGCGTATTGATTCTTGCCTGCGTTAATCAACTGCTGCTGTAATGCCTGCTGCATTGCGCCTTGCTGATCCATTCGGTTCTGAATAGTTTGACCCATGCCAAAACCAAGGTTAGAAATATTGCCTAGCTGATTGGATGCGTTTAAACGCTGCTGTGAGCCTGCTAGACCAGCGTTCTGATTAGCGATACTAGCTTGCCGCGCCATGCTCTGTGCGTTCTGATAGCCTGTTTGACGCAATCCTGATGCTGTTCGTGCTGCTTGATCTGCAAAGGCCCGATTAGTTTCAGCCTCTGCAATACCCTGCCGTGAGCCACCATATGCGTTAGCGGCACTTGCTTGTGCGCCTCCTACGTTCTGGGCCATTAATCGGCTACGCTCTAGGTCTGCTAGTGATTGGTTAACCACTTGAGTCTCATACGGGTTGGTGTACTGCTCTAACCCAGCTTGAGTTGGGGCAGTAATTGCCATTGGCATATAGTTCATGCCTTGTGCCGCACCCATACCTGCTTGCTGGATGCCGCCTGCTGCTGCTGTGTTGACGTTAAAACCGCCTGTTGGTGCGCCTGCCATAATATTATTCCTTATAACTTAAATTAATGGCTTACCTGCCACCGCCACCAGAAATGCCGCCATAACCATCTCTTGCTGCTTTACCGCCACCACTATATGTGCTGCCGCCTCTGTCGCTAGGGCCGCTATTAACTGTGGTTTTAAAAACTGGTGCTGGTGCTGCTACAACTGGAGCAACATAAGGGGCTGGTGGGTTTGCTGCTACAACTGGTTGTGTATTTAATAAACCGCCTTGAATTAGTGGTGTAAAATCTTCACCAAGCATAATTTTATAAATTAGATCATCTGCCCTTTTCTGTACGGCTAAATCTTCTTCTTTCCTAGCTTGAGCAAGTTGCTGCTGTTGAGCCTCTTGAACTGCTATTCTTGATTGGGCATATTGGTCATTAACAGGGCCACCTACAGGATAGAAACTTGACTCATTTCCAGACATGGTTGGGTAGTAATTTGGGTCACTAGGGTCTATATCCCTTTGCATAATGGGATTGCCAGTAGCAGACTCGTATAATTTTCCTATAAGTCCATCATTCACAAATGACCTACCAAAACCTCGCAAACCATCCATAAATGTATCACCCTCTGGAGGTAAGCCGTGAGCAAGTACATAAGCCTCGTATTCATCACCCGTCATAAGATTGGTTTGCATACCAGTTTTTTCACCACCAGCATAATATCCAGTTCCACCATCAATAGCGGGTTGATAATCTGGCTGCTTGTTTGGATTATAAGTTCTAGCTAAATGAGCCATATTAGCGTCATTACCGTATGGGCTATTGCCGTTACCACCAGATGACATTTGACTAGTCTGCATAGGTGTTGCGCCATATCCACCTCTTGGTGCTGCGCCCGTGAATGGGTCAATAAACATACTATTCATGGCACGATACTGCGCTGGTGCGTTAGCAAATAGCTTGTCTAGTGACTGCTCGTACAAGGGTGCGCTTGAGTAGCCCTGTATACCGCCTGCAAAGGTTTCTGCTTGTGGCATACCAGCCATTGCGTTAAAGCCCTGTGGGGCCAATCCAAACGCGCTAGCAGCGTTTCCAGTAGATTGCATACTCTGCTGTTGCATTGGTGAGAAAGCGGCTACATCAGGCCCGTAGTAAGGCACATAGCCAATCTGGGATACGTCACGCGCTTTGTTGATGTTTTCAATAGCAGCAC
>Ga0209816_1002594_pt1 | contig 12729 bp, 6 predicted proteins | sample CoawatmetaG01DNA_FD_187509 | JGI IMG/M metagenome (GOLD analysis project Ga0209816, IMG submission 187509) | Marine microbial communities from the West Antarctic Peninsula - Coastal water metaG017-DNA (SPAdes) (version 2) | ecosystem: Environmental > Aquatic > Marine > Coastal ... | reverse complement strand
CGAACAGCACCCTCTAGACCCATACCACCGAACTCACCGCTAGGCCAAGCTGCACTGTAGATCGGCTTATGAAAACTGCCGCCAGCCATGGCCATGGCCCCTAGGCCATAACCTTTGCGTAAGAAAATCGTCACCAGAGATGTGTTCAATTTAGCGCCAGCGATAAATAATTGAGCCATGCGGCGCACCGCGCCCTGTTCCTCACTGGCAGGCCCGACCATAAAGCCTGGGCTATCGCATAATGACAGAATAGGAATATCAAAATTATCACACAGGGTTATAAATCTTGCGGCTTTCTCTGCAGCTTCTGCATCTACCGCACCCCCTAACATTTGGCAGTCATTAGCAATTAAACCGATCGCCCTGCCCTCAATACGAGCAAACCCAGTCACCACCGCGCAGCCATAGGCTGGAGTAAGCTCGAGAAAACTGTGGGTATCCACAAGGTGGTTAACAATCAACCGTACATCGTACACATAGCGCCTGTCTGCAGGCATCATATCGCGCAACTCAGTTTGATCAGCACACTGCCAGTCGTCTTGGGTACCCTGAAAGTAACCCAAACACTGCTGAGTTAACTGTGTCGCATGGGCCTCGTCATCGGCCACCAAATCTACTACGCCGTTTTCTGCCTGCACACCAATGGGGCCTATGTCTGTCGGTGCAAAACTGCCCAGACCTCCACCTTCGATCATGGCGGGCCCAGCCATGCCGATCCATGATGTCTTGGTTGCAATGCGGATGTCAGCGCAACCAAATAAGGCTGCATTACCGGCAAAACAATACCCATTGTTAACTGCGATCATCGGCACTTGCCCACTAAGGCCAGCCCAGCTAGCAAAGGTGGGTACGTCTAATCCGGCGATCTGAGTTTTGACGTCGGTATCTCCAGGCCGTCCGCCCCCGCCCTCGGTATACATAACCACGGGCAGAAAAGACTCCTGAACTTGCTTCAACATTCGGTCAATTTTGCGGTGGTGGAAATAACCCTGTGTGCCCGCCAGCACGGTGTAATCATTAACAATAACAGCAACCTGTGTGGCCGCACTGCCAAATTGCTCGCTATTAATAGTGGCTAAACCTGTGATCACACCATCGGCCGCGGTTTGAACTTTTAAATCTTCAGCACTGATTCTATCGCGTTGGGCGGCCACAGCAAGCTGGCCATATTCAACAAAAGAGTCGGTATCACATAGCTGGGCAAGGTTCTCCCGAGCCGTTCGATAACCTTTGGCATGACGTTTATTAACGGCCGTTTGGCGTCCACTATCGAGGCTGTAATGTAGCTGCTGATTAAGTTTTTCAAGGGGGCCATCAGATTGTGGCTGCTGATCAATAGGCGTTTTGTCTTCTTCGGGTGGCGCATCGACTTCGGTAATCTTGCAAACCACATGCCCTGTCTGGACAGTCTGGCCCACCGTCACCCCGATCTCCAAAACAACCCCAGAGACAGGCGCAACAAGAGCGGTCTGCATTTTCATGGATTCTACGGTCGCGATTATCTGCTTTGCTGCCACCGCCTGACCTAGTTCAACATCAACACTAATTACCGCCGCGGCAAGTGGAGACACAACAGACTGGGCAGAGCCCTTCAGGCTTTTTTTCACAGGTTTAGTCCATGATGATTCATTAATATTTTTAGGCTGGATTAGAGCTGGCAACTAGCTCTTTACTCCACTCTTGCTTAATACAAACCCACATTAAACTCGCGCTAACAACAAGATAGACAATACCGTAATAAAGCCATTCCATACTAAAGATATTGGCAGTATAGGCGCTGACAAGGATTCCTATCATTACAACTAATCGAGATAATTCCAACCCTCTAACCAAGGGCTTCCCATCTAGTAAGGCACCAATGACCATCACGGTAAGAAGCTGAGTAATGACTACAGCGAACAATAACTCGTAAGGGAGTTTTGCCTCCTGTTCCATGCTCCAAAAATGGAAAATACTCAACAAAAAATATTGTCCTATTACTGCATACTTAGCCCATATACTGAGCTTAGGATCATATTTTTCGAAGCGGCTTAAATCAGATTTGTAGACCGGATAACGCTCCGCTACATCCGCAGGACGCCAGCCAGTGGGAGCCCAAACCACCCGAAATTTATCCTTCCAATTATTAGTGAGCCAAGCATCCCGCGCCATATTCACAAATATATGTAAATTTGCCCACAACGGATTCCAGCTTTTTAGAGGTACCCGAATACCGTAGATAGGTTTCACCTCTTCATCTTCTTCTTTGAATGTACCAAATAGCCGATCCCAGATAATCAACAAGCCACCATAATTTTTATCGATATACTCAGGATTCTGCGCATGGTGAACACGATGGTTGGACGGCGATACGAAAAACCATTCTAAAAACCCTAACTTACCAATGTGCTGTGTATGTACCCAAAACTGGTAAATCAACTGGGCAGTCGCAATGCTGACATACATATATATCGGCATACCTAAAAAGAAACAGGGAATATAAAAGATCCAGGTGGTTAAAAAGCTTGTGCTAGTCTGGCGCAATGCAGTACTTAAATTATACTCTTCGCTCTGGTGATGAACCACGTGAGAGCCCCAAAAAAATTGCCGCTCATGACTGATTCGATGGAACCAATAATAGAGAAAATCGTACAGCAAAAGCCCTGATAACCAGTGACTATTAGACGCCATGTCAAAAGACCAGATCGCATGATTTTGCCCAATATTGGAAAACACAAGTAATCCAATATTCAAAAATACCAATTTAGTTACGGTACTCAATAACCCAAGGCTCAGACTGTTTAAGCTGTCATTGATACGATAGGTATTCTTGCCTTTTAGCCAACCCCAAGCCAATTCGACAAGGATCAGTAACAAAAAAAAGGGCACGGCGTAAGGTACAAAATTCATAACAATCTCTTATAAACTTCAAACAAGGTGTATTGAAGACAATTTAGGGCAATAGAGCATTAATGGCAAACGAACCCAGCCAATGCCCACCCTCGTAACTGTCACCCACTAAATTAGGCATGGAATACGCAACATGACGATCTGCGAGATTATTAAGGTGTCTAAGTTCGGGGTGCTGTTCGGCCAACGCATAAAATACCCAAGCCCGACTAAAGTTAAGCCCATCTAAGTGCACTAATTTACCATCGGTACGATCAAACACCTGCCCTACAGGAAAATCAAAACTTGGAGACATTAACTCGGGCAAAAAGTCATTGAGCCATACCATAAACTTTTCTTTAGGCAGTACCCGCCGCATCAAGTCCACCTCTTCTAGGCAGGGGGATAGAAAGTCATAGCCACTAGGCTCCCAGCCGATGGGACAATTTTTATCCTGTAGATAGAAATCATGTGCCCTCTGCTTTATCGCCATTTGCAATGGAATATCGTCAAACTGTAACGCATAATCCCACGCAAAGGTAAGGCCAAATGCAGTATTAGCGTGCTCGCCAACTCTAATGGGATACGCTAACTTTGGTAAATGGGCAATGTACATCTGTGATAATTCGTCCGCCAGAGGCTCTAGCGCTGTGGTTAATGGGCCGGCTATGGGGTCATCCCAACCCTGTAATTCATGCGTTAACTTTAACAACCAAGCCCAACCATAAGGGCGTTCCCATGCGGTATTGGCTCTAAGGTATTCAATATCTTTAGCGACATTTTCTGGGGTTATGTGCCGCTGCAAAATCGCTCTAGCTTGAGTGTTTCCGCCCATGTCGGGAAATTGCTTTAGAAGACGTACCATTGACCAATGACCATGCACCGCTGAATGCCAATCAAAACACCCATAAAAAGCCGGGTGTAATTTCATCGGTGATGCAAGATCCTCATCACTGCGCAACGTCTGACTTAACTTATTAGGGTATTCTGTTTCGGCGCAGGCCAACGGCAACTGCATTAAATTGGCCGCTTGCCCTATTGAGAGGCCTGTGCGTCCCGTTTCTTGGCCAGCCGCCATGATACCGACGCTTAGAGTAAATCCAGCAATGACCAAGATAGCGGTTGATGAAAAATGAGCAAAGAGGCGATTCTTCATTAAGTGATTACTCAGTTAAATGAGCCGCCAAGAGTCTGGCAGCTTTTAGTTTAGATTGAAAATTGGGATCTCTAGCAGCCGAGGCTCCCGGCTGGCTTGAGAACCACACCATCACGGTATCGGCTTTGCGGTTAATATAAATCACCTGCCCATGAATACCCACTGCACAATATTCGCCGATAGTTTCGTCCAGTACCCACCACATATTGTGATAGGCGCTCCAAGGGTCGTCGCTGTACTTTGTGTTTGCCTTCATGTTAGATCGTAACCGGTCGGTAATAACCACATTAGCGTCGACCCATGCTTGGGGTATTATCTGCTGGCCGTTGTATTCTCCACGGTCTCGAATCATCATGCCAAAACGTGCCGCATCTCGGGTGGTACTGTTCATTCCTCCGGTCACAGCTGGCATATAAGCACGGTCAACGGCAATATAAGCGTCGTGCTCAGCCCCTAGTTTAGACCAGATATTTTGCTGAATAAAATCTTGAAATGGCTGGCCGCTAACGCGGGCAATAATCCACCCCAGCACATCCGCATTGCTTGAATTGTAATCAAAATTACCCCCTGGCTCACGCTGGGGATCAGGCTTTATAAAATTGGCCAAAAAATCATGGACGCCATATATTGGGGTATTTTCTGGCTGCACATCTGCCGCTCCCTGCAACCAACCTAAATTAAGTGCCGGTGCATAATGGATGGCAAAGTCAGAGTCGAGATTAGTATAGGTTTCATGGAAATCTACCGAGCTAGCCATATCTAGTACGTTCTGCACCGTCACCCTCTCAAAGCCGCTGCCCTTAAGCTCTGGAATATAGGCCGCGGGAGATTCAGAAAGGTCAACCTTACCCTGGGCCACCAACAAGCCTAAGGCAGCACTGGCCAATGATTTACTCATAGAAAACCACAGGTGCTGGGCATGAGCATTGAACTGATGAAAGTAATGCTCATAAAGTAGTTCATCACCCTGAACTACCACGACGCCATCGGCATGATTAGCGGCAAATAGGGCTTGGAATCCCATCTTTTTGCCGGCCGTATCGCTCACATTATGATTGGCCAACCCAGGTTGAGTAGGCCCAAGTAACTCTCTAATTTTACCCTCTCGAGGTATCATCACTACATTTAGAGGGGCACCGGCATTGCGGAAGGTCCACTGGTTAAGCGGATGCTCGCGATAATTTTTCATAGTTGCTTGCGTCTCACGAGCAGGTGGAAAGCCCTGCATTACACCTGACTCTGCTTGCTCGCCCGCAACAACGGCAAAACCAGTGACAAGTAAATATATAGCTGTAAACCAGCCTAAGAAAGCGATCTTCATTACCATACATCCCTTAGTCATTTAGCCCTGTCATTTAGAGCCTTATAGTTAGCCTTTATAACTAGCGCAAAATCGAAAAACCTTTAGGCCTAGACTACCTTATTTAAAAGTAAAACCAAACTAGCTAAGGGGGGTTGCCGATTAGCACACCGCAGTCCCCAAGAGCTTAGTTTTGAGACAGAAATACCCGCTGCTAATAAACAATATCCATTTCGTCTAGCAAATTGTCGGCATTATCTAAATATTTCATCACCCAAAGCATGTAGCGACTGTCGACTTGAATCGACCGATTAGTCTGTGGATCATAACCCCAGTCTCCGATAATACTCTCATACACTCCATCAAAGAGTAGACCGACCAATTCTGCGCGGCCGTTAAGCGTTGGTGAACCTGAGTTTCCCCCAGTGGTGTCCAATGTAGACAAGAAGTTAACCGGCACCGAATCAATAGACTTCACATAAAAATCGCCATATTGCTTTTGCTTAATGAGTTCAAGCTGCTTACTGGGTGAGTCAAAGGGATCGATCCCTGTGTCTTTGGCTAAAATCCCCTCAAGACGAGTGAAGGGTTCAGCTCGCAGGCCATCTTTAGGTGCATAGCCTTTAACATGGCCAACGGCAACACGCAGGCTTGAGTTAGCGTCGGCATAGACAGGCTTACCCTGATCACGGTTAAAGGCAATGATAGCTTGCATATACTGAGGGCGAACCTTCATTAACTTTCCCGACAGTGCCTTGCTCTTTTTCTCTTGTTGCATGTCGGTGTCGTACATTGCAACTGCAAATTTAATGAAAGGATCCTTAGATAATTTAAAATCTTCGACTGATTTTTCTAACCAAGCTAACCGAGAGTCCATGTCTCCAAGAGTAGTTCTGGCATACATTCGGTCTAATATTCGGCTGAGTCTAGCTTCATTGAGAACCGTACCAAGACCAAACACCTTGTCTAGTGCATCAACACGCTCATTTTGAGGCAACACAGCGTATCGCTTGAGCATTTCAAGCAACAACGCTTTGTCCACACTGGCTGCATAACGTCGATCAATGCGCTCCATACTAGATTTAAAGCGAATCATGTCACGCTGTTGATAACCAGGTTCACGATCAATGTCAGCCAGACTTTTTTCATTGGCTAATCTATATAATCGGCGGGCGGTAGGCAGCATTGTTGTGTAACGGATATAGCCCAAGATAATATCTCGAGCTTGGTCTTCCTGGCCCTCAGCAATAAGCTCATCAAGCATGGCGAGTGTTTTTCCGTATTGTTCCTGGCGCTGAGTATCTTTGCTTATCCAGTCGGCTAGATCATTTTCGCGGCTTTTTCGGTCTGCAAGCATTGGTGATTTAGCATAAAATTCTATCATCGACGTGAAATTTTTGGCGTAATTAGCTAACCCGGCGAGAAGGCCTTCATATTTGATGCGCTCGTCACTGCCCTCTTCAGCAGTTTCATTAATGATTTTTATAAACCGCTCTCGCAGCATCTTCGCCTCTGGATAGGCCCACTCAAACTGGTTCTCAACTTCGCTAGCTGTTCGATAACGATTTGTACGACCTGGGTAACCAGTTACCATAACAAAATCACCTTCACTCACGCCTTTGGCTGATACCTTTAAAAAATTCTTTGGCTGGTATGGCACGTTGTCCACACTATAGTCGGCTGGCAGACCCCCTTTGGACACATAGGCACGATAAAAGGAAAAATCACCCGTGTGCCGGGGCCACATCCAATTATCAATATCGCCTCCGTACTTGCCTATGCTTCCAGCGGGGTTATACGCCAATCGCACATCACGAATCTCTAGCTGTTTCACCAAGTAATATTCAAGCCCTCCATGAAAGCTATAGACTTGGCATCGGTAGCCTTCCGCAGTCTCGCACTCGGCTATTAAGGACTTCTCTTTAACTTCAATAGCATGATAATAATCATTGCCGACTTTACCCTCTGAACCCGACACTACCTGTTCTGTCACCTGTGTCACCGCTTCGGTCACATACACACGTGAACCCGGCGCTGCAGGTAGCTCCTCAGCGTAGGACTTAGCTAGAAACCCATCTTTTAATAGGTTTTTCTCAGGCGTTGAATTGTGCAAAATAGAGCCGTAGGCGCAATGATGATTGGTGACCACCAATCCCTGCGACGATACAAATGAAGCGGTACAACCACCAAGGCTAATCACCGCATTCATTGGAAATTCCGTTAACGACGAAATAGACACCGCATCAATCTCTAGGCCTTTTGCAGCAAGTTCATCAGACATGGCTGGCAATTGGTGTGGCTGCCACATCCCTTCATCAGCTTGGGCCGTTAGCGTGAGTGTAGAAAAAATTATGAGGAAGACTACGATAGTCGCTAGAATGTTTTTCATTGTAATTAAGTCCGTTTAAATTGTTCATCAAGAATACCATTTTCTATAGCGCTAGGCCTTAACATTGCTGCATAGTTTTAATGATCAAATTTAAGTCTTCATAGGGTTATTTCACCGGAAGCTCTTTAGGTGTAAGATTATCGTCGTTGTCCAATACGAGTTGCAGGCGAGCGCTCAATCTGAGGGCCGGGGTATCGGCTCTGAAACACGTCCAGACCACTCATCAACTATGGCTGTTTTGTGCCTAGTTGAGAACAATGGTCTTGGTAGCAGTTCAAGGAAATATCCATGGCTATAATGTCGAGATTACTCAATAAAATGAACCCCAAAACCATCGAAGAACGAGTGGCTGAAATCAGCCAATTATCGATAGACTCTTTAATCGCCGTCACCACCAGTGAAGAGCCTGAAATTGTGCGGGCCGCAGCGATTAACCACCTCGATTATGGCACCCCATTAATCGACCTCGCCCTAACCTGTGAGACTCATACTCTGCAACAGCAAGCTCGGCATCGCATTGCTGAACTCATTGATAGCGACAGTATTAGCTTAAAACAGTTGACCACTGATGGCATGGACATCATGGATCAGTTCTCGATAGTAGGATTCTGTCAGCGGCCAGAGTTGCTAGAACAATTGTTGAACGTAAGTGCTGATGCAGATTTTTTCTACAAAATAGCCATCGAAGGGGTTTCTGCTCGTCTTCGTGAATTAGCCGCAGACAAAATTAATGATCTTGCAACGCTAAAAAAACTGCTTAAAGACACTAAAGGTAAAGACAAGCTGGTCTACAACATTGCCAAAGAAAAATGCGACGTATTTCGCGAGACTGAAAAACAAGCCACCAAAACTAAAGCCGACATTGAAGCTCTGTGTGAACGTTTGGAAGTCCACAGCAAAAGACCTTTCGATGAGCAATTTACTCGTAAAGCAAGCCGTTTAATCAAACAATGGCAATTACTGGAATCACAAAGCGCCAAAGCCACCAATGCAAGAGCTCAAAAAGCCATATTAGGTTGCCAGCAAAGCATCGAAGATGATGCGCAACAATTTGCAGCGCGCGCCGCGCAGAACGAGGCAATAGACTCAGCTGTAAAAAGCCTTCAAGACATTATCGCTGAACTGTTTAGCTATTTAGCCCAACTTTATGAAATAGAGGGTACGGATGAGCAGTGTAAAACGATCGAATTGGGGCGCGCCAAATGCCAACAACGTCACACTGATGCTCTTAAATTAGTGCCTGATAATCCTGACGATGAAAAGATATTTACCCAGTTAAATGAAAGCATTGCATTTCAACTACAACAACTGGCTAACCACGGAAGCCTAACCATGCACGCTGCATTATTGATAACGCCGCAGCAAGGCGACAGTGTCGTGCCGAGTAATGAAACGCTGTATGGCGAAATAAAGGCAAGACTCAAATCGGTCCAATTACTGCCAGCGGCAATAGTTCCCCAAGCGGTTAAGGATGCTCAGGGGTTAATGGCCAACAAAGAGAAGTTCTGGGCCAATCAAAAAAAGACGTTTACTAATCAGTTGCATCATATAAATGCATTAATTGGCAAAGCCAATGGCGCCCTTAAAACAGGCGAGTCTAGACAAGCGGCAGGCATAAGACGCTCTCTGGATAAAAAATTACTAGAACTATCCAAAATACCAACCTCAGTGTCTACCCAGCTGGAGCAATTAGACGCAGCATTAGAAAAATTACTCGACTGGAAAAACTACGCAGTAGAGCCAAAGCAACAACAACTGATTGATCAGATGGGAGTATTAGTTGATAGCCAGGAAAGCCCAGAGGCGCTGGCAACCAAAATTAAGCGATTGCAAGAGGAATGGAAAACTCTGAGCAAAGGGTCGCAGGACCAAGCGCAGTGGGCGACTTTTCATCAACTGGCCGAGCAAGCTTACCAACCCTGCAAGAAATATTTTACCGCGCAGTCTGAGATTCGTCGCACTAATCTGGAAAAACGTCGGCAGCTAGTTACTCAACTAACCGAGTATTTTGACGCTCAACATTGGGAAGGCGAGGGGTCCGGAAATACAGACTGGAATTTTTTCGAGAAGTTAATCGGTACTGGCATTAGAGAATGGCAGAGTTATGCGCCTACGGACCGAAAGGCCAATAAATCTGTGCAGCGGGATTTCGATCGTATGCTAGATGCCATGCGAGAAAAGCTCAGCCAACAACAGCAGAAAAATGCGCTAGCAAAGCAAGAATTAATCAACCAAGTCACTGCGCTGGCCGAACAACAGGATAATCGGAGAGCCGTTGAAAAAGTCAAAGGCCTGCAGGCCCAGTGGAAAAATAGCGGAAATGCATCACGTAGAGATGATCAAAAACTATGGCAAACATTCAGAGTTGGATGTGATGCTGTTTTTGAAAAACGCCGACAGCAAGCCAAGGAATTTAAATCTGAGCTCCAGGTGCATAAAACTCAAGCCCAAGCATTGCTAGCTGAAGTTGAGAACTCAGCTAAGTTAACTGGCAAAGCACTGCTTGATGCGCGCACTCGAGTGACTGAGTGTCAGCAAGAATTTCGAATAATAGGTAACTTACCTAAAAATGCCTCAACTACTTTAAACGAGCGCCTCTACACGGCAATCAAACACTTTGATGCTGCTGTGATAAAACAATTAACGGCTGCGAAGGCTCAGGTATGGGTAGATCTATTAAAGGCGGCCGATAAAATTCGTTTGTCCCAGCTAACCACCAAAGAAGCGGAAAGAGCTGCCCTGCAGCAACAGGTAACGGAATTTATGAATAGCGTTACTCAATGGCCCAAGAATGGCCTAGCAGCACTAGAGCAAAAAATCGCCATGGAGCATCCTGTCGACGCACAACAACAGAATAACAATGAGCAAACACTTAAAACGCTGTGTATCCGTGCAGAAATCCTCACCAACCAAGAAACCCCTGCCGAGGATAAAACCTTGCGTATGCAGTATCAGGTATCTCGTCTACAACAGGGTTTTGGTCAGGCTACTTCTGCTAGTGATTCCAATATTCAGAGTCTCACTCTCGAATGGGTCATGGTCGGGCCTGTCCCCACCAATCTCTACCAGCCGTTGTTAGAACGCTTCCAAAAGTGTCGCTAAAAGTCGTTGTTAGCGCGCCACAAAAGCCGGCTAAAACCTTTCATTGCCGCTGGCGCCCAAGTTGTTGATCTTGGTTCTGCCTAAACTCTTTAGCAGCAAATTTCGGCACACCTTCAGCAGTGGGTATAACAGTCCTGAGACGATCACCGAGCGAAACACCCAATAATTTAGACGATTGAAAATTCCAGTACGGCTGCTCATTAGAGCCAGTGCTTGCATCGCAACAGCACCGTAATACAACTGACCGTTCATTTTTACTACCATGCCCTGATCAACATCTAAACCCTGCGCAGTAATCTCTGCCAATACATCACTGGACTGACGCGCATCAATAAGGGTCAAAGGCCCCAGCGACTGTTTGATGCCCACATGCTGACAATAGGTATCACATGCAGGACACTGCTGGTCATAAACCAGCAGGATCTCTTCAGCTGACCGGTTAGCCACCATGTCGATCGACGAACTAGACCGTTGGTTTAATATTTGCATTTAATCTAAATAAGTTAGTGGGATCATATTTATTCTTGATTTGTACGAGCCTTTCATAATTACCTAGAAAATTAAGATTGACATCTTTTTGACTTTCAGAGAATTCATCATTTATATAGAAGCCGTCAGTATAAGGAGACACTTGCTTCCAATAACTTCTTGACCATGCAATATGTGGAGCTGTATCAACACCTTTTTTCCAAAATGATCCAGTAATCAAATTGTGTTCTGGGTATCTATGAGGAAATGCTGTTGCATCTGGAGCTACAGTATTGATTTTACCACCAGCTTGTTGGAAAAATGCCATACTTCCTCGCTCTGGGTGGGATTCCAAATTATCAACAATAGCATCTATCAGCCCATCAGTGATGTTAATTGTGAAGCCGCCTTTTAGATATTGAGATCGTCCTCTGGGGTCATTGTCATCACCACTTTTTTGCAGTACAGCATAATCAATAATATCTATATCATCCTGTATTATTTTCCCTGCTTTTCTTAATGGTTCAAACGCTTTATCTGCCATTTCGAGGGGGCCTGAATAACACACATCAAAGTAAACTGTATTTCCATATCCCATAGGTGGAGCAAAAACAACAGGATCTTGATACATATCTACCGAAGCTTCCAATGAATGTTCAGCATGAAATTTAAGTAACTGTTTTACTTGTGAAAAGTCGAATGTGATTCTTCCACCCACAACATATTTATTCATTGGGTGTAATTGAAATTCAAACATTGTAACAATCCCAAAATTACCACCACCGCCTCGTACTCCCCAAAAAAGGTCAGCATTTTCATTCTCATCCGCATAACGTAATTGACCGTCAGCAGTGACAATTTGAATGCTTTTAATATTATCTAATGTCAGCCCGTATTTTCTTCCCAATCTTCCAAAGCCTCCCCCTGTCGCTAGACCGCCAACACCTGTGTGTGAAACCGTACCTGCTGTTGTTCCAAGTCCATAAGGAATTGTTGCGTCATCAAGATCACCCAACCACGAGCCACCCGTAATAAAGAGCCTTCTATTTTCTATATCCAAACGATTGCGTCTAAAAGGAGACAAATCAATGATAATGCCTTGGTCACATGTGCCTTTCCCAGAAACACTATGACCACCACATTTGACTGCCGTTAAGAGGTTAAATTCTCTTGCAAAATTTATAGCTTTTTGAATGTCAGTTTCATCAACACATTGAGCAATTAATGCCGGATTTCTATCGATGACCCTATTTCTAACCAATCTAGCGACATCATATCCATTATCATCTTTCAACAGCAGAGTGCCCTTAAGGCTTTTTCTAAGGTTTGCTATATCAGCCTTTTTTAGTGTGAAGTTTTCACCGTCACCAGTGATTGCTAGCAAGTCAGTGGGTATTTCACTTTCAGCCGAATATCCTTTCCATGATGGGAAAAACATAGCTGAAA
>Ga0209816_1002588_pt1 | contig 12756 bp, 9 predicted proteins | sample CoawatmetaG01DNA_FD_187509 | JGI IMG/M metagenome (GOLD analysis project Ga0209816, IMG submission 187509) | Marine microbial communities from the West Antarctic Peninsula - Coastal water metaG017-DNA (SPAdes) (version 2) | ecosystem: Environmental > Aquatic > Marine > Coastal ... | reverse complement strand
ATAATAGACCGACTAGATAAATACAAGGTCGGCAAACACAGAGTGTTCGATTAAAATTTAATAGTTTTTACTTAAACTATCTGAAGAAGATATGGTTTAGTTAGTCTGGGTTGCAGTTAGTAAAGTTTGGTTGTGGAAGTGTCCAAGGAGTTGCTTGCTGATTTAACTGAAAGTTAAAATAAGTACAAGTAGTAACGTTTTCTACAGACCAACTACTTAAATCTTGATTGAATACTGTATTTCTTGAAAACATACCTGACATATTAGTGACATTACTCACATCCCAAGAACTAATATCTTGATTGAAATTGTCACTATAAGAGAACATATATTCCATATTAGTAACACTACTCACATCCCAAGAACTAATATCCAGGTAGAAAGGATTATTATGAAACATATATTTCATATTAGTAACACTACTCACATCCCAAGAATTAAGGTCTGCTCCATTAGACATGCCTGAGTCCATGAACATATATTCCATATTAGTAACACTACTAACATCCCAAGAACTTATATCTTGATTAAAAGCATTATTATAAGTAAACATAAATCCCATATTAGTCACGCTACTCACATCCCAAGAACTAATATCTTGATTGAAATATGAGGTAGAAAACATTTGTCTCATATTAGTAACATTACTCACATCCCAAGAGCTAATATCTATATTCATATGAAAATTCTGATTAGAATACATTAACAAATCAGACATATCTACAATTTTTGAAGTGCAAATCATAGAAACAATGTCATATCCTAGGCCATTGCCAAAGAAAAGACTTTCTAAAGTTTCTTCATCAATAATAGTATATGTCACTTCATTAATTTGTCCAAACATCCCTACTTCAGCCCAATCTCTTGCTTTTATAGTAACTCCATTATCATCTAAATAAACTGGGTTTTCGGATTGAGGTGTTTCAAAAAAAACTTCATTCCCATAAAATGTTCCTAAAGGGTTTGTTAAATAGGTTCTGACATAATAAACTGTTTCGAGATTCAAACCAGATACAATAAAACTAATATTTTGACCAGTAACATTATGAACAATATCATCTATTGTTGGCTGAGTGTGTGTTGCATAAACAAAACCTTGATTAGTAATTGATATAGTTTCACAATTCGCTCCAATAGGGATATTTATTATTTCTCCTGTAAAAGTTGCGCTTGATGAATCTGTACCAGCTTCAGTAACAGCTTGTATAGAGTCAGTTTCGAGTGTAGGTTGTGAAGGACAAGGTTCATTGCTGTCATTATCACCATCATCGCTACAAGCAAACATTAAACTTAATCCTAAAAATATATATAGTAGTTTTTTCATATCCCCAATTTACAACATTTATTTTTTTACTCAAACTATCTGTAGCGTATAAAGATTACATTTTATTGGATGGGGTTGTTGTTATAAAATTCATATAATATGGTAAATAAAGCACTATAAAGTGTACAATAAAGTGTACAGGAAATAAAAAAGGGAACTACATCTCTGTAATTCCCTTTGTGACCTCGGAAGGATTCAAACCTTCAACCTCTTGAGCCGTAATCAAGTGCACTATTCAGTTATGCTACGAGGCCATTGTGTCTTTTTAAATAAAGCAGTTAAATTAAACGGCAACATTACCTTTACTCACCTATTGTAGTTACAATAAATTTTAAAACTCTTTACATTATTTCAAAGACAGGACAAATATCTATATAATTAAGTAGTTATTCAATTAAAATTCAAGCTTATTTTTTTTTTAGTGTTTTCTTTAAGTTTTCTATAAATAATTGTCCTTATTTAGACTAATTACAAATATTATTTAAAATTAGTCTAAATAAATTTTGTAGAATAAATATCCTGTAATATATTTGCAACTTGATAATTAATAAAACACAAAAAAATGAAAAATTATTTACGCTTATTACCCTTAATACTAATATCATTTACATTTTCATCTTGTGATGACGAAAATGAAAATAATGATATTGATGGACCAGTTTTAATTGACACACCTGACACATATGCTTTTGATAGAAATGGTGCTAGTACAGTTAGTTTTTCAGGTCAAACAACTAGATTACAACAATCAGATGAGTTATACGCTGCTTTAAATTCTTCGGAATCTACTCAAGCTGCTCTAGACTTAATGTTTAATGGTCAAGATGGTTCTTCTGCAGGATTTGCTAATGAATTATTAAACGGAACATCTAAATTAATTGGTAGCAAAACAGCTTCTTCAACTATAGCAGGTAGTGCTACAACTAAAGAAAGGTTTAACGGATATATCACAGACTTTGCAGCTAATGTAACTCCAAACTGGAATATGGATGCTGCTCCAGGAATGGCTGGATCAATCACTTCTCCTGATGGTGGATCAACTTACCAAATTAATGCTATGGGTCAAGAATTAGATCAGTTATTCTTTAAAGGATTAATTGGTGGATTTACTCTAGATCAAATTGTTAACAATTATATTCATCCTAATCAATTAGATTCAGGAACTAGAATTGATGACAATGATAACGATGTACTTTCTGGTGATAATGATTACACTGATATGGAACACAAATGGGATGAAGGATTTGGTTACCTATACGGACACCTTGACAGTGATGGAAATGGGGAAGATTTATCTACCGCAGGTGCATCTCCATCAGGAAATGGTTCTTTACTTATGAAGTATTTCAAAAAAGTAAATCAAGATGGTGGTTATGAGCCTGGTATTGGACAAGTTGTATACGATGCTTTTATCTTAGGTAGAACTGCTATTGTAAACAAAGATTACGTATTGAGAGATCAGCAAGCTGATATTATTCAGGTTGAACTATCAAAAGTTCCTGGTTACTATGCAATTAATTATTTAAATGATTATTTAGCTAAAGTTGAAGCAGGTAATATTGCTAAAGCACACCACTCTTTATCTGAAGCATATGGATTTATCTTAAGCTTACAGTTTACAAACAATGGTAATGATGAGCCGTATATGTCTAAAGGAGATGTTGAATATTTCTTAGATACTTACTTTGCTGATTTCCATAATATCAATCCTGTCTACATAACAGCACAGGGTCAAGGTATGATTGATGTGATTAAAGCTGCATATGGAAATACTTTAATGATAGATTAATTTAATCGACATTATTAATGATAATTTTATAATCAAATTTCAAACTCAGCATTGGTTATACCTATGCTGAGTTTTTTTATATTTGCAAACTATGTTAAAAAAAATATTCTCCTTTTTATTTATTATTTGTTTATTCATATCCTCATGTGATCCTAAAAGTACGGATTCATCTCCTGAAATATGGGAACAGAAATCTGAAATGCTGACTAATTGGGTAGACAATTTCATTAGCCCTTCTTACGGTAATTTATTAGCTAAATTAGATGTTTTACAACAATCTGGTAACACCTTTTCTGCATCAGTAAATCAGCAAAATCTAGAAAACTTAAGGTCTAGTTTCGTTGACGCTTACTTATCATGGCAATACGTGGAAATGTTCAATATTGGTCCTGCAGAAGAGTCTTATTTTAATTCTAGGATGAATGTTTTTCCAACAACAGTTGCTAGGATTGAATTAAATGTTGAAAATGGAAATACTGATTTTAATAATACCAATAATTTACCTGCTCAAGGTTTTCCAGCACTAGACTACCTATTATATGGAATTGAAGATAGCGATGATCTAATTGTATTAAAATACAATACAGAACAAAACTATTTATCATACTTAACAGAAGTTATTGATCAAATGCTTCAAAATACTTATCCAATCGTAGAAGAATGGGGCACTTATAGAAATACATTTGTAAACTCAGTAGAAAACACTGCAACATCTAGTGTAAATAAAATGACTAATGACTTTATTTACTATTACGAAAAAGGCTTTAGAGCTAATAAGTTTGGTATACCAGCAGGTGTTTTTTCTGGAACAGCTCTTCCTGAAAAAGTAGAAGGGTATTACAATAAAAATATATCTAAACAATTAGCGCTAGAAGCATTTCAAGCAATAACAACCTTTTATAATGGTAATGGTGGTGTAAGTCTAAGTCAATATATTGATGATGTTGCTACAGAGGGATACAGTGATTTGTCAACAGACGTTTTAGTTCAATTTGATATTACTGAAGAATTAATTAACGGACTTGACAATAATTTTTACAACCAAATTCTAACGGATAAGATTAAATTCCTAGAAACTTACGATGCCATACAACAGGGAACAATTTTACTGAAGACGGATATGCTTTCTGTCTTACAAATTGCTACTGATTATGTTGATGCAGATGGAGACTAAATAAAGTTTAAAAAATTAAATTTCCTTTAAGATTCTCTAACTATATTAGAGAATCTTTTTTTTGTTAATATGAATTCAAAAATTAATAATTATTTAAACTCCCACACTAATTCTAGCCCACTGGCAGTATTTAGAATTGGATTTGGACTAATGATGCTATATAGCATTTTTAGGTTCTGGTATAAAGGTTGGATAGATACACTATACATAGAACCTCAGTTTCACTTTAAATATTATGGATTTGAATGGGTTAGAGATTTAGGGGATTACACTTATTTAATATTTATTATATGTATAGTTAGTTCGATTTTTATCACAATTGGTTTTAAGTATAGATTATCAATAATTTTCTTTTTTTTATCATTCACTTATATAGAGTTAATAGACAAGACTACTTATTTAAACCATTATTATTTTATAAGTAGCTTGAGTTTTTTAATGATTTTTTTACCTGCAAATGCATATTTCTCTGTAGATAATATTTTTAGAAAAATTAGCTATAAACAAATACCTAAATGGACTATTGATTGCATTAAACTATTACTCTCAATTGTATATTTTTATTCTGGATTAGCGAAAATTAATTCTGACTGGCTATTAAATGCAATGCCTTTAAAATTATGGTTACCATCTAAATATGATCTGCCGTTAATTGGAGAAACATTTATGCAGCAAAATTGGGTACATCACTTTATGAGCTGGGGAGGTATGTTTTATGATTTATTAATACCATTTTTATTATTATACAAAAAAACTAGAATAATAGGATTTATCCTTGTTGTCTTTTTTCATCTTTTCACGGGGGTTTTATTCCCGATAGGGATGTTTCCATACATAATGATTATTGGCTCTTTAGTGTTTTTTGATTCTAGTGTTCATCAAAAAATAATAGATATTATAAAGAAAATAATTAGACCTATTAGAAAAAATATTAAACTAAATAATAAGATAATAAAAGAGAATTTAATTTTACGAAATAAGAAATTTGTGTTGTCAATAGTTTCTTTATTTTTTATTATTCAACTATTTTTACCATTTAGATATCTATTATATCCTAGTGAACTTTTTTGGAGTGAAGAAGGATATAGATTTTCTTGGAGAGTAATGCTAGTAGAAAAAATCGGATACACTACATTTAAAATTAAGGACCAAAAAACAGGATCTTATTTTTATGTTAACAATGAAGATTTTTTAACACCTTTTCAAGAAAAACAAATGAGTTTTCAGCCTGATTTCATATTAGAATATGCTCATTATTTAGGAGATTATTATACTTCAAAAGGATATTTGAATGTGGCGGTTTATGCAGATAGTTATGTTTCGTTAAATGGTAGATCTAACCAGAGATTTGTTAACGAAAAAGTAGATCTTTATAAAGAAAAAGAATCTTTTAAATATAAAACATGGATTATTCCAATAGATGATGAGATTAAGGGTTTTTAAAATATTTTTACTAATGAGTTTACTTTCATTTTACTCTCATGCAAGTAATAAAATTTATGGATTTATTTATGAACAAGGGTCAAACCTACCTCTAAGTAATGTCAGTATATACGACGACAACTATGGCTTATTAGCTATTTCTAATACTGAAGGATATTATGAGTTCTATAGTGACCAATTTACTTTTAATTTAATATTCTCTCTAGAGAAAAGACCTTTAATTGAACGACAAGTAACTATTAATAAAGACTCCCAGATAGATATCAAATTCCCAGTCTTAATAGAGGAATTATCAGAAGTTTTAATAACTACAAAAAATAGAAAAACTTTTGAATTAAAAAGACTAAAAGACGTCGAAGGGACTTCAATTTACGCTGGGAAAAAATCTGAAGTGATTCTCGTTAGTCAATCAATGGCAAATTTGGCTTCAAATAATTCTAGACAGATTTATAGTCAAATAGCAGGATTAAATATTTATCAGAATGATGATGCTGGTTTACAATTACATATTGGTGGGAGAGGCTTAGACCCCAATAGGACATCAAATTTCAATACTCGTCAAAATGGGTATGATATGAGTGCGGATGTACTTGGTTATCCAGAGAGCTATTACTCACCACCAGCAGAGGCCCTTGAAGAGATTCAAATAGTAAGAGGAGCTGCATCGTTACAATACGGGACACAGTTTGGAGGATTAGTAAACTTTGTTTTGAAAAAACCTATAAAAAATAAATCCATTGAAATAGTGACTCGTAATACTACCGGGAGCTATGGCTTGTTTACTAATTTTACTAGTCTAAGTGGTACAAATAAAAAATTCAGCTACTACACTTATATTAATCATAAAAAAGGAGATGGATTTAGAGATAACTCAAAATATGATTCTACAAACTCTCATATGTATTTATCTTACGATTTTGATTCAAAAACAAAATTATCATCCGAAATAAGTTATTTAACTTATTTAGCAAAGCAAGCAGGTGGACTTTCAGATAACATGTTCAATCAAAACCCAATTCAATCCAATAGATCTAGAAATTGGTTTGAATTAAAGTGGTTATTATACAATATAAAGTTAGAACATAAGCTTTCTGATAATACAAATTTTTCAGTCAATTTCTTTGGGCTAAACTCAGAGAGAAATGCACTTGGAATTAGATACAACAGAGTAGATCAAATAGATTCAGGTGAGGAAAGAGATTTAATTAAAGGAGATTTTAATAATTATGGCTTTGAGACTCGCTTATTACATAATTATACTGTTTTAAATAAAAAATCTATTTTTCTCTTTGGACTAAAATATTATAAATCAAGTAACTCATCAATTCAAGGGCCTGGAACAAATGGATCAGGTGCGAACTTTGATTTTCAATATGAAGAGTATCCTTTTTACAACAATCAATCCAACTATAACTACCCTAACCTAAACGTGTCATTATTTACTGAAAATATATTTTATATATCGGATGTATTTTCAATAACTCCAGGAATAAGATATGAAAACATCCGAACAGAAAGTGATGGTTATTTTAGTCAAATAAATTTCGATGGTGCAGGTAATGTGATATTTGACAATACAGTTTATGAAAATCAAATCAGAAAAAGATCCTTCCTCCTATTTGGTTTAGGAAGTAGTTACAAGCCAAGTAAATTTATTGAGATGTACGCTAACTTCTCCCAAAACTATAGGTCTGTAACCTTTACTGATATTAGTATTTTTAATCCAGCATTTGTTATAGACCCAGATATTTCGGATGAGAAAGGGTATACAATGGATTTAGGAGTTAGAGGAAATAAAAATAAATTAATTTCTTATGATATTAGTCTATTCCATTTGTTTTACAACGACAGAATAGGTTTTACTCAAATTGTCTCCTCCGATGGAAACATTAAAAGTCAAAGAGGAAACGTAGGAGATGCTGTCATTTATGGAGTTGAATCAATTGTAGATTTTAATTTAAATAAATTATTTATTCGCGATAACAATTTCATCTTAAATTACTTTATTAATACATCAATTATTGATTCTAAGTATGTTAAATCTGAAATTAATGGAATCACTGGTAAAAGATTAGAATTTGTGCCTAAAATAAATATTAAAACTGGAGCTAAGCTTGGCTATAAAAATATATTATTAAATATTCAATACACCTATCTTTCTAACCAATTTACAGATTCATCAAACTCAATTGAAAGTAATTTAAGTGGAGTTATAGGTCAAATACCATCTTATGATATTTTAGATTTTTCTTCTTCTTATAAGTTTAAAAATTATAAGTTAGAATTTGGAGTAAATAATATATTAGATAATAATTATTTCGTTAGAAGAGCAACTGGTTATCCTGGACCAGGAATTATACCATCAGCCCCACGTAATTATTACTTGACATTTGAAATTAAATTTTGAGATTCTTAATCTAAGAATAGATAACCTAACTATATTTTAAAAATAGTTAAGACAATTGGGAGGGAAATAAATTAAATCTTCGTCGTTAAAACTAACATATATAACATCATTTTTTTTGTAAGCAGTAGAACTAAATAGGTTCCATACCTCATCTTCATATTTCGCTGTAATATTGTATTCTTTACCCTGAAAAAGTGATTTTTCAACAATAAGTTTCAGCTTAGATGTTTTCTCAATTTTAATTTTTTCTGGTCTAATGTAATATGGCTTATCGTCTTTAGTCAGCTTATTAATTCCTCCTAAGATTCTAGCACAATAACAATTAGCAGGTTTACAGTACATCTCAACAGGGTCATCATACTGTTGAAGTTTACCTGCTTTAAAAACTAATATCTTATCAGCAATATTAAGTGAATCATTAATATCATGAGTAACTAAGATTGTAGTAGTTTTTGTAGCTTTAATTATTCTGTAGATCTCGTCTCTTATAGAGTGCTTTATAGCTACATCTAAATTACTAAAAGGTTCATCTAACAGTAACAAATCAGGCTCCCTTATAAGAGCTCTAGCAATGCATGCTCTTTGCTGTTCCCCACCAGAAAGTTCATGAGGAAACCTATCCACTAAATCGGTCAGATTAGTTAGAGATAGCATATAATCTAAATTGGATAAATACTTTTTATCTAAATTAAAAACAATATTATCTTTTAAATTTAAATGAGGAAAGAGAGGATAATCTTGAAAAACAAAACCAATTTTTCTGTCTTGGGGTCTTACAAAAACATCTTTATCATTAAGAGTTTTGTTGTTTAAGATTATTGATCCTGAGTTTATATCTTCCAGACCAGAAATACATTTTAAAAAAGTAGTTTTACCAACCCCACTTTCGCCAAGAAAAGAAACAATCTCTCCTTTTTCAACGGAGAAATCTAACGACTCGATAAGAGGCTGCCTTTTATTATAAAACTTAACAAGGTTACTTACTTTAAGATGCATTGATTTGTTTATTAATAATATATTTTAAAAGTATTAACATCATACTGCCAATTAATATAATTGCTAATGAATAACTACTAGATTCAATTAACATTTCTTCAATAGCATACTCGTAGGTCTGAGTAGCTAAGGTGTCAAAGTTAAATGGTCTTAGAATTAACGTTATTGGTAATTCTTTTAATAAGTCAACAAAGGTAACAATAAAAGCAGTTATTAAAGCAAGTCTATTTATTGGGAAGTGAATTTTTTGTAATATTTTAAATGGACCTAGACCCAATGTTTTAGCTGTTTCGTCATAAGATTCAGGCTGCTTTTCAAGACTAGATTTAATTGGTGACTTACCAACGGCTAAAAAACGAAAAACATAAGCATAAATAAGTACATAAAAAGAACCTATTAAGGAGAAAGATTTCAGCATTGGAATTTTTGTAAATAACAAGATAACAGCTAAACCAATAACTGCCCCTGGAATAACATACCCTAGAGTGGTAACCTGACTTATAAAGGTATTGATTTTTAATTTTGATATTTTTTCAACATACAAAAACAGTAATGCTATTATTATTATTAAAATAGTAGAAATAGTAGAAACCGAAATAGAATTTAAACTTAGATCTAATAATTTATCAAAATCAGTATTACTATAGTTAAGTATACTATTATTCAAAATATAAATAAAGGGAATCAAAAAACCCATTATAAATGGAATAGAACAAAGGGTGTATATATAGAAATATTTCTTAGAGGTAGGTATATTTAATTTTTCGGTCTTAGTATTTGTAGAATAATAAAATTTTGATTTTTTATAACTAATTTTCTCTAAAAATAGGATAGTAAATACAATAAAAATAAGAAGGCACGCAAGTTGAATAGCAGCATTTTCATTACCCATAGAAAACCATGCTCTAAATATTCCAGTAGTATAAGTATTAACCCCAAAATATTTTACAGCGCCATACTCGTTTAAAACTTCCATAATGACTAAAAATAGACCTGAAAATATTGCAGGTTTTGATAATGGAATAATTACTTTAAAAAATAATTTAGTAGAAGATAATCCAAGGTTCTTAGACATATTTATATACGTAGAGCCTATTAAGCTAAAAGAAACTCTGGAAGCAGTATAGACATAAGGATACAAGGCAAGCCCTAGGATAAGACCAAGAATCTCAATTTGTAAATAATCGTTATTAAAAATATCAGATAATTCAGGTAAGTTATTTCTTAAAAATGATTGCAATGGTCCAGTAAAACTTAATATATCACTATAAGTGAAAGCCATTATATAAGTTGGGATTGCTAAAGGTAGAAATAGTGCTATATCAAAAAAAGTCCTAAATTTAAAACTATAGTTACTCACGTACCATGCGGGAAATATCCCAAATAGTAAGGCGAAAAAACTTGTTATTAAAATTAAGTATAAAGTATTAAGACTATAATCTAAAAGAAGGGTTTTCCATAAATATACAAATGCACTTTGTTCAATTTCAAAAACATTACTAAAGAGGAATATTATCGGTAGTATAAGCACTAAAGCCACTAAAACACTACCTAAAACCCATCTCTTATGTTCTATCTGAACAATTTTTTTTATTATTTCCAACCTGATTTATCAAATATTTCAATTGCTTTACTTCTGTAAACGCCTAATTGATTCAAATCTAGGTTATCTTTTTTGAAGGAACCCCATTTTTTCACTATTTCATTTGGCTCTACACTTGGATTTGCTGGATATTCATAACTAGTATTTACGTAAGTCTTTTGAGCTGACTCACTAGTTAAAAATTCCATTAACTTAATAGCATTATCTTTATTAGGCGCATTTTTTGTTAACCCAATCCCAGAAACATTTATATGACTTCCTGATTCATTTTCTCCTTGATTTGGAAAAAATACACCTACAGAATTACCTGCTTTTAATTCTTCTTCTTTTTCTGATGAAAGTAAAAGTCCAATATAATAAGAGTTTACTATCGCAAGGTCACCTTGACCAGCAGCAATAGCTTTTACTTGATCTCTATCACTTCCTTTTGGATCTCTAGCAAAGTTTTTAACTAAATCAGTAGCCCATTTTGAAGCAGCATCTACCCCTTTATTAGCAACAATTGAAGATAATAGTGCTTGATTGTATGCATTGGAAGAAGATCTTACTAGAACTTTATTTTTCCACTCTTCACTAGTTAGATTAGCGTAAGTTGACAAATCATCTGCATTCACTCTATCTTTACTATAAACGATAATTCTAGCTCTGTAAGTTATAGGAATCCAATACCCATTGACATCTTTTAAAGCGCTATCAACATTTTGATTAATGATTGGAGAAGATATTTTTTGTAATAGGTTTAAATCACTAGCTTTTTGAAGTTTACCTGCATCTACAGTGATAAATAAATCAGCAGGACTATTCTCACCTTCATTTTTTAATCGTTCTATAAGCTCATCTGCATTAGCCTTAACTACATTAACTTTTATACCAGTTTGTTTTTCAAAAGCCGCATACTGCATTTCATCTACTTTATAGTGTCTTTGGCTATATAGGTTAATTTCATTTGATTCTTTTGCAGTATCTAAACAGCTACCTAGCATAAGAAACATTGATATATATAATGTAAAATTTTTCATAGAATTATTGTTTTTTAATCTGAGAATTATAGATTTATATTAAAGCAACAAAATTATGGTTATTTAGAACAAATCCAAATAAAAAAGGATAAATTTACACTAATGAGTTTAAAATAAAATTTTCTTTATAAAACGTATTGGCCTCACCCGCTAAGACAACCCTACTGCCTTTATCCTCACAAATGAGTAAACCTCCCCTATCAGATAATTGTAACGCTTTTAAGTTGTTCTTTTGTAAAATACGCGACCAATATGGAACTAATGAGCAGTGAGCAGAACCAGTTACAGGATCTTCAAGAATTGAAGACTGAGAAGTAAAAAATCGTGAAACAAAGTCAGAATCACTCCCTTTTGAGGTAACACATACACCACCAGGATCTAAATTAATTTTATCAAATTCAGATTGATTGAAATTAATATTTTTAATATCAGATTCACTGTCATACACTAAAATATAATCTCTCGATTTTAAAACATGTTTTGGCTGAATATTTATAGCTTTTTTAATTATTTCAGGCAAAGTAGCTTCTATAGGATTTCTAGACGGAAAGTTCAACAGATAAAGTTTATTGTTTACAGAAACCTCCAACTCACCACTTAAGGTCTCAAATACAATTTGATCAGAATTAAATTTCAACTCAGTTTTTAAGCAATGCGCGGCAGCTAAAGTAGCATGCCCACATAAATCCATTTCAATCTCAGGTGTGAACCAACGCAATAAAACCTTGTCTTTTTTAATAATTACAAAAGCAGTTTCAGGAACAGAATTTCTTTTACTTATTTTCAAAAGAAGTTCATCTGACAACCAACTATCTAAAGGAATAATACAAGCTGTACTTCCTTTACAAGAATCGCCAACAAAGGCATCAATATAAAATATGTTTAAATCCATATATAATTAGATTAATTAATTGTTAAATTAGACTATTCAACTAAAATAAAAAAATGAAAAAATTACTATCTATATCAATGCAAATATTAGCTATCGTTTGCTTTATTGT
>Ga0209816_1002586_pt1 | contig 12762 bp, 13 predicted proteins | sample CoawatmetaG01DNA_FD_187509 | JGI IMG/M metagenome (GOLD analysis project Ga0209816, IMG submission 187509) | Marine microbial communities from the West Antarctic Peninsula - Coastal water metaG017-DNA (SPAdes) (version 2) | ecosystem: Environmental > Aquatic > Marine > Coastal ... | reverse complement strand
ATCTTACTGAGTGGATGTTAAAACAATTTAATAATAATAATATAAAAATCCTTGACACATTTTATTGCCCACATAGACCTGAGTCACTTTGCGAATGCAGAAAACCAAAACCTGGCATGTTTTTGAAAGCAAGAAATAAATACAATATTGATATGGAAAAATCATGGATGATTGGAGACAAACATACAGATATTAAAGCAGCAAACCTTGCGGGGATCTCAAACACAATATTAGTTAGAAGTGGTCATTTTATCGATGAATCTAGTTCAAACTATAGGTTTATTACTGACTCAATTAAACAATCAAAAGAATTAATCAGTCTATGAATATTATTTGCATGAAATGGGGTGAAAAATTTCCAGTAGAGTATGTAAACCGTCTATACGCAATGGTTTCAAATAATCTTGATGTTGAGTTTAGATTTGTATGCTTTACTGAAAATTTTATAGGTATTAGGCCTGAGGTAGAGATACAAGAACTCCCTGAACTAGAACTTCAGCCTGGATCACCCGAGCGAGGGTGGAGGAAATTAACCGTATTTAAAAAAAAATTTGGTGGTCTATCTGGCCCAACTCTTTTTCTTGACTTAGACGTAGTAATTGTTGGTAACCTGAATGAATTCTTTAGTCATCCTGGTGATTTTTTAATAGCTCATGACAAAAAAAAAATAAAGAAAAGAGAAGGAAATTCTTCAGTATTTCGATTTGAAATTGGAAAGTATTCACATATACTTGACTACTTTGAAAAGAATTCTGGACAAGTAAAAAATGAAGTACGCCACGAGCAAGCTTATTTGTCACGTGAAATTGATAAGCTAGGTAAATTAGAATTCTGGCCAGATGACTGGGTCCCCAGCTTTAAATATAAATGTTGTCCATCCTGGCTTAAATCTTGGTTTATAGCTCCTTCAATACCCAAGGGCGCTAAGGTTGTTTTGTTTCATGGCCTGCCAAACCCTCCTGAAGCGATTATAGGGCGCAGTGGAAAATGGTATCGACACATTCAGCCATCTCCATGGATTAAGGACTATTGGATGATCAATGATTAGAGGAAAGAAATCTGGAATGAAAGGGATTATCCTAGCAGGTGGGTCTGGTACAAGGCTGTATCCTATTACTAAAACTATATCTAAGCAATTAATGCCTATTTATGATAAACCGATGATTTACTACCCATTGTCGGTTTTAATGCTTGCTGGTATTAAAGATGTGTTGATTATTTCCACTCTTGAAGACTTACCAAAATTTAAGCAACTTCTGGGTAGTGGTGTTGATATTGGTATGAAATTTAGCTACTTAGTTCAGCCTTCTCCTGATGGATTAGCTCAAGCATTTTTATTGGGCAAAGATTTTATTGGTGATAACGATTCTTGCTTGATTCTAGGAGATAACATATATTACGGTCATGGAATGACTAATCTTCTAGCTAATGCCGTTTCAAATGCTAAAGATAAAAATATGGCAACCATATTTGGTTATCATGTTAAAGATCCTGAGCGCTATGGAGTGGTTGATTTTGATAGCTCCGGCAAGGCACTTAGTATTGAAGAGAAGCCAGAAAATCCTAAAAGTAACTATGCTGTAACTGGTCTTTACTTCTTCCCTAATGATGTAGTTAAAAAAGCTGTTGAAGTTGTACCATCTGATAGAGGTGAGCTAGAGATTACCTCAATTAATCAGATGTATTTGAGTGAAGAGCGCCTAACTGTTGAACTAATGGGCAGAGGATATGCTTGGCTCGATACTGGTACTCATGAGAGCTTATTAGAGGCCTCAACCTTTATCGAAATTATTGAGAGAAGGCAAGGCTTAAAAGTAGCTTGCATCGAAGAAATTGCTTATGAAAAAGACTATATTAATAAAGTGCAACTCATTGAATTAGCCCAGCCTATAATTAAAAGTCAATATGGCCAATACCTACTCAAGCGTGCAGAGGAATTAAGTTGAACTTCATTCCCCAGTCAATTCCAGATTTGTTGCTCATTGAACCTACTATGCATGGTGATGACAGGGGCTACTTTATAGAAACCTTTAGACAAGATCTACTTGAACAGTTTATTGGATATAAAGTTAATTTTGTACAGGACAATGAATCCAAATCTACTAAAGGTGTGCTTCGAGGCCTTCATTATCAACTAAATCCTTACACTCAGGCTAAACTCGTAAGAGTAGTCGAGGGAAGTGTATTAGATGTAGCGGTTGATATTCGCAAATCAAGCCCTACCTTTGGCAAGTATGTTTCTATGGAGTTATCAGCGCAGAATAAACATCAACTATTTATACCGCATGGATTTGCCCATGGCTTTATGGCACTTACCGATACAGCAACATTTGTTTACAAGGTGGATAATTACTATTCACAAGCTCATGAGAGAGGAATTTCTTTTAATGATAAACAGCTAGATATTAACTGGGGCTTGCCTTATGAACTATTACAAATTTCAGACAAAGATAGGCAGCTTCCATCGCTAGATAAGATATAAAAAAAATTAATAAAAAAATATTATATGAAAAATATTCAAGTATTAAAACCCAAATTTAGAGTGGATGAGTGCCTTTCTGAGATAAAAGAGTGTCTCGATATTGGTTGGACAGGTATGGGATATAAAACTATTGAATTTGAAAATCAATGGAAAACTTACACTAGCCTAAATCACGCCCATTTCTTAAACTCTGCATCGGCAGGCCTTCACCTTGCAGTTAAGATATTAAAAGAAAAACATAAATGGCAAGATGATGACGAAATTATAACAACTCCATTAACATTTATATCTACTAATCACTCTATTATCTATGAAAATCTAAAACCTTGTTTTGCTGATATTGATGATTCATTAAATTTAAATCCTCAATCAGTAATAAAAAAAATAAATAAGAAAACCAAGGCTATTATTTTTGTAGGAATAGGTGGGAATACAAAGAACTTGATTGAAATTATTAGTATTGCTAGAGAAAATAACTTAGTAATTATCCTTGATGCGGCTCACATGTCTGGTAGTCATATTAATGGCAAACATGTTGGATTTGATGTTGACGTAAGTATTTTTTCTTTTCAAGCAGTAAAAAACCTACCAACAGCTGATAGTGGGATGATTTGTTTTAATAATGAAGGTGATGATAAGAAAGCTAGAGAATTATCTTGGTTAGGAATCAATAAAGATACCTTCGCTCGAAGTGATAAGGGAATTTATAAGTGGGACTACAATGTTAATCAAGTAGGTTATAAATACCATGGAAACTCAATTATGGCAGCTCTCGGAATTGTTGGACTTAAATATTTGGAAGAGGATAATCAATATAGAAGAGATTTAGCAAATCGGTATAAAAAAAACTTAAAAGGTAAAGTTGATATCATTGAGCATGAATCAGATCAAACGTCAAGGCATATCTTTCAAGTTGTAGTTGATTACAGAGAAGAGTTGATAGATTATTTGTCAACAAACAATATTTTTCCTGGAGTTCACTATCGTCAAAATACTGACTATGAGCTTTTTAATACTAAATCAAAACTCCCAAGATCTGAATATTTTTCTTCGCGCATACTGTCTTTGCCGCTTCATTTAGAATTAAGTTTACAAGATATTGATAAAGTTTCCAAAACTTTACTACAAGGTATAAATTCTCAATGAAGAAATTTTTAATAACTGGTGGTGCAGGATTTATTGGATCAGCTTTAATAAAACATCTTATTAATAATACAGATCATCATGCTATAAATATCGACAATCTAACCTATGCAGGAAACTTAGAATCCTTATCAGAGATAGAAAGTAATGAAAGATACTCATTCGAACTGACGGATATTTGTAAAGCTAATGAAATAAAAAATATTTTTGAAAAATACCAACCTGATATAGTTATTCATCTTGCCGCTTCAACTCATGTAGATAAATCAATTGATTCTCCAGATGAGTTCATACAAACCAATATTTTTGGGACTTACGTTCTACTTGAGCAAGCTAAAAATTACTGGTCTGGATTAAAAAATGGTTTAAAAAAAGATAATTTTCGTTTTCACCATGTATCAACTGATGAGGTTTACGGTGATTTAAACTTGTCAGATGAGCTTTTTACTGAAAAGACATCTTATGCTCCTAGCTCTCCTTATTCAGCTTCCAAAGCTAGCTCAGATCATTTGGTTCGTGCATGGCATCGAACCTTCAAACTCCCGACCCTGATTACTAACTGTTCTAATAATTATGGGCCTTTTCAATTTCCTGAAAAGCTAATTCCACTTACTATTTTGAATGCACTTGGAGGAAAGCCTATCCCAGTTTATGGAAATGGAAAACAAGTAAGAGATTGGCTTTATGTAGATGATCATGCTAAGGCACTTTTTCTAGTAGCACTTTCAGGGACTCCAGGCGAAACTTATAATATTGGTGGCCATAATGCCATTGAGAATATTGATGTTATAAGAACTGTTTGTCAAATATTAGATAAAGTAAGGCCTAGTAAAATTAAAGGTATAAGTAAATATGAAAAACTAATCACTTTTGTTGATGACAGACCAGGGCACGATTTAAAATATGCAATTGATGCATCCAAAATATTTAAGACATTAGGATGGAATCCTGATGAGAATTTTAATTCGGGAATTTTAAAAACTGTAGAGTGGTATCTGAACAATAAAGTTTGGTGGGAAAAATTACAAGCTGGCAGAAATAAAGGAAATAGGGAGTAAAATATGAGACATACGAGCCACTTAGATATTGGTTGTAACTCCAATCCTAGAAATCCTTTTAATGCTGATAAGCTTTATGGTGTTGATATAATTGATCTAGATACAAAAGATTTTAACTATCATAAATGCAACTTAATATTTGATTCTCTTCCATTTCCTGATTCAGCCTTTGATTCGGTATCAGCATATGATTTTTTAGAACATGTGCCAAGAACATCTACAATTAATAATACTGGAGTATTTCCATTTATTCATGTTATGAATGAAATTTATAGAGTGCTAAAACCAGGCGGAATATTTTATGCTATTACCCCAGGATATCCAAGGAGTGAGGCTTTTGTAGACCCAACTCATGTTAATTTTATAACTAATAAAACTCATACTTACTTTACTAGTCCTAAATATAAAGCTCGCATGTATGGCTTCAAAGGAAAATTTAAAATTATCAGAAAGGTGAAATGGATAAAATTAACTCAAGAAACTAGAAATGATATGTGGCTTTTAAAAACTTTGAAAAATATTTTTTATACTATTTATTTTACAAAAAAGTCCCATTTAATTTGGGAGTTTAAAGCAGTTAAAAATGAGGCAAACTGTGATTAATTTAGCCATTTGATATATTTATACTAGCTCCACTGCCATTAAATTAAGGAATATTGAATTGAGTAAAATAGATTTATCCATTATTATTGTCAATTATAGAAGTTGGGAGGTTCTGGCTAAATGTATAAAATCATTCAAAAAATATACGCCAAACTTAAGTTATGAAATTATAGTTGTAGATAATAATTCTCAAGACAATCAATTTAATGACTTCAAGCAAAAATTTCATGAAATAAAACTTATTGCTAACAAAGGTAATTATGGTTTTTCTAGTGGGTGTAATCTTGGCGCAGATAATGCTAAAGGTGAATATTTATTATTCTTAAACCCAGATATAACTCTTACTAATACTAGTGCTATCGATAATATGTTAAATTTTGCAGTGGCTAATCCAAATGTTGGAATCACATCTTGCAGAACGATCAATTTAACAGGTAAGAGAGAAAGAGAGATTGCATTTCTAAACCCATGGCTAACCATAGGCTGGATGCGTTCATTTTATAAATTAGCTTTTTCTCACAAAATTGCTAAAGAGTTTCCAGAAAATAAAAATATTTGGTATCCAGAATGGGTTGCAGGTTCAGTGGTTTTAATACAAAAAGATTTTTTTAAGGAAATTGGACAATGGAGTGAAAATATATTTTGGATGTACTCAGAAGATCCTGATCTATGTCTCAAAGTAACTAAGCATGGAAAAAAAATTGCTCTACTTCGAAATGTTGAGCTTGTACACTTACATGGTGGATCATCTAGAAGAAATCCTAAGATTACTTCTATAACTAAATCTGAAGTGGTCACATCAAGCCATGTTTTTATCCAAGAACATACTAAAGGCATAAATAGATTGGCCTTACATTTAGTAATTATAATTAATACTTTATCTTCTTGGATGATGCGAACAATAATAACATTTCCATTTTTTTACAAAGTCTTGTTTAGATCAAACCTATTAACTCTTGTTGCAATTATTAAGTATTATCTAAGCGCACTTATTCGAAGTTCTTGGAAAAGCAAAAGGTTAAAAAAAAAATGAGTCGAAGAGATAAAACTAAATTTGAAAAATGGTTCTCATTAAGTAGGCATAAAAGGCGTACTGGAGCAAAAGAATTGTCAGAGCATATATCTATAGACTTTTCTAATCAGAAGCAAATAGTTATTGAAGGCAATAAAATTAAATACACTCATGGCAGCTCAAATAAACTGGACGAACATTTTATTGCACTGAGAAATGAGTTTGTTGGTCAAAGCGAACTCTGCTACACGCACGCTAAAATCATTGTACTTATTAGGCGCGACTTTAATTCAAAAAATCATTTTGAATTGTTTGAACAACTCTGGAAAGATGAAAAAGATTATTTATTAAAAAACCTAAACATACGCTGGCTTATATCTGCCACAGATACCTTTTCGGATTTTTCAGATGATGAGGCTATTAAAGGCTTATCTCTTGCATGCTCATGTCTTCTCAATACTGTAAAAATGCAAGAGAGTGAGAACTTTATTACTAATTTTGATAGCTATGTAGATGATAAAGAAAAAATTACTAGGCTGGACAATGAAGAAAGAATCCCACTCTTTGATGGTATATCTGTTTTTAAAGTTGGAACAGACGATACACTTAGAAACATGAGATGGAGAATTGATAAGGCAGCAAAAGTAAATATTGCTGGTGAGGTACTTCTTGAAATATTCCTTCGCTTACAAGAACACAATAATATATTCAAGAGACTTAGAGATAGACATAAAAGAAATAAAACAGGCTGGTGGTAAGTGCAAATCTTTGTTATTAATCTGCCAAGCGCAACCGAACGTAGTAATCTTCAAAAAGACCAGCTCACTAAGCTAGGTCTAGAGTACGAAATTCTAGATGCAACAGCTATTGAAGATATCAGCGAGGATACTTATAAAAAACATTATTTTGACTGGCAAAGACCTCTAAGAAAAACTGAAGTTGCTTGTTACTTCTCCCATAAGTCTGCATGGAATAGAGTAATAAAAAGTAAAAAACCTGCACTTATATTGGAAGATGATGCAATTTTATCGAAGACTCTTCCAGAACTACTTAGAAATCTTATTAACATTAAAAATATTGACATAATTAACTTAGAGAATAGAAGTAGAAAAAAATTTGTTTCAAAATTATATGAAGATATTGCTTGCCAATCAAAATTATTTAGGTTATATCAAGATAGAACTGGTGCAGCAGGTTATATATTATGGCCATCAGGTGCAAATAAACTCATTAAATTTGAAATCAAAAAAGGTATTGGATTAGCGGATGCTCAAATAACTTCATGTCATTCACTTGATGCATTTCAAGTTGAACCATCTCCAATAATCCAGCTAGACCAATGTAAAGATTATGGTATTACAAATAATTATACTAACGTTATATCAAAATCTACTGTCAGTTCTAGTCAAAATAAGAGTGGAGGCTTCTTTTTTATTATTAAAAGATTAATCTTTCAATTAAAGCTAGCTTTGAGACAACTATTAATATTTAATAAATCACAAAGGCGCTATATATCAATTAGAAATAGTGATTTTCATGACTAGACGAGTATTAAAACACTTTAGATTTGGACCAGTCTTTGCTGGAATTAATCGCAACTTACGTAGTCGGCGCAAAACTATCAATAAGATTATGGTTCTATATAAAAAATTTGGTCTAGTAAGTAATGGCTGTAGCTTGTGTCAAAGTAAAAACTTCACTCTAATTAGCGAAGGTGATCGTTATGGTTTTGATCTTAAAAAACAGTTTTGTATTAAATGTGGACTAATTCAAACATATCCTGCAGTTTCAAAAAAATTTCACAAAGAGTTTTATAGTTATCACTATCGTCCTCTTTATCTTAAAAGTGAAATAGTAGATTATAGAGAAGTTATTAAAGAGCAAGATGATAAGGCAAAAAAGTACTTAGATTATTTTGTAAATAACGGACTTTCAGAAATAATAGCTGACTTATCCATCATAGAAATAGGATGCAGCTCGGGAGGTACGATTAATGGCCTTAAAAATGCTGTCAAGTCAGTTCAAGGTTGTGATTTGGATGTCAAGGCAATTAAATTTGCTCAAGACAACTTTAAAATAGATGTTGAAGTAGGTATGTATCCCTCATCAATTCCTAAAGGACCAAAACTATTTATCCTATCTCATATATTGGAGCATGTATTTAATCCTCTTGAGACACTAAAAGAAATAAGGTCAATTATGAATTCTGGTGACTATCTATTTATTGCAGTTCCAGGAATTAATGGTGTAAAAAAAGGAGATTATAAAAATGATTTAAGGAGATACTTTCACTTAGCTCATGTGACAGATTTCACAGCCAGCACGCTAATTAATGTAGCTAATTTTTCAGGGTTTAAACCAATTAATACAGATGAAGAAATAAATGGTTTATTTATCGCAGATAAAATAACCAATTGGAAAAAAAATAATCAAGATTCAATAAAAAACCTTCAGTCTATTGAAAAGACATACAAGGGAATCTTCCCACATTTATAACGATCACGAGGCATTTGAATGAAAATTATTATATTTATCATGAATCCAGATAAGTATTATGAGAGAAGAAAAGCATTAACTAAACTGCTTGAAAAAATGCCATTTCAATTTCAATTTATATCTATCAATGATGATTTAGAATTAACATCTAGTGCAATTGCAAAGAATCATGATTCAAAAAGAACAATAGATTCTTTCGGTAGAGACTTCAGTCGTGGAGAGCTGGCAAGCACCTTAAATCATCTGCTTTCATATAAAAAATTTTTAGACTCTAAAAATGATCTTGCAATTATCATGGAGGATGATGCAGATTTTATTGTTGAAGAATTTGTTTTTGTAATAGAGCATCTTATAAAAATAATTGATAAGAAAAAACCACAAGTATATTTATTAACACCAGTAATTTCATATTTAAATAGCAACTCAAAAAATTTGGGTGAAGATTATAAAATTGTAAAAGTTATTCAGTCTTGGGATAGTTCGGGTTATATCATTACACGAGAAGCGGCCAAGAAAATGATTAAAGCAAATTCCAAATCATGGTTTATTGCTGATGATTGGGTTAGATATAAAAGACATGCAAACGTTGATTTATTTAGTCTCATCCCAACAATTATTAAGCAAAATTTAAATTTGTTCGATTCAAATTTGATGGGTGCTAGAAATAGAGCTATTAAGCATAGAAGCTTAAAGTATGTTTTATTCAGGATGGGTTATAAGATTACTTCTGATGTTAAAAAGTATTTTTGGTTAATGCCATTTAAAGGTTATGTTAGGAATAAAGAAGTTTGAAGCTCTTTACATTTAAGCTTCTGGTCCTTTTATGGATTTGTTAGTTAGAAGTAAAAAAATTGCTAAAAAGAATACATAAAATCCATTCATGTATGTGTCGCCAAATAAAATATTAACCATACCATAACTCGCATATCCTAAGATAAGCATTACGCCAGAAATATATAATGGATTGTCACGATTTTGAATATTTGCTTTTAGAAATAATCTCAATGGGACAAATAATAATAATAAAAGAGCTCCTAGTAAAACAAAACCACCATTGAAATATTGTGTTAAGTAAGCATTATGTAAATGATTGAATGTATATGACAATCGCCCAGCATAGCTCGTGGAATTTTCAAATACAACAACATTTGAGGTGCGATACCCATGACCAAAAAAAGGAACATCATCAATTTTCTCAAATGCCAACTTATACATTTCCAATCGCAAGCCAGCTGAAGATGCAGTGGTGTTATCTCCAGATAACCAATTGGAAGTATCATTGTATGCAGAATATGTTCTATCCTTTACAGATTCATTAAAAAAACCAACAGAAACTACGCTAGCAATAATAAGAAAAGAAGTAATTTTTGATATTGAGCTTAATTTATTTTTTTGTTTATAGAAAAAGTATAAATAAACTACTAATAATAATACAAATGATAGCCAGGCCCCTCGAGTACCTGAAGCTACGATTATAAATAAACCAGACAATAATGATAAAAAACTTAGTATCTTCTGTTTGAATGTTTCATGTTCTAAAAAAACAAGGGTAACAAAAAATAGTGAAACTGCAAGATTACCAAATACACCAGCGTTCATTACTCCAGATGGTCTGATAATTCCTGATAAGATCTGATCTAAAACAATTATCCCTAAATATAATAATGCAATCTTAGTGCCCATTAATAAATAGGTAAGTTTAATTTCTGCCTTAAATAATGCAAGGGCAATAAAAGGTGCAAAGAAAAAATAAAAATCTCTGGGTATGAAATGTGCTAGCTCTTTTGGCTGGCCTGAAAAAAGTACTGATAAGCAAACAGCTAAAAAGTATGCAGTAGTTAGATAAGAAAAAACTTTAATTTCTTTAATAGCAAATGGTGATAGTTTTTGCCAAAGAGCAATGAATATGCCCATCATTGCAAGGATAAATAAAACTATGTCACCAGCCACTTGAACTGAATTAATAACAATAGGAAAAATGGAAATCAGTACATTCACAACTCGAGAATAGTATTTCTCTATTGGTCGTTCAATCATGAGTGCAACTCTTTAGTGATATGTTATTTTGTGTATTTTACAGGTTAATCAATTATCTCGCTGAAGTGGTATTGAACTTTTTATTTACCCTAAAAACCATTTTCTAATAACAGAGAGGTCTTTTGAGCTAACTGAAGGTCTGCTGCTACCATTTCGGCACACATCTCCTGAGCTGAAACTTGTGGCTTCCATCCAAGAACCTTTTCTGCTTTTGTCGGATCACCCTGTAAAGTTTCAACTTCAGTAGGCCGAAAGTATCTTGCATCGACTTTAATAATTACATCTCCTACTGATAAAGATGGACATTTATTACCTTGAATTTTAGTTACAACCCCCAACTCATCTATACCCTGCCCTTCAAACTTTATCATCAATCCTAATTCTTTTGCTGACCAAATGATAAAATCACGAATACTATATTGAATACCTGTTGCAATGACAAAGTCTTCAGGCAACTTTTGTTGCAACATCATCCATTGCATACGAACATAGTCACGCGCATGACCCCAATCACGGAGTGCATTCAAATTACCCATATACAAGCATTTTTCTAATCCTACTGCAATATTTGTTAGTCCTCGAGTTATCTTCCTTGTAACAAAAGTCTCACCTCGCCTAGGACTTTCATGATTAAAAAGAATCCCATTACACGCATAGATTCCATATGCTTCTCTATAATTTACAACAATCCAAAAAGCATACAGTTTAGCCACAGCATATGGGCTTCGAGGATTAAATGGTGTTTTTTCTGTTTGAGGGGATTCTTTAACTTCACCATACAACTCAGAAGTTGAAGCTTGATAATATCTTGTCTTTTTTTCAAGACCTAGAATTCTAATTGCCTCCAAAATTCGAAGCGCTCCCAATGCATCTACATCAGCTGTATATTCTGGACTATCAAAGCTAACTGCAACATGACTCTGAGCACCTAAATTGTATATTTCGTCTGGCTTTACTTCTTGAATGATACGTATTAAGTTACTTGAATCTGTTAAATCACCATAATGTAATTTTAAATTTAAATTCTCATCATGAGGGTCCTGATAAATATGATCAAGACGCTGAGTATTAAATGAACTTGAACGGCGTTTTATACCATGGACCTCATATCCTTTTTCTAAGAGCAGCTCTGCTAAATAAGAACCATCTTGTCCTGTAATACCAGTAATTAAAGCAACTTTCTTTTTATTATTCATAAGCTCTAGTTTTATAAAACTAATTTACTCTCAATACATTCTTATTTTGTAAATAATCAGTATAAGTAAGGGCAAGTCCATCCTCCAAACTAACAGAGGCTTTCCAACCAAGTGATTCAATAAGTGAGCTATCCATTAATTTACGGAGAACGCCATCAGGTTTAGTTAAGTCAAAATTTATTTGACCTTCATAACCAACTATTTTAACCAATTTTTTAGCAAGCTCCTGGATTGTCACATCTCCACCAAAACCAATATTAATATGGCTCATCATATCCTCTGTACGAGCTCTATATTCAGCTAAATCAAGATTCATAACATGAATAATTGCATCTGCCATATCATCAACATACACAAACTCACGACGAGGACGTCCCGAACCCCAAACCATAACTTCAGGTAACTGATTAATCTTTGCATCATGGATTTTACGAATTAAAGCTGGAATTACATGACTATTTTCCAAGTGGTAATTATCCCCAGGACCATAAAGACTTGCAGGAATAACACTTCGATAATCTGTCTCATGACTTTCACGGTATTGACGATTATAACTTTCACACAGTTTGATGCCTGCAATCTTTGCAATCGCATAAGGCTCATTAGTTTCTTCAACCTGACCACTTAGCATTGCATTTTCCTTAATAATTTGATCAGGAAGTTTTGGATAGATACAACTTGATCCTAAGAAAAGAAGCTTTTTAACCCCAACCTTCCATGCATTTTGGATAATAT
>Ga0209816_1002584_pt1 | contig 12770 bp, 17 predicted proteins | sample CoawatmetaG01DNA_FD_187509 | JGI IMG/M metagenome (GOLD analysis project Ga0209816, IMG submission 187509) | Marine microbial communities from the West Antarctic Peninsula - Coastal water metaG017-DNA (SPAdes) (version 2) | ecosystem: Environmental > Aquatic > Marine > Coastal ... | reverse complement strand
GTCCTCAATTACATCTCATTAAATTAGTGAGATACTTTCTAAGAATAAGTTTTTAAAACTGACTGCATAATGGTAACAAAAAGATAATTAATTCAAATACTTATGTTTGTCTGTTTTCATATGAAAAGTTCGCGGAATGTTCGCGGAAGGTTCGCCGAAGGTTCGCGGAAGGTTCGCCGAATGTTCTTTACAAGGGGGGGTTATGGTGTGTCACTTGTCACCCAATGTCACCCATTTTTAAAAGTTTCCTTACGAAGGCTCATAGTGGGCATACTTTGGAAATCGGGTGACATTGGGTGACAAGTGACATTTATACTATACATCTACTATCTATTTTTAATATCTATTGTCTATTTTCTAATTTAAATAAAATCTAATGTATATAGTATATAATGGATCTACGACCTTTTACAATGTATCTTCAAGAACAGGGATTACATACCACCACCATCTATAACCACATACGGCATGTACGTTATCATTTTACATTTTTTAGTGCTGACTTTACACAAGACCAAGCGATAGACTTGATTGACCTAGCGAATACAACCTCCGCCAAGAAATCGTTGGCGAATACTGTTTCTAAATGGTTACAGTATAAGAGAGAAAACAATGATGAAATTGTATCAAAGATTAGATTTCTAAGTGCAGAGTATGAACGACAGAGTCAGGTTAAGCGTAAAGCAATGAGTAAGAACAAAGACCTACCTACCTGTAACAATCTTATTCAATTGTTACAAGATCATTATGATGCAGAGAGATGGAAGGAATATTGCATTCTTTTTCTACTATTAACTTATAACGTTCGTAATCTAGACATGGTAGGTGACGTCGTCCGTGATGGTCGTAATAGAAGCAATCATTTCAATTGGTTTGTAATTCGTAAAGATAGTGTCCTGTGGAAACGAAACCTATACAAGACCGTAGAAACCTACGGTGCAAAACAACAGGTTATCAAAAATAAACAATTTATGAATGCCATACAGCAGTTGAATTGTGTGTTGTCTGCAAGCGATAATTTGGATCGTGCCGTGAAGAAAGCCACAGGAGGACTGGGTGAGGCATCTGTCTTAAAGATTTATCTCTCTACACCTCGGTCAGCAACCGAGTTCAAGAGAGTGAGTAAATCACGTGGAACAGATTTGAACACCTTATTGACGAGTTACAACATTAGTAAATGACGTATCTCTTCATACGTATATGTTTTATCTTTATCAAATCTCTCTAATAGAAGTTCTTTATGTTCTGCACGTTTTTTCACATTACATTCAAAGCATGCAAAACATACGTTGTCTTTGGTATGACCGACTTGGTTGTTTTTACGTTGAAGGGTTGGTTGGTCGTTACGTCTTACATCTCCTGAATTACACCAATCTAACTGGACATTACAATGAAAGCATATATTCCCTGCATGTTCTTTGAGAGAACGTAAATACTTGGTTGTGATATGATTTTCCTTATTGTACAGACCCTTGGATATATCTCCCAATCTATGATTACCTACTAAATTATAAAGTCTTTGGTGTTCTAACATTTATAGTTAGAGAGATTATTTTTGAGGACACCTTTCTTAAAGGTCTATCCTTGATTGTGCAACTTTAAAAATCTTTTCATCTTGTTCAATGCCTATAAATTGTCTATTCATGTTCTTACAGGCAACCCCGGTTGAACCTGAACCCATAGTGGGGTCTAATACAGTATCCCCTTCTTTGGAATAATATTTGAGACACCATTCAACCAATGCAGTTGGCTTTTGGGTGGGATGCTTACCTTTCTCACTCTTAATTTCTAACAGACTATTGGGTAGGGGTGGGTCATAGGCACTATCATTTGTTCTTATTACATCCTTATAACATCCTTCTTTGACAACACTCGTTGGTAGGGGTGGGTCGTATTTATTACATATCTCGGTTTTGCTTCTATTTTTATAACATCCTTTATTATCAATTCCATCTTTACCATTTCTCTTATTTTCGGTTTCTTTTACAAACTTATGAGTATGACTGCTTAAATCATACAGAGGTAGTTTTTTATAAAATACATAAACCATTTCGTGCTTCTTCATAGGCATCTTTTTAGCATTTAAAAAACCACAAGGAGCAGACTTAATCCATACTAAATCATAACGAAAGTTTTTAGGATTAGAGTTGATTAATGAAACACCAAACTTGGTGGAACAGGTAAAAAACATTGGTGTTCTCTCTTTACATATACGATTGACTTGTTTCCAAAATAAATCTAAATCAATTAAGCAGTCCCACTTACAACTTGTTTGTCCGTATGGTAAATCACAAAATAACAAATCAATACTATTCGTTTCCATAGTCTTCATTGCTTCTAGACAATCTCCTTGTATCAACATACAGTAACGATAGATTTATAATTCACTCTCTTCTGTAATTATAGGATTCTCCTCGCTTCCAACCGAACTACCCGATTCAGATAATTCAATTCCTTGCTCTACCTTATGCAACCGTTCAAAAAACTTTTGTTCTTGGTTCATGATACTAATCAAATTATTATGGGATATTTTAAGGAACTTTTTTCTTATGTCAGGGTAAACAGATGTTTCTAGTTTTTCCAATGCATCGTTATAATCTTTTATAAGTTGTGGTGTAAGAACAGTTTCATTACGTGCCGTGTTCAATGTATGCGTTAAGAGAGATTGAGACTGCAAAATGACCTCCATCTGTTCGGGAAACTTCTTGAACTTAATGAGAGCAGAGACGGAGGCAATGACAGACGACAAGGCGACCGGTACTAATGCAACGAGATTGGATTCCCATCCCATTTTTATTTTTGCACTTTCAAACATTCCCACACCTAATGACAGCACGATAATGCATTTATTCCAGTCATCGTTATCCTTTTTGAGACCCTCGTGTGCCAAACTTAAACTGTCTCTCTTTGCTTTTAGGTCCTGTATGATTAGCGGAAGGGTATGCTTCTCCATACTATTAACACTTATTTTAATTTAATCTCATATTAAGATTAGACGTATGATGGATGTAAATGATGCTTGGGAGATGTTTCTAATTGGAGAATATATTATATATTGGGTTAGTACATATTTAGAGAGAATAGTTGATATTATGGAAAATGTTAATGACGGAAATTGATTTGACCGATCGGGCGAACCCACATTTGTCGGAAATCAATGGGGTGCTGATGGATACACGCTTTCTAGGCAACCGTGTTCTAGGAACGAAAGCCCATTGGTTAAAAGATAACCTGCATCTAGCCATTTATTGTAAAGAATGTTATTCTATCAGTACAAGTCCATACGACCACAGAACACATTTTAAACGACGTGCACACGTACAAGCCACAAACCCAACAAAAAAAAGAGCCAAACGAACGGAAGGGACATAACCCTTATCTTTATGTAGTTATAAGACACATAAAGAAATATTGTGTATATATATATAAGACATGCATCCAAATCAAAAAGTATACAATCAACGGTGGAAAACAAACCACCCCAACCATTTTAAAGAAATGAGACGGAAACAATATTTATGGATCCAAGCATCCAAGCATTTTCGTCGTATAGGTATTTACGATGAATATACAGAAAATAGGGGGGTTCGGATATATTAAGGAATAAAGTATATAAGTCAAAATCAACTTAAATATTTTCTCTGTGTAGTATATATAAGATGTCTGCCATAGTTGAAAACTACCTTGCCGATGGAATTGTATCTTTTGCTTTTGATAAGATTGACACCATTGTTAACGAGAGAGGTGAAGTTAAGAAAAAACCAATTGGTATGCATAACTGGCGGTCCATCAACAAACACAATTGCATACATTATTCCATTGGTAATGCCTATGCCGTCATTACAGGGGAAGGGTCTAATTTAACCATTCTTGATTTTGATATTAAGGAAAATTATCACGCTTTGGTACAAAAACATCCAGACTTGAAAACCTTTAAAACCATACAGACCAATAAAGGATACCATATATGGTTTACTTATGACCCTGACTTTAAGACAACTACCGATGCTTTTTCTGATTATAAAGGTGTAGATGTACGAAACGATGCAGGGATTGTATTTTGTCCGCCTACAACTTACCTGTTGCCCAATGGACATACCGTAGAATATGTAGATTTAGGAGGAGACATGCAACCACCCCCGTCGTATCTTAAAACGTATTTAAAAACACAAAACGTCATACTACCTGTTGCACCTGTTGTAACGCCAAAACCTTTTACCACTGAAAAAAACGAAATCATTTCTAAACTTTTATATTTGGAATTGTTACACGGTAAAGCCTTTGGAAGTTGGGACGATTGGAGAAACGTTGGACTGTGTATGCGATGGACGACTACCTACGAACATTTTGACGTATTCTCTAAACTCAATAAAGATAAATACGATAAACGTGAAACCTTATCCTTTTGGAATAGCATACACGAAAAATATGAAGGCATGAACCTAGGGACGCTTTATAATTATGCAAAACAATATGACCGTGAAAAATATAACCTTTATTTTAACTACTTTATAAAATTAGACAAAATGACAAAAGGAGCATTGAGTATTGCAGAGGTGATCAGTCCAAAGTTAGAACGGCATTTAAAATGGTCTAACGACAAATGGTTCATGTTTTATAAGAAAACCAACCTTTGGATTGAAACCAAAGAGCCATCTCATCTCATCGTTCAAATGATACATAAACATATTGATTATTCTATTCAAATCAAAATAAATGAACGGACAAGAACGGAAGATGCCGAGGAACAAAAACAAATCACGGACGAGATTACCAAGTATTCCAAAATGTATGGTGAAGTAGATAAATCAGGATTTTATTCTATGATTACAAAACATTTAAAAACTATATTGTATGACAATGAGTTTTATTATACCTTGGATAATAACCCCTATAAAATTGCTTTTCAAAATGGATTGTTTGACATGCGAGAACACAAACTAAATAAAGGATTTAACGATTACGACTACATTACAAAAACCATTCCGTTTGACTATGTTGAACCTACCACCGAACAAATGGACTTTGTTAAAAATATCATTTATAAAATATGTAACTGTAACACAAAACACATGGACTATTATTTGGGGGTCATGGGACAAGCATTGACGGGAGATGCAGAACTAGAAAAAGCACTTTATTTTTGTGTTGGTGTGGGTGGGAACAATGGTAAAACCCTTATTCTAGAAGCCCTGTCCGACATTATGCCTAACTATGTAAGCAAAATAGAGCGTAAAACGTTTGAAAAAGGGTACACCAAAGCACATAAGCATTTGACTGGAACCAAGGGGAAACGGATTGTCTATGTGGAAGAACTCTCTGCCAAAGAACAAGAAATTGAGATTTTAAAAGAAATTGCAGACGGGAAAAACATTAAAAACGAAATCATGTTTGGAACGGACGAATTGATTAACATTATGTTTAAACTCATTCTATTGTCCAACTGTCAAGCCAACTTAAAGGTAGATGGAGGGATTGGTAACCGTTATAGACAATTGTGTCATAATTCAAAGTTTAACAAAGAAACCAAAGAAGATAATTATGAAACCCTGGATTTTGTACAAGACCGAACCTTGGCAGGATTATTGAAAGGAGACTATAAACATGCACTCATTCAACTTCTACTAGATGCAGGACACACCTACACCAAAACCAACAAACTGATCATTCCAGAGGAGTTTGAAGAAGCCATTGCCAATACCTTGGAAACCAACGATGAAGTGAAAATGTGGTTTAACGAACATTGTGAATATGGTGAAGACTTTAAATGCAGTAAGAAAGAAATTGAAGACCAACTAACGAAACCGTTCAGAGAAATACAAAATGAAATACAACGAATTACAAACTTAAAATACATGAAGGATTTGAGAATTGGTAAGGGACGAGGAGGATGGAAAGGATTTAAGATAAGGACTGAATGTTTATTGGATGTATAAGTTTATATATATATATTTTATTATATTATTTTACCTATGTAGTAGAAATGTCACCGTGTCACCCAATGTCACCCGATTTCCAAAGTATTCCCAGTATGAGCCTTCGTGGAGAAACTTTTGAAAATGGGTGACATTGGGTGACAAGTGACACTTGGGTGACACGTTTTTATGTGTAGTAGACTTACATCTCAACTTGGGTAAAAGTATCTAATCCGTGTTTATCCAATACATCTGCATCTTTGTCGGAGTGGCGATACTCAAATACATTACCAAATGCAGTCTCCTTCTTTGCATGGGCAGAGACCACATCACCTTTGACCCTGTGAACGTTTACTGTCTTATCCAATTCCTTCTTTACTTTTTTATCTACGTTTAACGAGTTGTGAAACAATGGCGTGTAGCCAGGATTGAAAGCGTGAACGACTTTAACCCTGTCACGAATGGATTTACTCTCCTTCATGGTGTTTAGGGCAATGCTTCCTCCAAGGGAGTGACCTGAGAGAGAATAATCTGCTTTACCTTCTAACTCTTTATCATACTTTCTCATCACCTCCCGTGTCTTCTTTCTACGGTCAGAGAATTGTTTATTCTTGCTTTGTAATCCAACGGATAATGCAACATCACTTAATATGTCCCGAGGCGACTCTATATTCGTTCCACTGTAATTGATATGAATATTATTTCCTTTTTTAGCAGTTAAGACGTCTTTGTCTGTATGGTCTGTATCCAAGTCATACCCAATCCTCCCCAACTTTCGTGTAGCGAAAAGGTTAGCCCGTTCTTTATTTGGTCTGGATTGGTATATATAGTGTATTTTGGCGATCTTGGCGGAATCACTTACAGATGTCATCTTATATAGGACTTTATAATAATTTATACAGTCTTATTTATTTGTTTCTTTTCTCACCATACTCTATATGTCTGTCTCTATTGTCATCCCCACTTTTAATCGTTCCCGTTTTGAAGCCCTGATTGAGTATAACATAAACATTCAAGATTATTTTAACATTATAGAAGTTATCATTTTAGACGACAGTGATGTAGACCGACCGCTTTGTATTAAGACCCGTATCCCCATTCGTTACTATACCGTGCCTAGAATAAGCATAGGAATGAAGCGGAACGCTGGCGTGAAATTAGCCCAAGGCGATTATATTTGTTTCATAGATACCGACGACATGTATAGCCCCGAGTATATCTCTCATTCCATTTTTGAAATGGAAACCAGTGGTAAGAGCATTGCAGGGTCAGCCGATATGAATATGTGGGATGGTAAGCAGTTTTATAAACAACGTTGTGTCTACATCCACCTCTTAAACGAAGCCACAATGGTCTTTAAAAAGTCCGCCTGGCAACCTTTTGGTGACACCAATTCCAATGAAGCCGTACCCTTTCTAGAAAAGAACATTGAGAACATCGTAGAGACCAACATTGACCGTGTCATGTGTTGCCTGTGCCACAAAGACAATACGGTAGACAAAACGCCTTGGTTGGTGGACAAGTATAAATCCAATCCCTTGTCCCAATATTCCAAACACCTAGAACTATTATCTTCTATCAATGTATAATGAGTATGCATCAGATGACTGCACAACTTACACCGTCCCAAACAAACGTTATCCCAGCAGGCCGTTATATTTACACAGATGAAAGTTTTTTGGTCAAACCACCAATTGCAAGCGTTGAAAGTTATCCACGTCAAGGCAGAGAGTTAGTCCCCGCTTACTTTTCGTTTAACCATAACCCAGGGTCAGGATTTACACCGGTATATCAGCCTGCCCCAAATATGACGTATAATTTTGGTTCTTACATTTATAACAGCGTGACAGGCTTCCAATAGATAATAATACTTTTTTATAATATTGACTAAATATATATGAACGTATTAGACACCCCGTATTCAAGCCAAGTCGTTTTTCTTAATTCAGCCAATTCTATATATAAATCTATTAACGGGAAAGGGGAATACGTGTACAGTTTCAACACGCCAATCCAACTGCCTGTTTCGTGCAATATGCTGATAAGCATTACCGACGCACAGTTGCCCAACGTGATACCGAATGTGACTAGTGCAAACAATCAAATCTCTTTTTACATACCTACGTTTAGCAAATCATTTACCATAACTTTGCAAGAATCGGATGGCACAGTAGACCGTGTGTATACGGTTACGGATTGGTTGTCGTTTGTCAATGCAGGTATCGTCACAGAAGCAGTAAGTCAATTCTCTCTATACGGCGAGTTTCAACAGTCTACTTCCAAGATTAAATGGTTTAGTAATTATTCGTTTCAAATTATCAATACTGCCTCTTATCCTACCACCTGTATAGATCTAATAGGCTTTGGCAAAGACAGAACCAATACAGTAACCTATTACGACGAAGACAATGGTATTCTGTTAAACTCTATTACCAATCCGTCGTATCATATCACGATGCCAAGCATCATAAACTTTTCAGGGACACGGTTCATTTTCGTAAAGTTTGTCAATCTATCCGTGAACAATATGAACAGTAAAGGAGTAACGGACAACGCCATGGTTCGTATTGATAACAACAGCCCGTTTGGGTATTATATTTTTTATCGTCCAATGGAAGTTCAGAGATTTATGTTACAGAAGAGAACCATTAACAATATTGCATTTAGACTAACCAACGTCAAGGGAGAAGATTTAAACATTTGGTCGGCCGATGCCCAAATCACGTTAAAGATAGATTACATTTACAAACCGGAGATGAGGTCTATGGAGGAAGGCACTTTGCAGTATGAACTCCGTAAACTAGGACAAATACCCAAACTTAACCAAAAAGAGTTTGAAGGGGTATACAATCCAGAAACCAATTCATTCAATCGTGAATAATGAACGGACACTTTACTATTTTAGGAACGTATAGTATAATGGGCTTTGGACAAAAGAAACCACACATGAACCGTATTGGACTGAAAAAGATGGCTCACACTATTATGCGGTTTGGATTGAAATCGTCAAACATTGCAATGGCGGCAGCCCCCGTTCTAGCCCTGGGTGGTCCTGAAACTTTGCCTTTGGCGGGAGCGTTGGAAGCAGGCGGTGCAGTAGGCAAAAAAGTATTTGGATTGGGTAGTAAAATTGTATAGCAATATTTAGAACGGGTTTAAACTATTATATTAGCGTATAGTATAACAATGTCCGATGCAATGGCCGAAAGTTTGAATTACCCCGCACAGAAACGGCGTGCAGTAGCAAGTCGGTCTTACCGAGTAAAAATTACCCCTTCCAACGGTCAAGACTTTACGGCAGGTCAAACTATGAACATTGACCTCCCTAGTAATTTGGCGGGAACCTACCTTAACTGGAACCAATGTTATTTGAAGATGAAAGTAACTTCGGGTAACCAACCTTATACCCTAGACCGCTGTGGGGCAGCGGGGTTCATCCAGCGTGTGCAATGTATGACCTCGGGTGCACAAATCTGTGATATTTCCAACTGGGGTTGCCTTATGACCCTTCTAATGGACTCGGACTCGTCCCCTGCTTTCAAAGCGGGTGTAGGCAATGTGCTTATGGGAACCAACGGTGGGTTCCAAGCGGGTGAAACCAATGCCTCTGCTTCGGTTCGTACGTATTGTGTGCCTTTTGTTTTGCATCCCCTAGGTATGTCTACTCCTCATCGTCTTCAACCTCTATTCTCGTCTGCCTCCGTCCAGTTTAAACTTACCCTAGAAAGCATTGTCAACGCGGTTCACGGTGCAACCGCCCCGGATACTTTAAAGTTTAGCGAAGTGGAACTTGTATGCATCTTCACGGAATTGAGCCCAGGTGCCCAAGCCCAAGTAGACCAAATGTCGGGTGGTGTCTACAACATTCTAGCGTCTTCTTACCAAAATGTAGGCACAACGATGGCTGCGGCGGACACATCTGTAACTGCAAACTTGGGTATTTCGGTCTCGTCTTTGGAGCGTATTATCGTCTGCCATCGTCCAACTTCTTCTCTCAACAGCATTACACACTTTTCACTAGGCAATCGTTGTAAAAATAAACTTTCACAGTATCAGATTTTCATCAACGGTGAAGCCTATCCTGCACGCCCTGTAATTGTAGAAGACAGCGGAGCGGAAGCCCTAGCCGAATACCTCTTATCGGACCACTCGTTGGTGAACTTTGATAAACAGTCGTCCTTCAACCTTGCCGTGGTCGGCACTACGGCAACTACCAAATCCAACGGTCTTGACGGACAATCGGTTGCTGGTATTGCCCAGCCCTTCATAGAGGACAGCCCTGATGGAACGGATGCAGGACAGACCGTAGGCACTGCTGCCAACATTGGTTCGTTCCTTACGGCGGTGGAACTTGAAACTGGGCTTTCGGACGGTCGTTCTCAACGGCTTTATAGTGGTGTAAGCACCATCTCGTCTACGGTCAACTACCGTGGCACCTACGCTGGTGGTGGGGTGAACGCACAGATTGATTTCTATGCACAGTTCACGGTGCTCCTTTCTCTTAACACACGCGGAACCAACGTCTGGGCCGTAAGCGTTTAGAGCATATATGGTAACAAAATTATATATAGTTTTTACATAAAACTACATATAAGTTTAATCAAAGGTTAGGGTTACTTCTTGGTAATTACATGACAGGGATGGGATACGATGATCTACCACTTTGTTCTCGGGTTCTGTGGATTTAGCAAGAATGTCATAGACCTCGTCTGAAAAGCCTGGAAACTTCTGCTGATAATAGTCAGCCCCATATACCTCATAATTGACTGTATTCCAATCCAAATTATCAAACTGTTCCTCGTCAGCACAATAGTCCAACAATCCTTCAAATAGTTTATGAAAATTACTGTCGTCGTGTTCAATCCATGTTCCTTTATTAAGGTCACCTAGTTGATCTATTGCGGGTATGTCATAGGTATCCCGTTTTATGAGATTATGGGTATTTTTTATGGTTTCTTTAAAATCTCTTGCCACTTTCAAGTCTAGGAGTTTTTCGTGAAGTTCGTCCAAGTTGTCGTCCATTGTATTAGGGTTATATTATATTTTTTTTATCTTTCGTTATAGTATATATGGTACATTACACAGACGCTCTCTCTGACACTGAATCGGAAAAGGAACAATACCCAGAAACCCCTGTTGAAGAGGTAAGCCTAGAAAAGCCTAAGCGTAAATATACGAAGCGAGTAAAGCCTGATACGCCCCCAAATACCCCTACGCCTGAACCAAAACCCAAGCGGGTAATGAGCGATGAACATAAGGAGAAAATGCGACTTGCACGGGAAGCATCTAAACTTCGTCGGGCGGAAGCCAAAGAAGCCAAGCCTGTTGAAGACAAGCCAGTTGAAGACAAGCCAGAAGCCAAGCCTGTTGACCCCCCTAAAAAGAAGGGGCGACCTAAAAAGGTAGATGTTGTAAAGGAAGTCCCTGTAAAGGAAGATGTAAAGGAAGCCCCTGTAAAAGACAAAGTGGTTGAAGTCCATCATCATCATTACGAGGAAAAGCCTAAGAAGGAAAAGAAGGAACGTGTGAAAAAGGAAAAGAAAGAACCGCCTACACCTAAACCAGTGATGCCGTTGATAGATTTTGTGTAGTTATAGTATACCATGCCGTTAGAGTTTCATCAAGAAAAAAACAAGAAATTAAAAATAATGAATACGGCGAACAATCTAGACAAACAACTGTGTGATGATCTGCCAAGCCCTCTTCCAAATTATAGTGGCTTCAACTTTGTAATCAGTGGTGCATCAGGCAGTGGCAAAACAACCTTAATGACAAGTATGATGAGTGCAAGAAAAAAGAACGGTATACGGCAATCGTATAGGAAAGTATTTGATAAAATACTCATCTGTTCTCCTACACTAGGACAAGGCAAAAGTGCCAAACAGGACCCCTTTTATGATGTTCCTGGTGACAGAAAATGGAAGGTGTTTAATTTAGAAGTGATGAATGAAATATATGCAATGGTGGAAGCCAACCGTGACAACGACGAGCATTCCATATTAATCCTAGATGATATAGGGGCACAATTACGGAAATCGGCAGGTGCAGAAAAGCATTTGGTATCTTTACTTCAAAATCGTAGACATGTATTTACAAGTGTGTTTGTATTAGTACAACGGTTTAGGGATTTACCCCCAGGATTGAGAGCCAATATGAGCCACTTTGTAACGTTTAGACCAAAGAATATGTTAGAAGAAGAAGCCATTTGTTCGGAATTGTTACCCTTTAAGAAGCATTGTTGGCGACAGATTATGGACTATGTGTTTGATAACGATGACCGTTTTAGTTTCTTAATGGTAGATATGAGTTTGAAAGAAACCAACCAATACAGATATTTTAGTAAGTTTGACCCGTTGACTATTTGTGAAAAAGAGTAATAAATATATATATTATCCAAACCAAATATATATATGCCACCTAAAAAGCGTAAGCCAAAAAAACAACCAACTCAAAAACAGTCACAACGGCAAAGTGTTGTCGTCAATATTGGGTCTGCAAGAAAGCCAAGAAAAGCAAGTGGTAAAGGAAGGTTGCCTCCTCCTAGTTACGCTCACAATCTAGCACCAACTTTTGTAACCGCCCCACAAGTAGACTATACTCCTTTATTGGCGATGATGCAACACCATGCTCGTCCTATTGTATCTCAGGTACCTGTTGCAGCCACACAAACGCCTTTAAGTTCTACACTACAAGCCTCTAATGCAGAACAAATGGCAGGCGAAGCCGCCATCCGAAGGGCAGGACCAACGGCAGTCAATTTTCAACCTTTGCCAAGTCAGGCAGATGAACGTTTAGCAGTTCCAAGTCCTTCCCCAAGTAAAAGTAGAACAAGAGCCACCAAAGCCCAAATAACCG
>Ga0209816_1002582_pt1 | contig 12780 bp, 11 predicted proteins | sample CoawatmetaG01DNA_FD_187509 | JGI IMG/M metagenome (GOLD analysis project Ga0209816, IMG submission 187509) | Marine microbial communities from the West Antarctic Peninsula - Coastal water metaG017-DNA (SPAdes) (version 2) | ecosystem: Environmental > Aquatic > Marine > Coastal ... | reverse complement strand
TTTCATGAGTTTTCAATGCAAACATGCTCGCATAAATTTTGTACATCGGAAAAGAAGGAGAACTAATAATTACTGAATCGTTATCATTACATAATGAGTGAAAACAATTCTTAATAATTGCATCTGATCCACTATCAATTAAATAATTCTTTACTCCCATACCATTAATTTTTGATAAGTAGGCTTTTAGTTCATCAAGCAACTCAATTTTGGGATAGACAATAAAGTCTTCATGGTTTAACTTATTAAAAAAAGCTTTCATAAAAGTATCAGGATAATCAAATAGTCTTTCAGCCATATCCAACCTAAATCCACTTGATGTATTAAGCCTGGTAGCCTGTCTTCTCTCGATAGTTGAAATGTAATTGAATCTTTTTTTATTCATAATTACCTTATTATTTATTTAATTTAAAATCTGAATATCTATCACCCTTATTAATTTCATTTATTTTGTCTGAAAGTAATTCAGTGATAAACGAGTTTCTGTATAAAACCTCATCTTCAAAGATTTTGTTATTTGGTTCAAAATATTTAACCTTTGATTGGAGTACGAGACTAATTCTCTCACTTTCAGTGCCATTTGATGGAGAGCCATGAATTAATAAAGGACTAAAGAAAACGCAATCTCCAGCTTGTAACTCTAAATCCAGTAACTTGCATTCATTAGAATTAGTAATCTTGCTTAACACACTAACTGGAACTCGCCTTTTGTGACTGTAGTTTTGATTTATTATATCCTCTGACTCTAGCATTCCTTTAGAATGACTGTTTGTAACTACCCTTAAGCCACCGTTACCAGAGGTTTCTGAATCGAGTGGAATATATATTTGGCACCATTTTTTTTGAAGTTCATCAACTGTTGCACCTGGTGCAAATGTTTTAGAGTTAAAAACTTCTTGATGGTATTCCACTTCAGGTCCGATCCAAGGTGGCTTTCTATTAACCATTAAGTGATTAAATTCAAAATCATCACAAAGAATTTGATTCACAGCATGGAGGATTTTACTATTGTTACTAATTACCTTAAATTTATCTATATCAAGGCAATTACCATAGCCCCATGGCTCATTACTATAAGGAACAATTAATTTTGGTTTAAGAGTTGAAATAAATTTTTTTAATTCAACTATTTGGTCTTTGTTGATAATATTTTTAATAATGAAAAATCCATTTTTTTCATACTCATTCTTTATATTAATCATTTTATTACTCATATTTATTATCGGTTTTTCTGTCTTAAATATCCTGTGATTATATCTAAATTATCTTATACTTATAAATAATTTATTTCGCCTGAATATTATTACTTTAGAGAAATATTAGATGTAGTAGTTTAAGAAAAGTTTATAAAGATGCGGCTTAATACATAAATTAATTATGGTTTAGTTGCTATAATAACTATTGAGTAAGCCTATCTTAAGTTGGCATGCTGATGCAGTAACATTTAAATGTTGCCGCAAAGTAAAATAACAATATTAAGTTAAAACTCAATATATTGAAGGTACAAAGAAATGGTGATTAAATGACTTCAAAGGCTAAATGTTTTATCCTCGATGTTGATGGGATAATGACTACTGGACAATTTTTTTATACAGAAGATGGAAAAGCTATGAAGGTTTTTGGCCCTGATGATAATGATGGACTGGGTCTTCTAAAGCCATTTATTGAAATAAGATTTGTAACAGGTGACAAAAAGGGTCTTTCAATAAGTCAAAAGAGAATTGAAGAAGATATGATGTTTAAACTTGACCTTGTAAGTACTATTAAAAGAATTGAATGGATTAAAGAGCGTTATAACCCAAAAGAAGTGATTTATATGGGTGATGGAATTTTTGATCATTATGTAATGAGGGAGGTTGGATATTCTATCGCTACCAAGAATTCTGATAATACTGCAAAAGAACATGCAAACTATGTAACTGAAAGGTCTGGGGGTGATAGGGCAGTTGCTGAAGCTTGTCTGCATTTAATGCAAAAATTTTTTACTCCCTATGAGCCAGATAAGCTTCTAAATGACCAGCTTAATTTAGGTGAATGGACAGCATGACAGTCCAAAATCGCCTGGAAAGCTTCAGGAAAGATAAAAATTGTACATTTCTTGGTATTGGTCCAATGAGTAAAAATTGTGTAGATGCTGCTATTGAATTAGGAGATCAATACAAAGCCCCACTGATGTTAATAGCTAGTAGAAGGCAGATTGATTCAGAGCAATTTGGTGGCGGATATGTTGAAAACTGGACGACAAAACAGTTTGCAGATTATGTATTTGAAAAAGATATAAATCAAAATATTATTCTAGCAAGAGACCATGGTGGCCCATGGCAAAATGAGCTTGAAGTTAGACAAAATATGAGCTTAAAAGATGCAATGCAATCTGCAAAGGATTCTTTCCAAACAGATATTGATGCTGGCTTTCATATGTTACATATTGATCCAAGTGTAGATATATATTCTCAACCTAATATAGATCAAGTCCTGGAAAGAGTTTACGAATTGTATGATTTTTGTTGGTCATATGCTCAACAGAAGAATCAAGATGTTATCTTTGAAATTGGAACTGAGGAGCAGAGTGGTAGTAACAACACACAAGAAGAGTTAGAATATACGCTCGAGAAAATGCGTAAATTTTGTAAGAGTAATAAAATACCATTTCCCTCATTTATTGTTATTCAGGCTGGAACTAGAGTAATGGAAACCAAGAATATAGGTTCATTTGATTCACCAATAAGAGTTTCAAATGAACTTCCTCCTGAAATTCAAATTCCTAAAATGATCAATATCTGCAATAAACATGGAATTTTTATGAAAGAACATAATACTGATTATCTTTCAACAGATTCATTAAAGTGGCAGCCAAGGTTAGGAATTCATGCTGCAAATATAGCGCCTGAATTTGGTGTTGCTGAAACAAGGGCATTTATAAGTATATTGAAAGAAAATGGATGTACTAATTTATTGGATAAATTTTTACAAATTTCATATGATTCTAAAAAATGGAAAAAATGGATGCTTAAAGATACGGATGCAGATGATACTGATAGAGCAATTATTGCTGGTCACTATATATTTTCATCTAATGAATGTATTGCACTTAAAGCAGAGGCAAGTTTGAGAATTAATGGTTTAGATGATTATCTAAAAAATAAAGTTAAAGCAAGCATTTTTCGATACATGAGCGCTTTTAATTTAGCTTAGTATTATGTCCAAAACAGCTACAATTATTTTAAATAGAAATTTACCTGAGCCAACAAACCTTTTGGTGGAAAACTTGCAGCAGTTTAATCAAGATTTGACTGATATATTTGTTATTGAAGCAGGTTCAGATAAGAATAATCTTTCAAAATATTGCACATGGCATGTTGATTCTGAAGAAGTAGTAAGGCATGGTATGCGTTATTCAAGGGGTATGAATTATGGGCTATTGCAATTGTGGAATAGCGATTATTGGAAAAAATATGATTCATTTTTCTTAATAACTAATGATACAAAATTCCCTAAGAATCAAAACACTATTTCAATTCTTCAAAAGCTGATGGTGGAAAATCAAAAGTTAGGTATTATTTCCCCATGTTCTGAAAGTTGGGGGGAGAAACACTTGATTGGTGATGACTCATTAAAATACTTTTGGTTTATTCATAATAATGCTTATTTTTTACGAAAAGAATTGGTAGAACAATTAATGAATACTGATAATCCTTCTTACATGGATTTTTTGTTTGATGGTGATAACTTTAGAGGATATTTATTTGAGAGTGAACTTATTGCAAAAGCCTATGCTAATGATTGGGCTGCGGCAATAACAACAAAGGTTTTTTCAGAACATAATGAGTCTTATCTTTTAGAGCAAAGTCAATTAATTAAAACCGAATCTTATGAAGAAAATATACAGCTTTATATTGAAGAGGGTTTGAAGTGGGTTAAGAAAAAATATGGCTTTAATAGTAGGTGGCAAATGATGCAGTACTCTAAGCTGTTTTATGAAAAGTTCTTTGAATATTTCCCAGAAGAAAAAATACATAAAATTTAGGAGGGCTATGCAAGTAATTGAGAAACCTTGGGGTAAAGAGGAGATTATTGAAATAAATGATAAATATATGGTCAAAAAGTTAACTATGTGGAAGGATCATCGTTGCAGCCTTCAACTCCATAATCACAAAAAAGAAACCATATATGTATTAAGTGGAAAACTTCGCATTATTTCTGGCCCAAATAAAGAGGAGTTATCGAGCCGTGTTTATTCGGAAGGTGAAACCATTACTATATCTCCTGGTGTTGTCCATAGGATGGAGGGCGCAGAAGACAGTATCTATTTGGAGGCTAGCACACCAGAGATGGACGATGTAGTTCGTTTAGATGATGATTATCAACGTAAAACTGAATGAGTTATCGTGTCTTTATCCCAACTGCAGGTACAGGCTCTCGATTAGGTCAATTTACCAAATATATAAATAAATCATTAGTTGCTATTTCACACCGCCCAGTAATATCTCACCAGATTGAGCAATTCCCAGAGGATTGTGAATTTGTAATTGCGCTTGGGTATAAAGGAGAATTAGTAAAGGATTTTCTGCAATTAGCATATCCAAAAAGAACATTTTACTTCTCCAATGTAATACCATTTGAAGGAGAGGGCTCAGGGCTTGGTTTGAGTATGCTGGCTTGTGAACAGTATCTTCAACAGCCATTTGTCTTCCTATCTTGTGATACTTTAGTAAAGGAGTCAATCCAGCCACCAGACCATAACTGGATGGGCTATGCTCAGGTTGATGACATGACTGACTATCGAACACTTCAAGTAGAAGGAGGATGTGTTAATGAAATCTGTGAAAAGAGTGTGATAAAAGAGAATTTAGAGGTCTATATTGGTATTTCCGGAATAAATGACTATAGGCAGTTTTGGCGTTCTATGCACGAAGGTAAAATTACATCGATAGAACAGGGAGAGTCATATGGACTTAGATCAATTGTTGAACAAAATATTGTGAAATCATACCAATTTACATGGTTTGATACTGGAGTGCCAGAGAAATTAAAAGTAACACGTGAAGTTTATAGTCAGTTGAATGAGCCCAATATTTTGGAGAAAGAGAATGAGGCGATTTGGTTTATCGAGGAGAATGTAATCAAATATTCAGACGATGAAAATTTCATTACTAACCGCGTGAAGCGAGTTAAACAGCTTAAAGGATTCGTCCCTGAAATTTATGCTAGCAAAGAGAATATGTATTGTTATCATAAGGTGGAGGGAAAAGTTCTATCAGATGCCATTACGATTCCAATATTTAAAAATTTCTTGAACCATTGCAAATCTTTTTGGGTTATTAAAGAATTGAATAATGATGATAAAATTAAATTCAAAAATAGTTGCAGCAGGTTTTACAGGGATAAAACTCTAGAGCGCTTGCAACTATTTTATAGTAATTTTAATAAATCTGATGGCATGCAATCAATTAATGGGGAAAAACAAATACTTCTTAGTGAATTACTTAATTCGATTGATTGGGCATGGATGAGCAAGGGGTTGCCAGGGCGTTTTCATGGTGATTTTCATTTTGAAAATATCCTTTGGTCTGCAGAGAGTGAAAAGTTCACCTTTTTGGATTGGCGACAGGATTTTTCAGGTAGCTTGACTACTGGAGATATTTACTATGACTTTGCTAAATTAATGCACGGGCTAATTGTTAACCACGAGCTCATTGCAAATGATCACTTTAAAGTAGGATGGGACAAAGACAGTATAGTATTTGAACTCTATCGAAAGCAGATTTTGGTTGAATGTGAGCAACAATTCAATCTTTGGCTGCAATTGAATGGTTATGACCTAAAAAAAGTGCGTGTCTTAACTGCGCTAATCTATCTTAATATAGCTGCATTGCATCACTATCCATATTCACTTCTTCTATATGGACTGGGTAAAAAAATGTTGTCTGATGAAATTATAAAACCTTAAGTTAAATTATTAAAATTATGGAGAATTTATGAAACTAGTAACAAGAGACAAGTGCGTTATTAATGGGGATAGTCCACTTGAGCTGTTGTATATTTTTAAAGATTTTCCAATTTATATGGGTTGTACTGAAACCAATAAGGAAAAAGATTTATTTTTTGACATGAATTGGTATATTTCAGAGAATGGCTGTATTCAGCTCAACCCTCTTATCCCTCTAGACATATTATATGAAAAATCTCATGGTGCAGGAGCTGTTGGAGAATTATTTGACAGACATCATGCTGAGTTTGCTAAGTTTATAAAAAAATATAATCATAAAAAAATATTTGAAATTGGAGGTGGGCATGGTAAGTTATCTAAAAAATATACAAAATTGGTACGAAACGTTGATTGGACAATTTTAGAGCCAGACCCACATCCTGAAGACGGTGTAGAAGCCAAAATAGTAAAAGGTTTTTTTGGTGCTTCATATTCTGGTGATTGGAATTATGATGTTGTCATTCATTCACATGTCTTTGAACATATATATCATCCAGCTGAATTTATGAAAAAAATGTCTTCATTTGTGCCCAATGGTTGCATGCAGATGTTTTCTATACCCAACATGAGCCCCCAATTAGAAAATAAATTTCTAAGTTGTTTAGATCCTGAACACACAATATTATTAACTGAGCAAAATGTGGGATATCTATTAAATAAAAATGGATTTAAGATTCTTGAAAAGAAATATTTCATGAAAGATCATAGTATTTTTTATGCAGTTCAAAAGATATCAACAATTGAGTCTGCTGAACTAGTTAATGAATATCAGAAAAATAAGGAGCTATTTAGTAGGTACATAAAACACTATATTGAGGAAGTAGATCGAATTAATGAAATAATCAATGATAGTAATAGTCCAGTCTATTTGTTTGGAGCGCATTTATTTTCACAATACTTAATAGCTTTTGGTTTAGATTTAAAGAATATAAAAGGTGTATTGGATAACTCAAATACTAAAAATGGTAAACGATTGTATGGCACATCATATTTTGTTGAATCTCCAATTGTTTTAAAAAATATTGATGACCCTTTAGTTATTTTAAAGGCTGGAATGTATAACGATGAAATAAAGAATGATATATTAATGAATATTAATCCTAATACTAAATTTTTAATATAAAAGAGTTCCAATCAATCGGAGTAGATTATGAAATTCGTTAAAGTTCATTTTACTATTTAAATACATATTGACTTAAGGTAAGGCTATTTAGAAAAAATAAATTATGAAAAAGACTAATATTTTGTATTTTAATAGTCGTAAATATGACTTTTCCACATCAACACTAATCGAGGGTTTGAATCAGCTAGACACTATTCTAGAACTCAAAACTACAAATTTGGGCAGTTATGCAAAGCCCAGTCAGGTTCTGCCTGAGAATGAGATTCTTGATTATGCCAATACCAAAGCAGATATAGTAGTTCTTGGATCAAACCACTATGTTGATCATAAAAAGTTCTGGGAAATAACTTCAAAAAAAGTAAAAAAAGTATATGTGGATGGATGGGATACTAGTCAAATGTGCCTCTATAAAAAAACACCTTATAAATATTTTAAACTTGACTTAATTTTTAAAATGAGCTTTTATTTGCAGGATAATTCTTTTAAAAACTTATACCAAATTGTTTCAAAAAGAGATTATACGATATGGAGTAAATTTAGAAGTCACTTTCTCATTCCTCATCCTTATTTTCATTCATCAAAAAACCAAACACGGATAAGAGATATTCTATTTAATATTTTTTACATTAATCTTCAGCATAAAGTTTTCCCATTGATGTTAGGTGTAGAAAAAAGATGCCAAGGAGAGTTTAATAAATACCCTACCTGTATGCTTTCTTGCATGATATCAGTTGATCGTGTTTCTGAGAGAGCAAAAGTTGTCAATTTATTAAAGTCAATGAATCTTTCTAATTCCTTTATAGGACCAATTAATGAAGATGAAAACGCATGGTTAAAAATGGAAAAAATGTATGGCTCTGATCCAAAAATACCAATTGATCTTCGTGGATATGCATTTCATAATGATGCTTACTATCATCAAATTGAACAGAGCCTTGCTTGTATTAGCCTCCCAGGCGGAAGTGGATTTGATTTCCGGATGTGGGAAATATTAGGAAGAGGTTCTCTTCTGATTAGTAAGAGGATTATGCTTCAGATGCCTAACCCACCAATTGAGAATGAACACTACCTTGCTTTTGATACAATAGATGAGTTGAAAGAAATTATCCATGAACTATATCATTCGCATGAAAAAATAGAAAAAATACGATGGGCTGGCTATATGTATGCAAAAAAATATCATTCAACATATAAAAGAGCTGAATATTTTTTAAACATCATCAATTCTAGTCATTAGTATATTTAAATACTATGAATAAATAAAACATAGAAACTGAAGCAAATTGAAAAAAAACTATAAATCCTTAATCAGCTTACTAGGATTTATCAAATAATTGTCAATTATTTGACTATGATCAGATAATAAAGAGCTTGTAGTATTACATTAATTTTCTATCAGGGTCAATTTAGATATTTATATATCTGTTTCCAAAATACTTTTTTCTGACTTTTGTACCTCATTAGAAAAATCATCTATAATTAGCCCATTATTTATATTTGCTGCCACATTAAAAATAATTTGATGTAATTAATAAGCTGTAATAATATTTAAGATAGTTGCTAATGACTCTATATCCTATGAAGTTTTTATATTAATATGGTGAATAACACTATGAGCGTAAAAATTAGCCTTATCATTTATTCTAGTTTTTTGGATAATAATCTTCAAAAATTATTTAGTATAAAAGGAAAAAAATAAGAATGGAATGTCGTCTTTGTAAATCTGCAAAAATTACTCCTGTTTTGAACTTAGGAGATCAACCACTTGCAAATAAGTATCCACAAACATCTCTAGATATATCTAATGAAACAAAGTTTGAGATGAAAGTAAATTATTGCCCTAATTGTTATTCAATGCAATTAGAGAAGTTAATTTCTAGAGATTTAATGTTTAAAGACTATTATTATCTTTCTTCGGTTAATACAGAGCTTGTTCAACATTTTTCTAAACTAGCAAATCAAATTAAACATAGTAGATTTGTTCTAGATATTGGTTCAAATGATGGGGTTTTATTAAAACCACTTAAAGATTTAGGCGTAAATGCAGTTGGCATAGACCCATCAGAGAATGTTAGTCTTATTGCTAACAAGAATGGTTTTCAGACCGTAACAGGTTTCTTTGATAATAATACTGCTGAAAAAATAATTGCAATTGGAGGAAAGCCAGACTGCATTGTTGCGTCAAGTGTGTTCACTCACCTAGAAAACATTGATGAATTTATGAAGGTAATTGGAGAAACTTTGTCAGATGATGGTGTTTTTATTGTTGAAGTTGAGTATTTGGGCGATTTGATTTCAAAATTGGAGTTTGAAAGGTTTTATTTTGACAGGCCAAATTATTTTTCTCTAAAAAGTTTAATATCAATTTTTGAAAGAAATAATTTTGAATTAAATGATGCTGAGCTAATTAAGCCACATGGTGGGTCATTGAGAGTTTATGTTAAACACAAAAAAACTAATAAGAAAAATGTCTCCAAAAGAATTAATGATATATTAGCGCATGAAGAGTCCATACTCCAATCATCTAAAATAGAATCATTTAGTTCTGATGTAAATATTGTCACAAACGAGCTGAAAGAAAAATTGATAGAGTTTTCAAATAAAGGATTAAGTGTAGTTGGATATGGAGCTCCCGCACGTCTATCAACTATTACTAATTATGGAAATATTGATGATAAGCTAATAAATTATATTATTGATGATAGTCCTTTGAAGGCAGGACGAGTTAGCCCTGGGCAACATATTCCTATTTATAGTTTTGATTATTTGTATAAAGAGAAGCCTGATATTATTATTGTTTTTGCATATGAATATTTTCAATCAATATATAAAAAAACAAATAAACTTGACGTGCAGTACTTTAAAGCCATTCCACCAATCCCACTTAAAGGAAATTAATAATGAGTTTTTTTAGAAAATTATGGTGCTTCAGTTATTCCATTATTTAACATAAAGGAGATATGACATTGAATACTTTTGTATTGGATTCAGATACGCAGGAAATAGTTGATAGAATTAAAGAAGAGGCTAAAGAATTGTCTGGTAAGGTTGTTCTAATTACTGGTGGGTCAGGTTTTTTAGGAAGGCAATATATTGAAATATTCAATACATTAAATCTTTTTGTTTTAGATAAGCCGGTTAAAGTAATTTCTCTTGATAATCTTATCTCTGCTGGAAAAGCTGGTAGAGAAATTCCTCAGTATGAGAATATAGAGTTTATTGAGCATGATGTTATTCAGCCATTTACGCCTAATGAAAAAGTTGATTATATTATTCATGCAGCAGGAATTGCGAGTCCATTTTATTATAGAGCTAACCCCATTAAAACTTTAGAAGTAGCAGTTGACGGTACTAAAAATATGCTCAATGTTGCAAAAGAGCATAATGCAAAAATTACGTTTTTTAGTTCAAGTGAGATTTATGGAGATCCAGACCCTCGACATGTGCCGATGCAAGAAAGTTATAGGGGTAATGTAAGTACTATGGGTCCTCGTGCTTGTTATGACGAAAGTAAGCGAGTTGGTGAAACTTTATGCTATATTTATCATGAATATTTTGGTGTTCATACAAATATTATTAGACCATTTAATGTATATGGCCCAGGCATGCAAGAGAACGATTATAGGGTGTTGCCAAATTTTGCTAGTAGGATAAAGTCTGGAATGCCATTACATATTTATGGCCAAGGCAATCAAACACGAACATTTTGTTATTTGACTGATGCAATGGTAGGTTTTTTACTAGTTAATTTAAAAGGAGTTCCTGGTGAAGCTTATAATATAGGTAATCCTTCTCCAGAAATTTCAATTAATGACTTAGTTGGCGTCATGGAAAAAAGTCTTGGTCGTAAAATTCCTAAAGAAATTATTGAATATCCAGATAGTTATCCTACTGATGAACCAATGCGACGGTGTCCAGATATTAGAAAAGCAAAGTTACAATTAAATTTTAAGCCTGAAATTGAGTTGCAAGAAGGAATTAGTAGATTCTTTAATTGGGCTGAGAAAATTTATATAGGCGAAAACTAAAAATGTATACAAGGCTTGGTATCGCTGCTAAAGAGAAGTTGACTAAAGGCCATATCCCAATTCCATGCTGATAAGCTTTTAAGTATTTCAACATTTTCTGATTTTTTGAATCTTTGGATTACAAGCTATACATAATTGAACCAAATGTTTTAAAATAAGGCTTCGTGGTTAGCGAATTAAGCCAACTTTAGCCATTACTTAATACAATCTTTTTAGCCTCATTTGATGCACTTGTAAGTGATTAAAAGTTATAAGATACTAAAAATTAATTAAATTAAGTGCCTAAACATCCACGTCTGATGTAACTAAAAAATCACTTCTACTTAATGAGAGATGTCTTTATTATGGAAAACTTTTAAAAAAGTTAACCATAAAATTTTTAAATCAAACCAAAGTGATATATTATTCAAGTAATCTAAATCAAGCTTAACTTTATCATTAATTGAAATGTTATCACGACCATTTACCTGGGCCCAGCCTGTTAAACCAGGAGTTAATTTATCAACTCCATTTGCTTTTCTTAGCTTAATCAAATCCTCTTGATTAAATAAAGCGGGCCTTGGTCCAACAAAGCTCATATCACCTTTCAAAATTGAAAATAATTGAGGTAGCTCATCTATACTAGATCTTCTTAAAAAACTTCCAAATGGAGTAATAAAATCCTCAGCATTTTTGATAAGGTGCGTTGCTATATTTGGTGAACTTACTAACATTGATCTGAATTTGGGCATATTAAAGATATTATTATTTTTTCCAACTCTTGCTGACCAATAAAGTGATGGTCCATTTGAGTTAATTCGAATAATTATTGCAACTAAAATAATCAACCAAATAAAAAAGAGGCTCAATAAAAATGCCAACAATATATCAAACAGTCGCTTCATTTGTTTTTCTTGCCCTATTTACCAGTAAAATCTCATTTGTATAGTTTTCCATACAATTTCAATCCAATTTCTTAATATACGATAAAGGATACAGTATCCTCAACATATGATTTATTCTTTAATCCTGATGATGAAAGAGGAGGGGTTAGGATATAGAAGGATCATTAAGAAACTAAACCAATGGGGAATCAACAAATTGAGGATGTGAATGGTTTAATAAATCTATTAGACCTGTCTTAAAAAGAAAATAGAGCCAAATAAAGTATTTTTTTGATTAATGTTTCTACAAAATACTGCTAATCTTTTTTATAGTTGCCATGTAGAATCATTTTAAGGATGGATCCATAGAATTCTTATACATGATTGGATTTCAATAAAGGATTTCCCCAAAACTACTCGACAGTGACCGACTGAATTTGGATGGAACCTTTAATGAAAAAGTCATTCCATGTCTAGAATTCACAATGGAATTCCAATCCAACCAGCTCATTTACCAAAAAGAATACACTAAACAACAACAGATCATTTATGTTCTCATACATCATCTTCATGATAGAGAAGGGTGGGGATATAAGAAGATATCACAATGGTTAAATAAGAGTTCCATATTGACCCATACAGGGAAGAAGTGGTTTTCTTCATCAGTTATCTCAGTCTTAAAAAGAAAACATGAAAGAGACCTCATGAATGAACAGATCAGAAATCAACATTTTCCAAGTAAGGTTTCTAAGTTTGAGGTGAATTACTATATTTTTG
>Ga0209816_1002569_pt1 | contig 12822 bp, 13 predicted proteins | sample CoawatmetaG01DNA_FD_187509 | JGI IMG/M metagenome (GOLD analysis project Ga0209816, IMG submission 187509) | Marine microbial communities from the West Antarctic Peninsula - Coastal water metaG017-DNA (SPAdes) (version 2) | ecosystem: Environmental > Aquatic > Marine > Coastal ... | reverse complement strand
AAAACTTGCAGATCCTGATACGCAAATTATTGAAATTAAACAAACAAGTGAATCTAAATACTTTCATATAAACTGGAATATTACTAACAAGTGTAATTTTAGTTGCACATATTGTCACCCATATAACTACGAAGGCAGCAGTCCTACATTTAAATTAGATACGTATAAAAAGTTTATTAATAAAATAAAAAAACAAATTAGTAAAGATAGAAAATTAATTATTAGTTTTGCAGGCGGTGAGCCTACTGCAATGCCTGAGTTTGATGAGCTGTTAACATGGCTCGTAGAACAAGACGTAGCTGTAGGAATTACTACAAACGGTAGTAAAAATATTAAGTTTTGGGAGAAGCATAAAAAAAGTTTCAGCTGGGTTGCATTTAGTTTTCATAGTGAGAAAACAAATATAACCCATTGTGTTAAAGTAGTTGAGACATTGTGGGCGCATACAAATTTAAGTGTTAGAGTAATGATGCATCCTAAAGAAGAATACTTTAATAAGTGTATAGACTTTTTTGAAATACTAAAGACAGAGCCACCAGAGAGTTACTTTCATGTAGAGAAGGTACCCATCATTGCTGATTGGTTAACAGATAAAGAACGACCACATAATTACACTCCTAAACAACAGGCACAGCTAGAAGGCAGTTTGTGGTTAAGGCGACAACCAACTATTGACATTAGTAAGCAACCACAATTTAATGATGCAGTTTCTGCTAATATAATATATCAGTTTAAAGATAAAGTATATTTAGATAAATTAAACACAAATCAAATATATGCAAGTCAAAAGAATAAATTTAAAGGTTGGTCATGTAATGCTGGCATAGATGGATTATATGTTAGTGAGTTGGGATTTATAAGTGGAGCAGCGTGCCTTCCTGAAGGCCCAGACGAGTGGGGCACAGGAATAGCATGGCTAGGACATATAGATAAGATAGATGATTTTAATTTGCCAACAACACCTTATATCTGTCCAAAGTCTGCATGTTATTGTAATACAGATATAATACTAGGTAAGAAAAACTTGAAGGTTGATTTAACAGACGAAACTATTCATACTTCAGTAGGATGGTAAGTGGATAATCTAATAGTATTCCCACATTGCTCAAAGACAGGCGGCACTACACTCAAGGAACGGTATAAACATCACAATAAAGAATTCCTTGTAGTTGACGAAACTCCACATGTAAAAGATTATACTAAAATAATATTTGGGCATACTGCGGAGATTGGACTCTGGGAGAAGGCCTTTCCAACTAAGAATATAATATACATGACATGTATGCGTGATCCAGTTGAACGTATGATGAGCATGTATAACTTTTTTAAAACACAATTGTTTTATTTTAGACCAGGTAGTTCTGATGTTGACTTTTATCTTTGGTATATAAACAAAGATGTACTGCGTCCTATGCTTGCACCAAGGCAATATGAATACTATATGTGTCAACATGTTAATCACAAACAATGGGCTAAGGACACAGCGCCATTGTATGATATGTATAAAAATAGTATTCTTAAATGGGACGTAACGTTAGACAAGACATCTATTGATACAGACAAGCTAGCTGACTGCAAAGCAGTAAATACCAAAATACAATCACACAATATGGAAATGACATGGAAACATGTAATGAAACATTTTAATCATGTGTTCTTTCAGGATACAAATATTGTAAAAACATTTGACGAGCTACTTAACAAGTACAAGTTAGAAATGACTCCGTGGGAAGAAATGACAATAACAAATGAAACCAGATACGATCTTAACAAGAATAATCTAGCATACGTAACCTTTGAAGATTTAGAGAAAGACTTACAAACAATAGTGCTTGATGATTTAAAACAAGACATTGAATTTTATAACAGGTGCAAAGACAAATGGAAACACTAGCAGTATTTCACATTCTTAAAAATGGCGGCACTACGTTAGTTGATAGATATAAGCACAATGATGAATTTGTGTATCAACGAGTTAAGAATGAGTTAGTTTACAATTACCAACAACCTAATCAAAAAAGAATTCAAACTGCTGATGCTACTTCTATTCCTACTGTTGTGTTTGGGCACGGTGTATCATTTGATTGGGATGTGTTGTCTGCAAACAATGTAAAGTATGCAACTATACTAAGAAACCCACGTGATAGAATTATCAGTGCGTTTAATTATTTTAGATTAGAAATGAACACAATACATGAAACCATAACAGATATAGATTTTAGAACTTGGTTTATTAACAGGAGCAGATTGTTGCCCACTCCTGTATTTTATCAATTGCAAACTTTTACTAATATGCCTACTAGTTGTTTATATTCAGATTATGGACGAACACTTAATAATAAATTATTATTAGATTTGTATCCACAGGCAATTAAAAATATAGATAAAATAGATCACGTATTTTTTATAGATGATAATTATATAAACAAATTTGATAAACTTATGTCTAATTATAACTTAACTCCTGCACAGGATATAACGCACACACATAATACAAAATACCATTTGGATAATATTGGTGTATCATATATAACATACGATCAATTAAATAACAGTGACAAAGATTTATTAGATTCTCATTTACATATAGATTCTAAGTTTTATGAATATTGTTGGGAGAAGTTTAGATGAATCAAAATGAACTAGATTACTCATCAACAAGAACATATGTAGGCCAAACAAATAACGGCAACGAGCACGGACTTGGTTACTATGATGTAACAATGCAATGTAAAAGTGCAGGACAGTTTGTTAATAATCTGGCAGAAGGTAGAGCAGTGAAAACTTGGATACAGGGTGAAACATATGTTGGACAGTATAAGAACAATGCTAAGTCTGGAAACGGAGTTCACGTATGGACAAGCGGTGCTAAGTACGTAGGACAATTTAAAAACAACTCTCCAGATGGATATGGAATACTAACAACTGTACACAACGGTGTTAAGTTCGTTGGCAAGGTAAGCGGTCATGTTGCAATGCCAATAGAAGGCAACTGGTACACTGCAGATAATATACAAATAGATCCACTAAGCCTAGGCATAGATGCACATGGGTGTAAACAAACTGCTCCGGGTGTAACAGTAAATGCAATAGGAGAAATAATTACACGCACAGATGATACTATTACAGTAAATGAAAAAAACTTTATAACAACTACAAACTTAGAAAAAACAGATGGAGAGAGAATAACATATCACTTTGGTGATTGGATAACACGATATACTGGAGGATTTCGTAATGGTCGCTACCACGGCAATGGCCTTATATCGTATCACAACGGAACTGAACACAACGGAGTGTTTGCATTTGGTAACGAAGTAACCTATGATACATACACAAGTATTGCAACTAATAATTTACAAACACGTAGTACACAGCGTAGGCTAGATAGAAATTATTGTATGGTGTATGATATGATGTTACCACACTATTACAAAATTATTAATGATCACTCTCAGCCTGTTATAGTTGAGTTTGGTATAGGAAGAGGCGACCATTTAATACATCTTAAGAAATTATTTCCTGGAGCGTGTATAATTGCAGTTGATAATTTAAGCCCCACAAGCATACCAACTACTAAATTAGAAGAACAGCAAGTACGTGATTTACAAGTAGCTCAACACATAACAGGCATAGAATTTTACTTTAATACTGATTGCTATGATAAACAATCTATATCTAATATAGTAGAAGAGCACGGTGAGTTTGATTTTGCTATACATGATGCTTCGCATACTACTACAGTTTGGAGCAAGTTAGATCATATACGTGAAGCACTGTATGGATCAACTGGTATATTAATTACTGAAGAGTTTGCATCAAGTGCGGAAGCCGATGATCCAAAATCAGTAAATTGGGAGCAAGTTAGTTCTGCAATTAATAAAGGGTGGCGTGTGTGGGACTTGCGTAGTCTAAATGATTTTAAACAACCACACAACAGTTTAATAGGAGTGTATGTGAACGGAGAGTTTGACGGCAGCTTATTACATATGTACGAGGTAAATAATGTTAGTAACTAAACTTATGTTAAAGAATAAGTTTACTGGTATCGGTTTTAACAATGATACTGTTGGAGAGTTTGTTAACGGAGAGCTTAATGGAATAGGAGTTACTTCTACTCAAACAGGACAATTTAAAAAAGGTAAGCCCGCAGGTTATATAATTAACAACTACAACAACATAACACATACTAATAATAATGATACTACTCAACTAGTTACATTATTAGATAACGGCAATACGTGGATTGGAGATGACTTCGGGATATTAATAAGACTAGATGGATCTACTAGCACAGGATATAAAACGGAACATTGCAATGATTAAAAAGACTGTACAAAATTTACAAAGGCCACACTGGAGTGGATTATTAGATCGTGTGAAGAAAATAGAAGATGGTCATATTAACTTAGACCGTAATGAAAACCATGACGAGGTGCTTGCTGAGCATATACAAAACGCAATCAAACATTTTATTTCACTTGATAGTGCGATGTATTACGCAGACTATTACAGATTCTATGAGATGTTTGCAGACTATTACAAGTGTAACATAGACAACTTATTAATTACAGCTGGTTGTGACGAAGCTATTAGGTTATCGTTTGAAGCAACACTTGAACATGATAGCGTGTTTTTAACTATTGCTCCTTCATACAGAGGTAGCATATCTAATTCAGTTGACTTGTGTGATAACATTATTACATGTAGTGAAGACGAAGCAGATATAAATGCACACTTAAAAGAACATAACCCAGATATGTTTTACATATGTTCTCCAAACAATCCAACAGGAAAAGTATATTCATTGAGCTTCTTGGAATCCATATGCAAGACATATCCAAACACTACTATATTTGTTGACAACACATACAGGCCATTTTGCAACGAAAATTATCAAGCACTAATAAATCAACCTAACTGTTTAATAGGTTTTAGTTATAGTAAGAGTTGGGGACTAGCAGGTGCTAGGCTAGGATTGTTACAAGGACACAAAGATATTATATCTCAAGTAACTAAGATAAGAGCAAACATGAGTGTAAGTTCAATTACACTTAGGCTTGCAGAGTATCTACACAATAATCATTACATAGTAGATAAGAGTTTAGAACGTAACATAGCAGGCATACATTATGCACATGAATACTTTAAAGATTGTAAGATTTATAGTTTACCAACATTGAATCATATTGTGTTTGAGCCTACAGAAGAAATAATCAAACAGTTAGATTCTTGTAAGATATTATACGGCAAAGCTGGAGAGTTCAGCGACACAGCTATTAGGTTAACAACGTTACCAGTAGATCAATTTGAGAAACTAATATGTTTAAATACCTCCAAATAGAAACAACTACATTTTGTAATGCAACCTGTTGGTTCTGTCCGAATCATATAACACCCAAAGAACATATGGACATTGATTTAATATATAAGATAATCAATGACACACGTGGACACGGCATTGTGTATAGACCATTTGGCTTAGGCGATCCGTTAGTTGATACACGCATGCCCGACATATGCAGATACATTAAGCAAGACCCAACAGCTAAAGTAGAAATACACAGCAACGGCGAACCAATGACAACTAAGATGGAACTGAACCTTGCACCTTATGTAGACATAGTTAGGTTTAGTGTTGATGGTATTACTAAGAAAACATTTGATGAGACACGTGGAATTAAATTTGATACAGTGTATACAAACGTTGAAAGGTTTATAAGTAACAACCCACAACTAGATATAGAAGTGCGTATGATTAACTTGCCTGGCACACAAGCAGAACAAGCAGACTTTTTAGATCATTGGAATAACATTAGACCTGGGTGTGCTAAGATTACAGAACTGTATGACCATCCATGGGAAAAGCAAACTGAAAGTTTAAACCTACCTTGTAAGAAAATTGAAGACGAAGCATTTGTATATGTAGACGGCACAATGTATTTGTGTCCATGGGACTTTGGCAAACGTAACCCAGTAGGCAAAGTAGACATGTTAACTAATCCGGTTGACATTTGGAACAGCACCAAGTATAATGAATACAAGGAACTTCTACGCAATGGACAACGTTGCGACATAGAGTTATGCAGTAGATGCAGCGCGGTGTTTGAATGAGAACATTAAGCATAGCAGGTGGAGGACGTTGGGCAAAAGTCATACAGCAAGTAGCAACAAAGCATAACGTGAACACAGAAGTATACTCACGTAGCAACATGTCTACAGTACAACATCTAAATGATTTAAGCAGTGATCATGTTTGGGTTGCTAACTTAGCAGACAACCACTATGAAACTGTTAAGCAACTACTGTTGCAATCAAAGAATGTTCTTTGCGAGAAACCCTTTGTGCGAACACTAGAACAACGCAACGAACTAGTTAAGTTGGCAGAGTTACAAGGGTGTGCATTAAAAATAGGTTACGAGTTTGAATACAGTAGTGCAGTTCAAAGCATTGCAGATAGCGTGTCCACAAACGTACAGACAGTTGACTTTGCATGGCATAGCCAAAACAATATACAACGACACGGCGATAAATTTGTAAGTGATCAAACGCTAACAGTATTTGAAGATATAGCATCACACGTGTTAATTATATTAAGAAAGATTTTACGTACAGAATACTTTAAACTTACACACATAGAACAAACAGAAAATGGTGTTAAGTTTAGTATGACGGCTGATACAACAATTGTAAATGTAGACTTACAACGCAATGCTAAAACATATAGACAGTTAACAATAGATGGAGTAGACTATGACTTCAGTGCAGACGATTCAACAATAGATAAACAGTTAATTAACTTCTTAACTAACAAGCCAAGTGCAAACGAAGCACACCTTACACGTTGGATAGATGAATTTATAATAGATGGAGTGAATAAGTTACGCAAACAACACCTAGATATTGTTAGATTTAATAAACTTAATAACATTAAAGACATTATTGGAGTGTATATTAGCAAATTATTAATAGATAATGAACTAATACACAGCAGATATGACAGTTTATTAGACAATTACTTACAACATACAGTTGATATTATTGAATGTTACAAGGTTAATCCGTTTGTAACACAGGAACATATCCAGAATACACTAGGTATTTCACAAGAAACTCTTATACAACTCAACATTGTATTACAACAAAGCGAATTTATACAGGAATGTATTGTAAATGATGTACGTAATTCGCAGTATTGGAACAATACAATCATACCTTTAACACAAAGCGGTACAGTTGATCGTGTATTAAACAATGAATATGGCTACCCACTACGTATAGGATTGCACATAGGACAGAGTTGCATGTTCTGGTGTCACTTTTGTGGACGCAATATGGATACTAATGCATCATATAAAAAGAAATCACTTCGTGCGACAACGCCAGACTTAGTTAACTTATTACAAACTGCACCCAACAACGATCCATATAGATTTTATTTAAGCGGAGGCTTAGAAACATTAACTAATCCAGACTTAATGAAATTAATAACAGCTGGTTATGAAAGAGGATTTAAGTTTAGTTTGTATACAAACGGATTCTTATTAAACAAAAAGTATTTAGATAACAATCCTGAGTTATGGAACTTAGAAGTATTACGAGTAAGTTTGTATGGCAGTGATGCAGAAGTATATGAACAAGTAACTAAGCACCCAGAAGGATTTAAAAGAGTTAAGCAGAACGTTATAGACTTTCTTAAATACAGAAAGCATAACAATAAAACATTAAGGTTTGGATTTAATTATATTATACTACCTGGCTTGGAAGAAGATTTACTTAAAGTGTTAGACTTAATAGAAGAAATAAACAAAGAAGCAGATGACCAAATTGATTTCATTACACTAAGAGAAAACTTTCAAAAGCCTAATGAAGCAGAAACATTTGGAGACAGAGAAAAACTAAAACGTGTATTTGAAATTGTTGAGCAACGTAGAACAAGTAAGCACTTAGATAAAGTACATATTGATTATGGGTATGCTCTTAATGCATTACGACAAGGAGTAGACACGCCTACTATGCATTGCATTACTGATGAACAAATGCTTCCTAAAGGATTCCCACAAGTAGATGTTGTGGTAGATGCTTACGGGCATGTGTACTTGTGTAGAGAAGCAGGCTTCCTAGATAGGCCCGGCAATGATAGATATATCATTGGACAAGTGAATAGTGAGAACAGTATAGAAAGTGTAATAGACAATTGGATTAAAAACGGAAAGCCAATCAATATACAAGCAGGTGATACAGAATTTATGGACAGTTACGAACATATTGTTGCTCTTGTGATTAGACAAACTAAAGCTGATAGAGAATTTGGGATACATGAAACACTAGGACCTATACGTAGCAAGGCAAATATAGTTGAGACAACTAGTATACAAGCGTTTTATCAAGGAGACAAAGATGCAAAAGTCAATAGCTGAGTACTGTAACAGCATAACAGACGACACCGTCTATTGGTGCATGGGTGATAGTGGAGTAATACCATTAGCATTAAACTGGTTAGAGAGTTGTCAACTGTTAGATATACCTGTACTATTTGTAGCACTAGACAAAGAAGCATATGATGTTATAAGTGTAGTTAACCCAAATACAGTATACATACCACAGGGCGATCATCATGTGTTTGTTTATAAGTTTATTGTTGGGCAACAAATAATGCAAGCAGGTAAGAATTGGTTCTACACAGATGTTGATTGTGTAGCACAACATGACTACAGAGCCGACGTGGAACGACTGTTTGTTATAGATGGAGTTGATCAGATATGTCAAAGTGTTAAACAATACCAGTGGCTCGGTGACCCATTAGTAGCACACGGTGACTATAACTGTGGCACTGGTATGTTTGGAATGAGATGCACACCAACTAACATAGATATGTGCGAAGTAGATTACTTGTACAGCAATGGCTATAGAGAAGATGGAACATGTCAAAAGTTTGTAAACACAACTATAAAGCAAAGAACAGATACAACTATTGGATTGTTGAACCCGTTAACATATCCCACAGGACATAACTTTGAACAACAAAGCCAATGGAACATATTCCATGTTACTGGAAAATATGCATACGAAGATTGGGATAACACAAAAGAATACTTGGGTGATGTTGCAAAGATTTCAAGTTTAAAACAATTAGGATTATGGCACATATGAAAATATTAATAACAGGAGCTGCAGGCTTACTAGGTGTAGAACTAACACGACAACTATTAGCTGATGGACATGTAGTAGATGCAATAGATAACTTCTACACAAGTACCAGCGATAACATATTAGAGTTTGAGGACAATGATGACTATACATTTATTGAATGGGATATTATTAAACCTTTGCCGAACATGTTCTGGAATCAACTTGAGTGGGATCAAATATACAACCTAGCTTGTCCAGCAAGCCCAGTTCATTATCAACGTGACCAAGAATACACACTAGACACTAATATAAAAGGCGTTAGTAATATGCTTGACGCAGCAAAAGCAGCAGATGCAATATTAATACAAGCAAGCACAAGCGAAACATATGGTGACCCACTTGAACATCCACAACGAGAAAGCTATTGGGGCAATGTAAATGCATTGGGCCCACGAGCATGTTATGACGAAGGGAAGAGAGTAGCTGAAACTATGTGTACGTTAAGCTCAGCACGTACTCGTATAGCACGAATCTTTAATACATATGGACCAAGTATGGCATTAGATGACGGACGTGCTGTAAGTAATTTTATGCGCCAAGCAATAGAAGGAGTTGATATTACTATACACAGTGATGGTAAACAAACTAGAAGCTTCTGTTATGTAAGCGATACAGTAAATGGATTGATACTATTAGCAAACAGTGAGGTTACTACACCAGTAAACATAGGTAACCCAGACGAAGTTACACTGCTTGAATTAGCAACTGAGATAATTACAATCTCAAATAGCAAGAGCAACATAGTATATGAAGATAAAGTTGAAGATGATCCTAGTAGACGATGCCCAGATATAAGCAAAGCAATGACTGTATTAAACTGGAAACCTATTGTATCTAGAGAAGTAGGGCTCGCATTAGCTATTAATGCGTTCAGAATAAGGCTAACGAAATGAAGAAGTTTGCAATAATATGTAATAGTAGTTTAGACCTGCGACCTGCTATATTTGATACATATGATGATCTTAATCTTGTATATGATATTAGTGGTAAGTGTATGAGAAAAGAATTCTATAACAGACTGAGCAATCACACAGATAAGCTAGGCATAGACTATGACGTACACCTTAGGTTAAATTACTCTGAAGCAGCGTCAACACCAGTAGGACGCAAAATGTGCTTAGACACAATAGTAGATCATTGCCCTGGCCCTGCTAGTATAGATGTAGTAACACTAGAGAGCATTTTGCATAATATAGAAGTTGATAACAATATTGCAATTGACGAATTGTTTTGCCCTGCATGCTTTATACCTGTTATTCAATTTTATACATTCTTTAAGGAAGCGTATAAATTAGCAGTAAGTAATCCAGAGTATATAAGTTTTGTTAAACTACGGCCAGACATAATATTTCATAACATTCCTATACATAATTTTGTTGACGAACTAATGTCACCTAACAACGGATACGACGACCACTGGGTAAGAAAACACGGACCTAATAAAACATTACATGTAGCAAGTTTAATGATTACACCTGCTCCTAATTTACCTTTGTTCATGAAGGACTTGTACTATACAGTATCAAGAGAAGCAGTTATGCTTATACACAGCAACTTAGATGAATGGGTGAAATACGTATATAATATGATGCTTATTAATTATAGTAGTAATAAGCAAATACACACAAACTCAGAATACATATATCCAGAATCATGCTTTGGTAAGTTATGCCACATGTCTGGAGTAACTGTTAACATTATGAATAGCAGAATACCAGTAATGTTACTAAGACCAGAACATATCAATGGCAAGGATAAGATTGCAGAAATAAAATCTCATCTTAACAAAGATACACTAGATGTCAACTTGTTAAAGAACTTGCTACTCGACTAAAATAATTACTGATAAATACGTACATGATAGACACTATAATATTTGACTTCGATGGAACATTAGCAGACTGTAAAGAGTTACATCAGACTGCATTTAGGAATGCTGTTAAAGAACTTTGTCCACATGCAGAATACATAGACGAGGATATAGAAGGTAGGCCCACTAGAGAAAAGATACGCATACTACATACTATGGGATACGAATTCAACGGCGACAAGTTAAATGAGATTAAACAATCACAAACACAAGACCACTTATCCGAATACGTAACGTACAACAAAGAACTATGTAATGAGATGTTACGACTAAGTAAAACATATAAACTATGTTGTGCTAGTAATGCTACAGAAGTATTTGTATTTCGTAGCTTAGAGCTTATGCAACTACATCACCGACCAGATGGATATCAAGTGTTCAGCAAGATTAATACTGCTACTGACTTTCCAGCAAAGCCAGACACTACTACATTTATGGACTGTATGCGTTGGACAAACAGCTCACCAGCTACTACTGCTATATTCGAAGACTCGCCAGTGGGAATACAATGTGCAGTAAGCACAGGCTCAACAGTTATTAAAGTAATAGATGTAAACGATACTATTAAACAAATGGGAAAATTTTAATGAAACTTATAATGCCAATGGCCGGAAACGGAAGTCGCTTTCAGGACCAAGGGTACACACAAGTAAAGCCAATGATACCAGTTAACGGTATTCCAATGTTCGTACATGCTGAACGTTGTATAGGGTTAGACTTTGATGAACGCATATTTATTGTACGTAAGGAACATAACATTAAGTCAGACGTGTTAGAATGGTATCCAGACGCAACAGTAATTGAATTAGACTACGAAACAGAAGGAACCGCGTGTACATTACTAACAGCACGTGAGCATTTTGAAGATGGAAGTAGCATATTTGTTAGCAATTGTGACCAACATATAGAGTGGAATAGGGATTTAGCACAACGAATCATTGATACTCCTGGTGTTGATGGACTGATTCCTAACTTTCATTGTCCAGAACGCCACCCTAAATGGAGTTATGCACTAGTAGATAACTACCATAACATCAATAAAGTAGCAGAAAAGAACCCTATTAGTGATTGGGCAACAGTAGGATACTACTATTGGAGAGATGGTCAGCAGTTTATTCGTAGTGTAGAAGCTATGATGGAAGCAAATGATCGAGTTAATGGTGAGTTTTACACGTGCCCAGTATACAATTACACACTGCAACTGCCTGGAATAGGTAACGTTAAACACATAGAAGTAGATACTATGCAAGGAATTGGAACTCCAGAGGACTTAAAAGCGTATGACACAACTAATAGCACATAGAGGGAATACCAATGGACGCAATCCATTAGATGAGAATCGAGTTGAATACCTATTGCATGGTTATGAAACAGTTGGTGCAGTTGAATGTGACATACAAGTATGGAATGGTAGATTGTATTTTGGACATGATGGTCCACAAGAGTTAGTAGACCCTGCTATTATACTTCAGGACAATTGGTTTTGTCATGCTAAGGACCTAGATGCATTAGAAGCATTACTAACACTAGAAGCACATACCTTCTGGCATCAAACAGATAACGTTACATTAACTAGTAGAGGATACATATGGTGTTACCCGGGTCAGTATCCTGCAATGGCTAGACACAAGACTATATGGCTAGACTTCGATCGTAAATTTAAGATGGATGATCTAATGTTCCATGAACCAGAGTGTTGGGGATTGTGCAGTGATAACTTTACTTAATCTAGTAACAGTGCTGTAATAAAAAGCCAAAGT
>Ga0209816_1002568_pt1 | contig 12822 bp, 10 predicted proteins | sample CoawatmetaG01DNA_FD_187509 | JGI IMG/M metagenome (GOLD analysis project Ga0209816, IMG submission 187509) | Marine microbial communities from the West Antarctic Peninsula - Coastal water metaG017-DNA (SPAdes) (version 2) | ecosystem: Environmental > Aquatic > Marine > Coastal ... | reverse complement strand
TCTATGGGCATACCTTCAGATGGTAGCTATGGTATTCCTGAAGGTGTAATTTACAGCTACCCAGTTGTATGCGAGAACGGTTCCTATGAAATATTTCAGGGATTGGAAATAAATGAATTTAGCAAGAAAAGAATGAAAACAACCTATGAAGAACTAGTAGAAGAGAGGGCGCTGATAACGCATCTACTCAACAAATAAGCTTATTCCTGCCCTCTTTTATTCATTTATCAATATACTTAGTATTTGTCATGTGGTTTACATTGACTACAAATTCTAGAAAAAAACACAACAGCTAATCTATATGCCACATAATAAATTCAATAACCTAAAAAATCTTACCCTTCCCGAGGGTAAAAAAATGAAATTTTATTCTCTACCCGCTTTAGAAAAAATGGGGTTTGGTAAAATTTCACGGCTACCAGTTTGTATTCGTATTGTCCTGGAATCGATAGTACGTAATTATGATGATAAAAAAATTACTGCTACTCATGTAAAGCAACTTGCCGGATGGAAACCTAATGCCGCAAGAACCGATGAAATCCCCTTTATCGTAGCTCGAATAGTTTTACAAGATTTTACCGGCATTCCATTATTAGCAGACTTGGCAGCTATGCGGAGTGCAGCTAAAAGATCTGGAAAAAACCCAAAAATCATTGAGCCCTTGGTTCCTGTTGATCTCGTGGTTGATCACTCAGTTCAGGTCGATCATTTTGGGAATAAGCAGGCGCTTGATCGCAATATGGAAATTGAATTTCGCCGCAATAATGAGCGATATCAATTTATAAAATGGGGCATGCAGGCATTCCAAACATTCAAAGTTGTACCACCAGGTGTAGGTATTGTGCATCAGGTGAATCTTGAATACCTCGCACGTGGAGTTCACCAGAAAAATAATGTGCTTTTCCCCGATACTTTGGTCGGAACTGACTCACATACCACCATGATCAATAGTATTGGAGCAGTTGGCTGGGGCGTAGGCGGCATTGAAGCTGAGGCCGGCATGCTAGGGCAACCTGTTTATTTTCTAACACCAGACGTTGTAGGTGTAAATTTGACTGGCAGGCTGCGGAGAGGTGTCACAGCCACTGACCTTGTATTAACTATTACTGAGTTGCTTCGAAAAGCAAAAGTCGTTGGTAAGTTTGTCGAATTTTTTGGAGACGGCACTAAGTCTCTGTCACTGCCGGACAGAGCGACTATTGCTAATATGGCGCCTGAATATGGTGCAACTATGGGGTTTTTCCCAGTAGATGGAGCAACCATTGACTACTTTAAGAATACTGGGCGTAGTGATGAAGAAATTTCTATGTTCCAGTCCTATTTTGAAGCACAAAAATTATATGGCATCCCTCTTAAAGGAGAGATCGATTACACCAGTGAAATAGATTTTGATTTGGGCTCAGTTGCTCCATCATTAGCAGGGCCGAAACATCCACAGGATCGTATAGAAATTGGGAAAGTGAAAGACACATTTACTTCTCTTTTTACCAAACCAGTTGAAAAAAATGGGTATGCGAGAAATGGGAAAATTATAAACAAACGTTATTCCGAAAACTCTGTAAATTTAGGTCATGGCGACGTCTTAATTGCTGCAATTACATCTTGTACAAATACTTCTAATCCAAGTGTATTAATTGCTGCAGGGTTACTGGCAAAGAAAGCTGTTGAGAAAGGCCTGAAAGTTAAACCACATATTAAGACATCACTTGCACCCGGTTCTCGTGTAGTAACAGAATATCTGACAGCAACTGGTTTACTACCCTACCTGGAAAAATTAGGTTTTAATCTTGTGGGTTACGGCTGTACAACTTGCATTGGAAATTCTGGCCCTCTACTAGCGAAAATAGAGGAAACAATAGTAAAAAATGATCTGGTATGTGCAGCAGTACTCTCAGGAAATCGTAATTTTGAGGCGCGTGTTCACCCTAATATCCAGGCAAATTTTCTTGCTTCACCGCCATTGGTAGTATCGTATGCAATTGCTGGAACTATGCTTAAGGATCTAATGACCGAGCCACTAGGTATTGGCAAAGATGGAAATCCAGTATGGCTTGGTGATATTTGGCCAAGTAATGAAGAAATTAACGCACTGATGAAGTTTGCAACTAATGCAGAAACTTTCCGAAAACTATACCGCGACCTAACTAAAGATCATCTATTATGGAATAACATATCATCGGCTACTGGTGGGATATATAACTGGCCGGAATCCACTTATATTGCTGAGCCGCCATTTTTCCAAGATTTTAATATTAAGCCCGTACAACTAGATAGAAATAGTGAAATTATTAGTGCTCGTGCGCTTGGGATATTTGGAAACTCACTAACTACCGATCACATCAGTCCTGCTGGAGCTATTAAAGACACTTCTCCTGCAGGAAAATATTTACTTGCAAATAACATAGCTAAAGCTGATTTCAACAGCTATGGTTCGCGCCGTGGCAACCACGATGTAATGATACGTGGAACATTTGCTAATGTACGTATCAAAAATTTGATGATACCAGGTAGTGAAGGCGGCGTTACTCTATACCAATCTGAAAAATCAGAAAGCACACAGATGAGCATTTATGATGCCGCAATGAAATATATGGGCAAAAATAAACCTACAATTATTTTTGGTGGAGAAGAGTATGGTACCGGATCAAGCCGTGATTGGGCGGCCAAGGGAACTCAACTTCTTGGTATTAAAGCAGTAATCACTAAAAGCTTCGAACGTATACATCGAAGTAACCTGGTTGGCATGGGTGTATTGCCCTTACAATTTAAAGGCAATGATAGTGTTGAATCACTAAACATTAACGGCTCTGAGCAGTTTGATATTGTAGGTTTGGATGACATTCGCCCACAGCAAGATGTAACTCTTATAATTCGAGATCAAAATGGGACGCGTAAAGTTAAGCTTCTATGCAGGATAGACACCCCTATTGAAGTAGACTATTTCATGCATGGCGGCATCCTACCCTACGTACTCAGGGAGCTTATGACAGCATAGATTTACCCCCTTCGCCAGCCAGTACCTTGCGAATTATCCTCCAAAACAACACCTGCATTAAAGAGATCCTTACGAATCTGATCCGCTTTAGTATAGTCCCCTTCTTTACGTGCAGTAACTCGCTCCTGAATCAAATTTTCGATCTGCTCGGATGTATATACCGAATCTCCAATAGATGTATCACCCTGAAAATATTGTTGTGGGTCTTGTTGCAATAAACCTAATATTCCGCCTAGTTCCTTCAGTAAATTCGCCCCCTGTTTCAAGCTTTTTTTATTGGTTTCATTTGCAAGGTCAAATAATACTGCAATAGCTTCCGGTGTATTGAAGTCATCATTCATCGCTCCCATAAAGCGTTTCGCGTGAATATTGCCCCAATCTAATTTAGGATTAATAGTAACTACATTTCCTTTGAGAGCAGTGTAGAGTCTGTCTAATGCGTGTTTAGCGTCTTCTAAATGACTGTCAGAATAATTTAAAGGACTACGGTAATGCGCACGCAGAATAAAGAAACGAACTACTTCCGGTTGATAACTGGCCAATATCTCACGCACAGTAAAGAAATTTCCCAGTGATTTAGACATTTTCTCATTATCAACACGAACAAACCCGTTATGCATCCAATAATTAACGAAAGGGGTGTCGTGTGCAGCTTCACTTTGTGCAATCTCATTCTCATGGTGAGGAAACTGCAAGTCCTGCCCGCCTCCGTGTATATCAAAATGCTCGCCCAAGTAATTTTCACACATTGCTGAGCATTCAATATGCCAGCCAGGACGGCCTTCTCCCCAAGGTGCAGGCCAACAGGGCTCGTTAGCTTTGACTGCTTTCCACAATACAAAATCTAATGGATTTCTCTTATGTGGATTCACAGCAACCCGTTCTCCAGCATTTAGATCGGCAGCTACCTTCCCAGATAGCTTCCCATAATCAGGAAATTTATCTACAGCGTAATATACATCTCCATTAGGTGCAGCATATGCAAAGTCTTTCTCTATCAATATTTGAATCATAGAAATCATACTTTCAATATACTGAGTAGCACGTGGCTCGAATGAAGGTGGCAATACACCCAGAGCAGAAGAGTCTTCATCCATTGCGCGGATAAAGCGACCTGTGAGCGCCTCAATAGGCTCCTGATTCTCTTGTGCGCGCTTAATAATTTTATCGTCTATATCAGTAATGTTGCGCACATAAGTAACTTCATACCCACTGTCCCTAAACCAGCGAACAATCATATCAAATACAACCATTACACGTGCGTGGCCTAAATGGCAGTAATCGTATACAGTCATACCACAGACGTATAATTTAACTTTATTTGTGGTTAACGGGACAAAATTCTGCTTACACTTAGCAAGTGAATTATAAATTTTCAACATTTAATAAATTTTAAACTTGACTAGCTTATTGATAAAATTTTGGATGCTCTTAATTAACTTATTTACGTGGTAAAATATCCATTGAAGTATAGCATGACAGAATTCCTGTAAATTCTCTTATTCAGGATGTGCTGAACTATTTATTATCAATAAATATCCTTAAAAAACCTGTAAAGTATCTTTAACCTTAAAAATTTTATGAATATAATTAAATTATTCTTTGTTTTCTCTATTTTACTGTGCAACTCAGTATTCGCAGCCGGCCAACAAATTGAAATTAAAACTAATCTTGGCAATATTTTGCTGGAAATCTATCCTGAAAAAGCGCCTAAAACCGTCAATAATTTTCTTGGCTATATAAAAGAAAAACAATATGAAGACACAATTTTTCACCGTGTCATCCCAGGATTTATGATTCAAGGCGGTGGATTTGATAAGGCAATGAAAAAAAAGCCAACCAGACAACCAATCGAAAACGAAGCTGACAATGGGCTCAAAAATGAGATTGGTACAATAGCAATGGCACGTACAGGTGACCCACACTCAGCTACCAGTCAGTTTTTTATAAACGTGAAGAACAATGTATTTCTTAACCATACTGAGCCAACCCAAAGAGGTTATGGATATACTGTATTTGGAAAAGTTATAAATGGAATGGATGTAGTAAATAGGATTTCAGAAGCACCTACCGGTAGAAGAGATGCACCTAAAGAAATGATTGTAATCAAATCCATTTCAACTATAGAATCTGTCTCTGAAGAAATAAACCCAGTTAAATAAGGATATATATATGATTAAATTACATACTAGTCATGGTGAAATTACCATAGATCTTAACAATGAAAAAGCTCCGGTAACAACTAAGAATTTTATTGATTATGTAAATAGCGGGCATTTTGATAATACAATATTCCATAGGGTAATTAATAATTTTATGATTCAGGGCGGTGGATTTGAACCTGGGATGAATCAGAAAGAAACCCGAGCTACAATTGAAAACGAAGCAGCTAACGGGCTTAAAAATGATGCTTATACTGTTGCAATGGCGCGAACATCAGATGTTAATTCAGCTTCAGCACAATTTTTTATAAATATAGCTGACAATGATTTTCTTAATCATACAAAGCCTACTACTGAAGGATTTGGCTACTGTGTGTTTGGAAAAGTCGTAGAAGGAACAGATGTAGTAGATAAAATAAAGGAAGTAAAAACAGGAAACAAAGGTGGCCACCAAGACGTGCCATTAGATGATGTGATAATTCAAAAAGCAGAGGAAATATAAATATTACAGTAACTTATTAAGTCAAAGTTTAATTACTGACTATAATGTTTTTAGTCCTGTTGCTAAATCTTCCTTAATATCCTTTACTGACTCCAGTCCAACAGCAATACGAAGAAGACCGTCCGTAATACCTGCAGCATCCCGCTCATCCTGACTAATACGGGAGTGGGTCGTGCTTGCAGGATGCGTAAGTGTACTCTTAGCATCCCCAAGATTAGCGGTAATGGAAAGCATACGGGTAGAATTTATTATATGCCACGCATTCTTTTTCCCCCCCTTCACCTCAAACGAAACTATACCGCCACCAGTCTTTTGCTGTTTCTTAGCTAGAGCATACTGAGGATGTGAAGGCAAGCCAGGGTAATATACTTTCGTTATATTCGGCTGTTTCTCAAGCCAAATAGCTACCTCCAGTGCATTAGCTGAATGAGCCTCCATACGAATTTTGAGCGTCTCCATTCCCTTAAGTAGCACCCAAGCATTGAAGGCACTCAGGGTTGGTCCTGCAGTACGAAGAAAACCAAAAACTCCTTTCTCCATTATCAGATCTCGATTTCCCAGAACTGCCCCGCCTAACACTCTCCCTTGTCCATCAAGGTATTTGGTTGCTGAATGAATTACTATATCGGCACCCAAATCTAACGGTCTTTGTAGTATTGGTGAACAGAGACAGTTATCCACTACTAACCAAGCACCAGACTTCTTTGCTAATGTAGATAATTCTTTGATATCTGAAATTTCAGTAAGAGGATTTGATGGTGTCTCTATAAAAAATATTTTTGTATTAGATTTTACTGCTAGTTCCCATTCTTCTGTTTCAGTTAACGATACAAAGGTAGTTTCTATACCAAAACGCTTGAGAATATTATTAAATAAATTAAGTGTGGATCCAAATAAACTCTTTGAAGCAACGATATGATCCCCTGCAGATAGTAGCCCCATTACACATGCAAGTATTGCCGACATCCCAGAAGATGTAGCAACACAGGATTCTGCTCCTTCCAATGCTGCAAGACGCTCTTCAAAAGTAGTAACAGTGGGATTAGTGAATCGTGAATATACGTTACCGGATTCTTCACCAGAAAAACGTGCAGCCGCCTGTTCAGCGCTATCAAATACATAGCTTGATGTAAGATATAAAGCTTCTGAATGTTCATTAAACTGGCTACGGTGAATACCCGCATGTATCGCAAGGGTCTCCAGCTCAAAATCGTCAGACATGAAAATTTTCCTCCAAATAAAAAACCCGTTCAGCATTTGCTAAAACGGGCCCCCCCTGCTTTAGCTGAATTTATAAGGCGCCCGCAAGCTGAATATCAAATTGGCGCATATTTGTAAGCTACGCTTAGTATTTAGTTTTGTCAAATACCCTTTAATCAGCAGCGACTAAACTTAAATCCAGCTGCGTGCTATTCTCAGTTCCTGACAGTACTGCACCAGTATTCCGTTTAGACTCAATCATCGCCAAGTATTCTGGCGTAATATCACCTGTAACATAGTTCCCATCAAAACAGGACGTTTCAAAATTCTTAATGGATGGCATCATCTGACGAACATCTTTATTAAGTGAATCAAGGTCCTGATAAATAAGGTAGTCTGCCCCTATTTCTTGGCGTATATCATCATCATCACGTCCAGTAGCGATTAGTTCCTGACGGGTCGGCATATCTATGCCATAAACATTAGGATGCCTTACCGGGGGCGCAGCAGAAGCAAAATATACTTTGTTCGCACCTGCTTCTTGTGCCATCTGCACAATTTCTCTACTAGTAGTACCACGTACAATTGAATCATCAACCAGCAACACATTCTTATCACGAAACTCTACGCTCATAGCATTGAGCTTCTGGCGAACCGTTTTACGGCGCTGCAGTCCCTGCATAATGAAGGTTCGTCCAATATAGCGATTCTTGACAAAACCTTCACGAAAATTAATACCCAGTTTATTTGCAAGTTGTAATGCGCTAGGACGACTGGAGTCAGGGATTGGAATTACCACATCAATATCAAGGTGATGCATGTCTTTTTCAATTTTATTCGCCAGACTCTCTCCCATGTTAAGCCGCGTTTCATATACTGAGATTCCATCCATTAATGAATCAGGGCGCGCAAGGTACACATACTCAAATATACATGGGTTTAGCGAGGAATTATCAGCACACTGTTTACTATAAAAATTACCGTCCTCATCAATAAAGATTGCTTCACCAGGTGCAATATCACGCACTAATTTAAACCCGAGTGTATCAAGAGCCACACTTTCAGATGCAACCAAATATTCGGTACCATTCTCTGTCTCTACAGAACCAAATACAAGCGGACGAATTCCATACGGATCGCGGAATGCAAGCAGTCCATAACCTGAGATCATTGCAACTACTGAATAGGCACCACTACAACGATTATGAACCCCAGAAACCGCATTAAAAATAGCAGCAGGATCAAGCTGTTGACTTTTTGCACTTTCCTGCAATTCATGTGCCAGAACATTAAGCAATACTTCGGAATCAGAACTAGTATTTACATGGCGTAAATCTGCCCGAAAGAGCTCTTGATTGAGCTGCGCTGCATTTGTGAGATTGCCATTGTGCCCAAGCACAATTCCAAATGGAGAGTTTACATAGAATGGCTGTGCTTCAGCTGTTGATTCAGGAGCCCCGGCTGTAGGATAGCGCACATGTCCTATCCCCATATTACCAACCAGAGCACGCATATTCCGTGTACGAAATACGTCTCTTACCAGTCCGCCACCCTTATGCATATGAAAAGCATTATTCTGAGCAGTTACAATCCCGGCGGCATCCTGCCCGCGATGTTGGAGAACCAGCAAACCATCATAAAGCAGCTGATTTACAGGAGACCTTGATACTACGCCTAGAATTCCACACATGATTGCAACCTGAAAATATAAATTAGACTATCCCTGTATATAAATTTTGATATGCAATTTATCTTACTAAACCCTGTATTACATAGACTAAAGCCACTTCATCCCAACATTACTTTTATAAAGGTATTATCCATTGTTTATGCTTTAATTTCCATAGTTAAGCCGCTTAGATAACCCTTGAGGCAACCAAGGCATCATCATTATAACCCCAGTTTCAAGAGGTTTACTTAATAATGCCTGCCGCCAGAATGATTCTTGTGGGAGCGAAGTCAGCCCAGCTGACAGCACAAGTAACAATACTACCAGTAGTCCGCGTGCAAAACCAAATAATGCACCAAGCAGTCTATCAGCTGAACCCAGCCCAACAGTTCTAATTAATGCTGATGCAAGCATAGTAACAATACTCATCACTATCAATGTAGCCAGAAAAATAGCAGCAAAAGATATAATCGTACGTAAAGATTCATCAGTGATACTAAGTGGCAGTAGACTCACAAAATCTTTTGCAAATATTTTTGCAGCCATATACGCGACAACCCAGCCTGCTAGCGACAAAGACTCTCGTACTATGCCACGAACAATACTTAATAATACAGATGCGACAACTATGATTAAAACAACAGAATCAAAAATAGTCATTTATTTAATGCTAGCAGTAATTTTATTAAGAAACAAAATAAGCTGTGTGTGGTAATTAATTCTGATACGTTGTGGTTACTAATTCCAGATTTATTTATCTATTTATTACAACTCCGTTAACCCCAAGTTCTTTTAATTTTTTCTGCTCTTTTTCTGCCGCTTCACGAGTAGAGAAAGGACCGACACGGACTCTGGTTACCTCTATATTCTCGTTTTTTATCATCTCCGTATAAGCCTTTTTTATACCGTTAGACTCTAGGCTGCGCTCTTGATTTTTTGCTTTAGTGGCATCAGAAAATGCACCCAATTGAACTACAAATCTCTCAATGGTTATAATTGATTTTTTATCTTTATGCTTACTCTCAGCTTTCTCTTTCTTTGTTAATTGCTCTAATTCGATTATTATCTCTTGAGAAGTGTTGCTTCCTATATTAGGTTCTACAGAAACAGGCACAGTGTCCTCGACACTCTTATTCTGAAAAATTATTTCAGAAGACTTATCCAGCAAATTCTCTGAATGTATAATAATTTCAACTTCCTTACCCTCTTGTTCTGGCACACGCTCAAGTATCATTGGTAAGAATATAATAGCCATTATTACAAGAACAACCGAACCGACAACTCTTCTTCTGGCACGCTTTCTCAGCAGAAGATCCTGTTCATTTTTAATCCTAGCCATCTAAATCCGCCCAATTACAGCCCATATTTTTCCTGTTCCAAGTACTCCATCACCTTCCCAACCACATAAAACGAGCCGAATACACAGATTCTATCATTTATGGTCGATTGCTTATAGGCGAATACATAAGCTGCAACGGGATCAGGAAAAACAAGAATTGACCCTCTGGCTCTACTTACCCCTGCATTTTCTAATGCCTCAACTATCTCATCAGAAGATGCCCCGCGTGATAAATCGATATCTGAAACAAACCAAACATCAATTTCAGGAATAAGTGCCTGCACTATTCCGTCTATATTTTTATCTTTAAGCACAGAAAAAACAGCATAAGTTTTCTGATAACCAACCATATCTGAAAGACTAGTACTCAAAGCATGCATAGCACTGGGGTTATGTGCCACATCGAAAATTACTTTTGGCTTATCAGGTAATACCTGAAATCTTCCAGGAAGCCGGGCCTTTAGTAACCCCTGACAAATATTATTAGTTGTAACTGGTAAAGTGTCACCGACGACATCTAAAGCTGCTAAGCAAGCGCTAGCATTACGTAATTGATGTGGGGTATTTCCTAACGCCGGATAGGGAAGTGAATAGTGTCTATTACTGACTCCCCAGTAATCCCATGCAGACTCCTTAACCAAATAGCCAAAATGTTTTCCAATAAAATTAAGTTCCGATCCAATCGAAAGTCCACATTGGCTTATGGTGGCTGGGGGAGACATGTCTGAACAGATGGCAGTCTTACCACTTCTAAAAATCCCTGCTTTTTCAAATCCTATTTTTTCCCTTGTGTCCCCAAGGTATTCCGTATGATCATAGTCAATATTAGTTAGCACTGCACACTCGGCATCAAAAATATTAACGGCGTCTAATCTTCCTCCGAGCCCTACCTCAAGAATAGCTACATCTACTCCAGCTTTAGTAATTAATTCCATTGCAGCTAATGTTCCAAACTCAAAATAAGTTAATGGAACGTTACTATTTACTCTAGCTGCTTCTATTATATTAAAAGCCTCGCATAATTCATCATCACCAGCTTCTTTCTGGCCTATACGTATTCGCTCGTTATAACGGAGTAAATGTGGTGAGGTATAGCACCCGACGCGATAGCCAGCATGGCTCAGAATAGATTCTAATATTGAGCAGACTGAACCCTTCCCATTAGTACCGCTGACAGAAATAATTGGAAATGACAAAGAGAAATTTAAACTAGACTTAACCTGATTCAATCGATCCAAACCCATCTCAATACTACTTGGATGAATGCGCTCAATATAATCCAACCATTCGCATAGAGTTCTAGGCTTAGGGGTAAATTCGATCATATACTGTCACATTTGCGCTACTTGAACATAGAAACAAGATAAGGACTACAGGTCTAGCTTCAAAGAAATTGGATGAATAGGAGCTCGCATCAACAACGTACATAGGTTTACAATCCTGTCACGCATATGTCGTCGGTCAACGATCATATCTACTGCTCCGTGATCTAATAAAAATTCTGCACGTTGAAAACCCTCAGGCAAAGTCTGTCCCACTGTCTGTTCAATTACTCGCGGACCAGCAAAACCAATTAGTGCTTTGGGTTCTGCAATTACTATATCGCCAATAAAAGCAAAGCTAGCAGATACACCGCCCATCGTTGGATCCGTCAAAACAGAAATGAAAGGAAGCTTCTCATTTTTTAATTTAGTAAGTGCTGCTGTTGTTTTAGCCATCTGCATCAATGATGTCAATCCTTCCTGCATACGCGCCCCCCCACTAGCAGAGAAGCACACAAATGGCACACGTTGCTCAACACAAACCTGCACCCCACGTGAAAACCGCTCACCTACTACAGAGCCCATTGATCCACCCATAAATCCAAATTCAAAAGCGGCTACCACCATAGGCACTGCCTGCACACTACCTTGCATAACAACTAGCGCATCATCCTCGCATGTTTTTTTCTTTGCCTTTGATAAGCGATCAGAATATTTGATACTATCAACAAATTTAAGTGGATCTAAAGGCAATACCTCGGCCCCGATTTCACTACGCCCCTCGGTGTCCAGAAAAAAATCAAGCCGATCTCTTGCAGAAATACGATTATGGTGGCTACATTTTGGACAAACATTAAAGTTATTACCCAAGTCTGAGTAATACAATACTACTTCACAAGACGCACATTTGCTCCATAACCCCTCAGGAACGACTCTTTTATCGCCATTTTCATTGCGTTTTATTTTGGGTGGAAAAAGATTCTGGAACCAACTCATAGTTTTATCGTTTAATCCTTATGGTTTTTTATTTTATATTAATTCTATTTATCAATAGCAGTACGTAAGACTTTTACAAGCCCAGATACATTCATTAGTATTTTTTCTCTAGGAGACTCTTCAATTTCCTTAATAATACGACTACCAACCACTACTGCATCCGCCAATTCAGAAACAGCTCTTGCTGTTACGCTATCATGAATACCAAAACCGACGCCAATTGGAATGGAAATATGTGAACGTAAATCAACCAGTTTATTTGCAACTTCATTCAAATCAAGATGCGCCGAACCGGTTACGCCTTTTAGTGAAACATAGTAAACGAATCCTTTCGCTCTTTTCGCTATCTGCTGAATCCGTCTCTCTGGAGTAGTAGGAGAAAGAAGGAAAATTGCATCTATCCTATTTAGTTTTAGGCTTTCTAACCATTCCTCACATTCTTCAGGGGGATAATCAACTACCAAAACCCCATCTACACCACACTCCTTGGCTCTAGCTGAAAATTTTTGATGACCAATTGCTTCAACTGGGTTTGCATACCCCATCAATACTACCGGTGTTTCAGTATCTGTTTTCCTGAATTCTGCCACCATTTCTAATACATTCTCTAAGCTTATATTATGCTTTAGTGCCCGTTCATAAGAGCGTTGTATAGTTGGTCCATCGGCCATTGGGTCCGAGAAAGGAACGCCAAGCT
>Ga0209816_1002566_pt1 | contig 12825 bp, 28 predicted proteins | sample CoawatmetaG01DNA_FD_187509 | JGI IMG/M metagenome (GOLD analysis project Ga0209816, IMG submission 187509) | Marine microbial communities from the West Antarctic Peninsula - Coastal water metaG017-DNA (SPAdes) (version 2) | ecosystem: Environmental > Aquatic > Marine > Coastal ... | reverse complement strand
CTATATTTTCAACAGCGGCAGAAGAGTTGTATGAACCTAATCCTGTAAATCCAATCATACCTGATGAGAATCCAGTGGTTCCGCCAACAATTTCGCCTACTGTGTGTAATTTTGCTACAGGACTAGTAGTCCCGATCCCTACGTTGCCTGCAAAATCAACAGCTACTTTGTTAACACCTGCATTAGAAACCTCAAATAGATTACCTGAAGTGTGGTTTGTTCTTGCGTTTATTCTAAAAGCCGTAGTTCCGTTAGCACTATCTGAATCAATATAATTTCCAGCAGTAGACAGAAAACGAAAATTATTTAAAGCGTTACCCACTTGTAGTTCAGCTGTGTTACCTCTAATGTATCGCTGGTTGTTATTGCTACCAAAAACTACAGTACCATAGCCTGTTGTATTAGCTGTTTTTATAGTACCTGATACATCTAACTTTTCGCTTGGACTTGTTGTTCCTATTCCAACATTACCCGCAGAATCAATACGCATTCTTTCAATTGGAGATTCATCATTAACAAGAGAATTATGAAATGTTAAATTTGTTTTACCAGAGTCTGCCCCCTCTCTATTAGAAGCTATCATTGACTCAGCTCCGAACATTGGATTAAATTTTATAGATACACCTTCATTTCCACCTGACCCTGTATTTTCTAAATATATAGATTCAGACGTTGTAGCTGACTCACTTGTAGCTATGTGTAATTTAGCTTGAGGACTAGTCGTCCCAATACCAACGTTTCCTGCGTTTGTAACTACTAAGTGGTTGTTACCAGTACTACTACCTACTCTTAATGCTGAATAAGAATTACTAGTTCCGTTGACATCTATTAAAGCGCCTGAAAGGTTTGTATATGTTTGCCCTGAACTTCCATTTTGAATATGCAATGTTGTAGCAGGACTAGTCGTCCCGATCCCGACGTTACCGTTAGCAAGAATTCTCATCGACTCAGAACCTGCGGTGTTTATTCTTAAAGAATCGTCTGCGTGTTCATAATTTAATTCTCCCCTACCAGAAGCTGCTGTGTCTGAAAACCTTATAGCAGAATTTCCAGAAGTACCAACTCCATCTTTTATATCTAAAACAGTAAAACCAGAACCTGAATTTCTTTCTATTCTAAAGACAGTTTCATCACTACTAACTACATGTAATTTAGCATCAGGACTTGTTGTTCCAATCCCTACGTTACCAGTAAAAGTTGCAGAAGTACCTGTTAATGCTCCAGTTAATGTTCCCCCAGCAAGCGGTAAGTAATTACCAATAGGTATTGCCGCTGCTGCCGCGTCCGCGTAAGCGGTTGTTGCGATTTTTGTTGAGTTATCTCCGACTGCCTGCGTTGCCGCCGTGGCGGTATTTAAAAATTTAATTGCCATGTACCGTGTATTAGATTAAAATTAATATATTCTAGTAACTATAGCTTGATACGCTCCTTGTGATACGGGTGTTGAGAAGTTAATTGTTACGTTTGTACCTGATCTTGTTACTTCAGCATACACTGTTGCTCCATCGGATGTTTGTATAATTTCTACCGCACAATCCAGGGCTGTAGTTACTCCTAAAGCAGCACCTGCTGCAATCACCCATCCAATAGTTCCACCTGGAGGCGAAGATTGTTGAGATACATTAGTTGTTGTTGTATTAAGTATAAATCTTTTAGATTTAGCAGCCCCAATGCGATTCTCTAACTGTAGTAAAGATATCTTCTTGTTAATACCCCCATCGTAAATAGGTAGGGTATCTGCATCGTTAAGAGTAGAAATTGCCGCTAACCCATTAATATCAAGGCCAACTTTTACGTTACCCGTAGTTGGGTTTACTGATATACCTTTTAAGTTATTAGCTGTGCTCTCATCAACAGATGTTACAAGATTTTGACTGTCTGTCCAGGGTACGTTAACCACTAACTGATTACTAGAATTCTTTTGAATCCCATACGTTTTACCTGCTGTTGCTGATACCGAATTTGCTGCTACGGTTTGGGTCGTGTTATCTTCTAACTTACCTAAACCTAACGTAGAAGCAGTCATCATTGAGTACTCCGTGTTGTTGTCTGTCCATGAAGTAGTTAAAGTTCCACCGTCTTGTTGCGTAGCGGTTAAAGTTTTAGTTGTTGTACCTGCTACATTTAAAGCAGTGATCATGTTGTCGTACGAATTATTCCATTCGCCTGAGTTTCCTCCAGAAGAAGTAATTGTTCCCCCAACGGTTAGATTGTTTCCGGTGGCATCGTAAGTTAAACCAGCGTCTCCCGCAACATTTGCAGTACCAGTCCAATAAGTAAGTTGATTAGCAACACCAGACCCAGATAAGGTAGAAGTGTTATCTACTTTTTGCCATCCGTCTGTTCCAGCGCCTGTACTTACATATATAGCCCAGTCACCAACTTTCCAGTCTGTGATGCCGTCTAAGTTCGTGCTACCCGCAACTGATACAATCCAGAATTGACCATTCTCAGGTGATAACCCAGATAAATCAGGTGTATCAGTATTTGCATTCCAGTTACCTTCAAAAGATAAACCAGAAGGTATGTTAGCAATTTGCCCGGTTACAAAATCATAGATTTGGTCCCCAGTTGCTAGCGCTGTACCTGCATTTGCTACTGCAGCTGTTTTTGCAGCAACCTCACCACCTACTATTTCAATAGTAAGATCATTTACATCTACTGCAATATCATTAGCGTTAACAGTAATACCGTCGCCAGATCCAATAGTAAATGTAATTATTTCATCAGCGGCTTGATTTAAAGTAAAAGCTCCTCCTGCATTAGCAAGACCTGCACCACCTGTTAACGTGATAGTTGCATTACTTACCGTAGGTATTGTAGGAAATGTTGGTAATGTAATTGTTTTAAGGTTTTTACCCCCTATATGACCCGTGCTATCTACGGTTACAGAATCTATAACTGTAAAAGTTGCGCCATCCGCAGGAGACGCAGCCGATGTTGTATTCGTTTGAGATTGTAAGTCGTGCGTTATATTTAATGTTCCACCTGCGGTTGAATTTGTACCAATTTTTAAACCACCAACAAAATCAGCAGTATCTCCAGGCCCAATATTTGCGGTAGCACCGTTTCCGTCACCATCTAATTGCCAGTAGCCATAGTTGTCAGCAACAGGTACATCCCATGTATTATCTTTACTTAAAAATCTAGTTGCCGCTACCGCTGTTCCATCTACTGCGTTTAAGTCAGGAGCGAATACAGGGTTAGCTGCTGTTCCTGAAGAATTGACGTTTACATAGGTTCCGTTGTTTAGAGTTAATGTTTCAACACCACTAGTAGCACCTACTTCAATCCACCCAGCATTACCTGATCCATCATTTGCTACATATTGTTTTAGGGTATCAATACCAGTGTTGAAATATATTTGCCCTACAGAACTGTTCGCCGCTGAAGGGTCAGCGCCTAGGTTTTGTATCCTAGCGTTGTCAAGGGAGTTCTTATTAAGATCAACCGTGTTTAAAAAATTAATTGCCATGTTTTTTTAGTTTAAGTATGCTTTGCCGGCAAATCCTGCCGAAAATGTTAATATTACGTTATTATTGTCTGTATATTCGTATTGCCCCGTGACTACAGTGTTTGCTGTATCTACAACGGAAATAGATGGGAATTTTCCTAAATTATGATTTACATTCCACACCGTAGCAGCTACCGCTTGTGTAAATATAAAAGTTGGTGCTCCTTGTGATGAAAGTTGAAATACTGCAAAGTCATAGTATAATAAGTCCGTTAGGTTTCCGTTACCTCCGATGTTGGTTAAATTTAACGTGTAGAAACCAGCAGTACTAACAGTATAGCTGTCTATTAAGAAATGACCAAACGTACTTATATTGTTTTGTTCACTTATAAGTATATTGTTACCTACTAGGTAAGTCATAAACGCAATAACATCTTGACCAGAAACATCGGCTGTGGATAATTGCATTGTAGTTACACCTGTCATAGCTGAACCATCAGCGGGGCCAGAAAAATCACCAGCCCCTGGATTAGCAACCACATACTTAAATACCATCTGAGCAGATATAGATATCTTACCCTTTATATTTAAATATTCAGCTACAGCTTTAGCGGTGTATTGCTTAGTAGATCTATTGACAGAGTCAGAGCCTACCCAAGCATCAGTGTCTTGAACTGTAATATCGTATGGATACGAACTTATTCTTGCCATGTTTTATATTTTGTTAAACCGCAGTTACAACTAAAGCTCCTGCATTTGATACTGTTATTTTAAAAATGCTGCCATCAGCAGACTTCATATGAAACCCGTCTTGAATAGTTGCATTTATTTCCAAAGTGTCTGACAACTCATTACCTATTGTACTATTACCTTGAATGTTAAGAATTCCACCATTCTGACCGTAAATATTAGCAGCGTATAAATCAGTACCTAACAAATTAGGCGCGCTTACACTTGTATTCGTAAATCTAGTACCTGATGCTTGTGTGCCTATATAAACAATACTATTGTCTTGGCTTATTAAAGAGTCTACTAATCCGGTAGCTGAAAATGCTGGTATAACATTAGTTGTACCTCCATTGTTTTGAACTACATCTGCTATAGACTGAACTGTAAAGTTCCTTGTTGGGTTGTCTAATACTGGATCTGCAGCAGTATATGTCTGTGTACCTACTATAAGATCTCCCAGTTTTGGTGTTATTATGGGATACGTTGAAGTTATTGCCATGTCGATGTTTTATTTATTGTTTTTCTCGGCTTTTGTACCGTCTTTTTTGCTCTTACTTTGCGTTCCACCTCTATTGTGTGACGATAACACAAATTTTTCTGTATTATGGTCGTAATCCTTGTCTAGTAAGAATGCTAAACCCTTATTCTTTATGGCTTTTCTTCTTTTCATCTGACTATCTGCTCTTTTAGCCTTCCTGTCGTCTGTATTAGCGCAAGCTAAATCCCTCACTGCCTTTGCTTTTGCAGCTTTAGGACTTAATTTCTGTTTCCCCATTTTAATTGCGGTGTTATATAGTATATATACTTACATGGAAAGAGTAAATCTTACAAATAACCAATAATGTGACATTAGCCCCTTACTATACCTATCTAGTAGCCTAGTGTCACACTTTTATATTGCGATAATTTTTCTGAAAAAATTTTTTTTGAGATGTAGGGAAGTTTAGTGTTACCCCCTATCTCTCTGACTATCAACCAGTTACGAAATCCATTTCATTTTAGCGGGTCCCCCCTTTTTTTATGTTTTCCTTTCTATATATCGTTGATTTCCAGCACATTATGCTGATATGTTTTATGTTTTTTTCAGCAAACTATTTACAATTTTTACAAAAAGAATACGGCTTCGCCCAGATAATATACATGTAACGACGATGCTGCTGCTGCATCAATACAAGCTCAGCAACCTCTCGTCCTTATCAAGATCTTTAAGCCAATTTTTCAAATAAAATACGAGATCAATTAGATAATATATTTGTAAGTTAATAATAATAATAATAATAATTAATCTAAAATTCAAGTTTATGAACAATCAAGTAGTAGTATTAGAGTCAAAGAGATTCGTAGTAAGAAAGTCATTGATCGGAAAGAACACAATAGTAAATGTAACGTTCAAGAATGGAACAGTCGCGAAGTATGATCATGACGCAGCGTATGAAGTTATGAAAGAGAAACTAGACAAAATGGCGTGTTGGGAGAAATACAAATCATATACTTCTTCTGCGAGTATGCCAGTCGCAACAAGATCGCTACTTTTAACTAAGTAGTTCAGTAGAAATCCCCTACATTTTTACAGACAGAATACAGTCATTTCCAGATAATATACATGAATCTAAATATAATAAACATATGAGCAAGCAAGATCAGTTACTGTCAAATCAAGTACATGCAGTAGTAATGGCAATTATAGTAATAATACTAATAACAATAAACATATGATCTAAAACCTCTCGTCCTTAACAAGAACTGTGACATTAGCCCTTTACTAGTTATACTTAACTACCTAGTGTCACACTTTTTACGAAAAGAATACGATCAATCGTAGATAATATATATGTAGCCTGATACTTTTTAAGTAATCGGAAGAGTAGACTCCGCCCTACGCGAGACTTTCCCCGCACTCTAAAGAATTCTCCATACTCTCAAAAATTAAAAATTCAAATAAAATACGACATCAATCAGATAATATCCATGTAAGTTAATAATAATAATAATTAAAAATTCCAAACTATGAGTAATCAAATTATTGAGTCGAAGTGTTTTGTAATGAGAAAAACCTTAATAGGTAAAAACCAAGTAATCAAAGTCAACTTCAAAAATGGCGACACCGCAGAGTACAACCACGATGAAGTCTATGAAGTAATGAAGTCAAAACTAGAAACTATGAACTGTTGGGAAAAGTATAAATCTTATACGAGTTCTGCAAGCGTGCCAGTGATCGCTCGAGAAATATCAACTATAATTAAGGCAGAAAAGTCTTAAGAGACATAGAGAGGCAGTGCATTATTGTCTCTCTACTATTTCTACTAATAAACTATTATACACTCTTAAAACATACTTAAAATGAGAAAATTCAGCCACTATTTACTAATCGTACTAATAGAATTTAGAGAATTCGCAAGAGCAATCCATAGTGTAAAACGGTAGTTTCAAATAAAATACGAATACTCGTAGATAATATCTATGTAAAATATATATAACTATGACTAATTTATCAAAACTTTACCAAATTCAATCTTTAATTAACAAATCCCAATTACATTTTCAAACAAAAAATCGCCTTGAACTTCAAGAATATATAGGGGTATTAATTGAAATAGAATTAGAATATTAAAACTACAAACTAAATACGAACTGAAATCGATAATATAAGTATAAGAAATTAAATTATAAGACTATGAAGAAATACGAATGGAATGACGAAACTATAGATGCTTTCAAATTTGAGAGTGGATATATAAGTAAAGAATCACTGAACCAAAGAGTAGTTGACTTTATAGATATAAGTTGTCAATTAGAAGATGGTGATTGTGAAGAAGAAATGGCGAAAGATTTAATGAATAGAATATATGAATCTAAAATAAATATAACTTATGAATTATAAAGAAATATTAAAACAATTAACAACATTGCAAGAGCAAATGTATAACGATGGATTATCTCCAGTAGCAGAGTCAATATATGACACGATAAATGAACTAAATTATGCGCAAGCAAATAACTTAATAAAATAACTATGAATATACAAGACTGGATGGAGTGTGGATACACTCGAGAAGAAGCAAAAGAGTTAACTATTAAATACGAAGTTGAATCTCACTATGAGAATGCAGCACATCGAAATTATTATTTCTCTACAAACTAAATACGAAGTAATAACGATAATATAAATGTAACAAACAAATAAAAACTATGACAAAGGAAGGTATTGAAGCAAATTTAGAAATAATCGCTCACGATATATTTGACGACTGTGTAAGTGATATAGAACAGTATATTACAGATGGTATATACAACAAGCAGTTAGTGGAAGAATCTAATTATGAGTTTTTAATAATGAAGAAGCAGTGTTTAAGACTATTTGCAGATCGCATTATGTTATACACACTTGATACATAGCGTACTAAATCAAACAAAATACGATCACTACAAGATAATATATATGAATTTAAACTTATAACTATGAATACTATAAAATTTACAAGTAAAACAACTTTATTACTAAATAATAAAAAGTATAAAAGTTATACTGTTGGAGATTTACCAAAGAAATTCGCCTACCTCTACGACGAGTATGATGAAACAGATGGTATATATCAGTGGTTTAACTACAAAGGTTTAACTTATATAGAAGATACAAAATGAAAATAACAGAGCAAAAGATAAACGAAATAGCAGAAAACACTGCGATAATGGCTAAGGAGTCATTAATAAGTAATATCGAATGGCAAACCGCCGATGTATCAATGCACGGCGATGAGTATAACAGACTAAATGAAGAGATCTGTGCAAGAGCACTTAAATTATTATTAAAAAGTATGAAATAATATGAGCGAAACAATAACTAATCCGTGGAATTTAGCATGGTCTAAATGGTGGGTGCAACAGAATTATAAAAAGTGTGAAGTTGATGATATGACTCTCGACGAAATACAAGAACTACTAGATCAAGATTAATATGAAACTAACTGAAGAAGAAATAAACGCTATTGCAGATATATTAGACGATAAGATCGGTGACAACTTTCATGATGCTTGTTGGAATATAATTAGCGAGCGAGAAACTAACTATGACTTTGAAGTAAGTGATAAAGATATAAAAGAAATTAAAGTTGAATTAGCAAAAATATTAAGACATGAATAAACAAGATATGCAGAAGCAGATGGAGATCAAAAAACAAGAGCGAATATTCCATCACAAAGAAATGCTTAAAATTTATGGTGAGGCAAGAGGTTTAACTAAAAAAGAATGGTCAGCTTTAAAAGTTAAAGGAAAAGGTAGTGGTAGTAAAGGTAAGGGTTTCGCTAACAATAGGTTGTGGAATCACAATGACTTGGAACCAATAAGAAATATTAAATTCGACTAGCAATGATAACAAGGTATATAAAAAGAAAATGGAAAAGAACATGGCAAAACTAAATATGGTAAACAGAGAAGTAAAAGGTTGGAGATTCGAGTTCATAAACCAAGGTGATTGGAAATTTTACCAGTGTAGAGGCATGGTGATGTATGATGATGACCACGACGAGATGCCTGAGCCAAGTCTATGGCAAGCAGCTCTAGCTTTGGAAAAGCAATTGTTAGAAGAAGGAATTAAATCAGAGGCTGGTCATTCTGAAAAAGGTTGGGTTGAAGTGACTATCAACTAGTATGCTATACATGCTTCGATGTATGTATTGACCTATGGTGTAATTGGTAACACAGCTGTTTTTGGTACAGCCGTTCAAGGTTCGAGTCCTTGTAGGTCAACTAAACTTAAATAAATAGATTATGCAGTTAACAGAGATAGAAATGAATGTACTAGCTGTGGCTATAGATCACATGCACGAACACTTAGATGGTTTAATGGGAGAACTTGACACTTTTGAGCAAGAAAGAAACAACCTCAAGAGAATAGAAGCGGTTAAATCTCTAAGTCTTAAATTACAGAGCAAAGTAAAAACGTACTACATAAAGTAAGTTCAAATAAAATACGATCACTTTTAGATAATATATATGAATAAAAAAAATAACGATATGTACTTAACACTTTTTCAAAGACTTAAACCAGAGTTCAAACAAAAACTAGAAAATTATAAATCAGATTACCCATATACTCACGAGAGTATAATGAAAAGCTTTAACACTGAATTCTTTTTTGTTAATGTAAGATACGGTACAGCTGATGAGGCTTGCGAAGCTTGTGGTGTAACTTACTTCGGTGATTTATTCGAAGAATCAAAATAACTACGGTGAAGGGCGCAGTAGGGTTGTAGGAACTCAGAGTAGAGATACGTGGTCAAGCTGACGAAGATCCTTTAATGTAGTTAAGAGTTTTACGGTAGATGGCTCTTTAAATCAAAAACCGATGGTGACAGATACACTAAATGTGAAAGCGGAACGTAAGTCAATGAGTTAGTAGAATTACTAGCTGCAGTTTCAGTATTTAGTGTATCATGGTGACAGATACGATTAATGATCACGTAATAGCCGGAAACTAGGTATGGTTTAGTACTGAAGTAGGTAAACGTTTTCACGAGCCTATAATGACTATGACTACCGACGGGTATAGGGGTTCGATTCCCCTACTAGTTACTAATTTAAAACTAAATATTATGAGTAAAAAAATTATTAAAGTAGAAGAAAATGTAGATTTCAGTGTGTTCACTAAATTTACTAAAGACTTAGGATTGTTCCAAGTAACAGCGAGAGTGTGGACTATGGTATCTACCCCATCTCCAGACGGCACATTTAATCACGAAATAAGTGACATTGAATTAGATTTTTCAATGAACAATAAACAGTGTAAGCATGTTGGTTTCAAAGAACTATACGAAAAACTATACGGCATAAACACTTTCAATCAATTCTACGTTGACTTATCTACAGAATTTGAAAAAGCATACTTTAAAAACACACCTTATAAAACTAAATAACATGAGTAGAACTAAATTTAACGGATTTGAAAAGTATTTCATAACCACAGCGTTGAAACACGCTATCGAAGAAGCAGAAAATGACATTAAAGAAATGGAAGAAGACGGTCGTAGATCAATCTATGCACAAGGTTACTTCGAAATGGTAGGTAAAGAACTGATTGCTAAAGTACATGACATGACTTTAAAAAGAGATCAATAACTAATTCAAATAAAATACGAACTATGGTAGATAATAATGATATAACAAACGAATTAAATATCATGACAAGACAAGAAATTAGAGATCGAGCTAGTGATAAAGCTTTTGCTAAAATCGAGATGCTAGACTTCCTAATCCAAATCGATGAGAGCAATCTTGCCTCGGGTAGTTACGGCGGTGACATATCACGAGCACAATTTATATTAATAGCTGAAGGCAACAAAACAGAATTAAAAACGTGGAATTACATAGCCACATTAATCGAGAAAGATGAATAACTGGGAACAAAGACAACAATTACAAGTAAATGCTTACATCGATAAGCTAACAAAAGATTATGCTATACACGAAGTAACTACCGACAGGCAGTTAAAAAACGGTACTAGAGTATTTCAGTACGGCGACGAGCTGTTTGCTACTTATAAATCTGGTATGGTACGTAAAATAATAAGAACTCCACGTCTAAAGTTGTATTCTTGTTATCAACTTAATCTAACTCGTCAACGTGAGACAGATTATATGTGGCTAGAAGAAAACGGTCTAACTGTTAGAACCTACAAAGGCAGTGTTCGAGTACCAATCAGGCAAGAGCTCGCTAGGTTAGTATACTTAGAAAACTACCTCATTAAAAACAGAGGTATGGAAAAGAGTGTTAAAGAATTTATAATTGTAAACGGAGTTAAATATAAAAGATATGAATAAAGAAGAGCTACAAGCAAAAGTAAATGAATTAGAATTAACACTAAACTCTTTAGATTTAAACGCTAAAGTTGTTAGAGATGATCTTAGTATCGTTGAAAACCAATTAGCGGACATTAACAAACCTAGAATAACTAAAGAGTTTGTTGAAGAAATACGTAAGGCAGTGCATCAAGCTGTAAACCGAATAGGCTTCAATAATGTAGAGTCGTATGATGTTGACTTCGAGATTGATTATAACAACACTCTGTCTCTTAGTAATATAGAATTCAATGAAGTTGATGAGATTGACGAGATCGTATGTGATTACATAGAGAATTTGTTTAACGTAATAGAAGAATAATTTACAAAACAAATACGATCACTCATTGATAATATATATGAATTTAAAATTATAGTTATGAATTTACTTACACAAAATACTAAACTAAAGAAAACATCCAAAGCTCTAGGGCTAAGGGTGTTTAATTTCGGTATACCAGCTTACAAATCTGCTAGCGGCAAGTTAACCTGCCCTATGGCTGATGAATGTGTTAAGTTCTGTTATGCTAAAAAAGGAGCTTATATATGGTCTAATGTGCAACCTGCATTTGAAAAGCGTTACCAATTAAGTAAGACGAATGATTTTATCGATGCTATGAACTCTGAAATTTTAAAGAAAAAACCAGACTATATTAGAGTACACGATAGCGGTGATTATTATTCAAGAGCTTATTTACATAAGTGGATTGAAGTTGCTATACACAATCCAAGTGTGCGGTTCTACAGCTACACAAATATGGTTAGTATGATGCTAAACGTCTCACTACCAGCTAATTACGATATAATATTCTCTGATTCAGGAAAGCAAAAAAACTTAATAGATGAAGTTAAACACAGGCATACAAAAATTTTTACTAGCAGTACTGATCTTGATAATGCTGGTTATGTTAACGCAAGCGTGGTTGACCTTTATGCAACTAAATGGTTCAACGATACTAACAAAGTAGGATTAATATTTCACTAAAACAATAAATTATGAACAACAACATTAAAGGGTTAGATTTACCTATGTTAAATGAAGTAGAAAAAGATATAAATCAACTAAAAAAACTTTTAAATAGAAAAGAAAGATATAATTACATTAAAAATTTCTCTAAGGAAAAATTAATTAATATTGCAGATGAACTTTATTTAGATTATGAAAAATATGATGATATAGAAGATAGAGTTCTTAATTCATTTGGTGAATAATTAAATGAATCTAAATATCATAAGGAAGAATCTATTCAACAAACAATTGATAGATTAAAAACGACTTTAAATTTAACAAATAAAAACAATGAAAACAAAAGAACAAGTAGTACCTAAATGGTTTAAAGGACAAATTTACGAAGAAGGAGATAATGTTACTAATCAATTCAGCGGAGAGTCATATATGCTCAATGCTTTAGAGTTGTCTTTATATGATTATATAATGGGTAGTCAGTATATATTTGAAGTAGCTCCAAAAACAGTTACACAAAAGCAATTAACTGAGTTTCAAAAAGCACTAACTTGGTTTCGAAAGAATAATGTTGAAGCTTATTTCGTTTTATTAGATTAAAATTCAAACATAATACGATCACTAACAGATAATATTAATATAAACAAATAATATATGACTGAAAAAGAAATGAATAAATTAGCTGATATAGTTGCTAACAAAGTTGTTAACAAAATCGAATCAAAGCAACAAGAATGGGATATCGAATTCCACGCTGACCTGCAACATTTTGTTTCTGATAGCACTGCATCTGTAAATATACATAAGCAACCTTTAGTAGATCAAATCGAAGAGCTTAAGGAG
>Ga0209816_1002563_pt1 | contig 12828 bp, 9 predicted proteins | sample CoawatmetaG01DNA_FD_187509 | JGI IMG/M metagenome (GOLD analysis project Ga0209816, IMG submission 187509) | Marine microbial communities from the West Antarctic Peninsula - Coastal water metaG017-DNA (SPAdes) (version 2) | ecosystem: Environmental > Aquatic > Marine > Coastal ... | reverse complement strand
TTTTGGAGCGGAGAATGCCGCCAATATCCTTTTTGCCTAGCGCCAGAATCTCTTGACGTTGTGCTAATAATTCATCTGAGTTAGCGGCGCACGAGAGTTCGAGATTTCTCATATGTTCCATACTGTTTAAGCCCGCATTGGAAGCTGAAATAACATCCATACTCAAGGGTACATGACCTGTTACATTCAATCCTTTTTGCTTTGCCAATCGCATAATCTCTTCAAATTGTTCTGGGGTCAGCATTTCATAGGCCTTGAGTAGATCTACGCCCATACTGTCTAACTCATTTACTTTATTGCGGACCTCTGAAACTGTGGCTAAACCAACCGATAAGGGTGGGTGTTCATGATCACTTCCATCGTACACATTGGGCATTCCGTCTAAGAGTGGGCCGGCGATCATGACGCGTGGACTGGAGGTAGGATTTTGGAGTGATTTCTTTTTCCACGCACTTGTAAAATTGATTTCACCTCCTGTATCTCTGACACTGGTAATTCCATAAGCCAAAAAAAGATCAAACATACTGGGGGCCATCTCTTCTATGTAAGCAAAATGCACATGAGCATCCCATAAACCAGGCATTAAAAACTTATCTGTACCATCTATGATGGTATTCTTGGATGACAGATTTATTTGATCAGCAGGGAGGACTTGAAGAATTTTACCTTCTTTGATGAGAACTGTTTGATGTTCTATTAGGCCTAACTCGGGGTCAATGATGGATATATTATCAATGCATAATGCATCTTCAAAATAGGAATCGGGCGTGTTACAACGGGTTGTTATTAATAAAAAAAAGCAGAGAAAGGAACTTAAATATTTCATATCTAGCGTTATTAATTAGTAAAACATATGGGTCCCCATCTGATAATCATTTAGAGCGGGACAGCACTTAACTTTTTTCGCCTGCCCCTTGAGTGGTGATCCAGTTATTGATTTTCTTTTCAAGTACAATCAAAGGGAGACTGCCTGTATTGAGCACTTGATCATGAAATGCTTTAATATCAAATTTATCGCCTAATTTTTTTTTCGCTCTAGATCTCAATTCTTGGATCTTGAGTTGACCTATTTTATAGGAAAGGGCTTGTCCTGGAGTGGCCATATAACGCTCAATTTCGGAAATGATAGAGGCTTCAGACTCTGCTTCATGATCGAGGGAATATTGGATGGCTTGTGCTCTGGTCCACCCTTTTCCATGTATGCCCGTATCAACGACCAATCGGATGGCACGATGCATTTCCATGCTCAACATGCCAAAGTATTGAATGGGATCTTGGTAAAGCCCGAGTTCACGGCCCAAGGATTCGGCATAAAGTGCCCAGCCTTCAACGAAAACCCCAAGACTTTCAGGATGAAGAAATGCAGGCAACTGTTTATTCTCTTGTTGAAGCGAGAGCTGGTAATGGTGACCGGGTATGGCTTCATGCAGAAATAAGGCTTCATCGGCATATTTGTTGTAGTGCGTTACGTCAGGAATAGGCACATAGAAGATACCTGAACGCGAAGCATCTTTTGATCCAGGAACATATTCTGCGCTGGCAGAAGCCTCTCTAAAAGCTTCTGTACGTCTCACCTCAAACGTGGCTTTGGGTTTCAAGTTAAAAAGAGCGCTCAGGGAATCTCCCACTCGCCATTTAATATCATCAAAATGTTGAATGACTTGTTCTGGTTGGGTGAAGGGCATTTGTTCTGGACTGTTTCTGATAAATTCAAAAAAGTCTTTAATGTCCCCATTAAAACCCATACTTTTTTTAGCTTTTTCCATTTCGGACAAAATACGATCGACCTCTGTGAGTCCTTTATTATGAATTTCATCAATGGTAAGATCGGTCGTCGTATGAAGACGAACCAGATATTGATAGGTCTCTAATCCACCGGGAAGACTTCCCAGACCTGAAGTACTTCTAGATTTAGGTAAGTATTCATTTTTTAAGAAGGCTCTTAATTCTCGGTATTTGGGTTTAAGCTCTTCATTGATCATGTTACGATATGCCGTGACCAATCGATCGCTTTCTGCTGGACTGAAATGGGTGGGCATACTTTTAATGGGGGTATAGAACAAATGACTTTCAATAGATTCCGTGATGAAAGGTTCCAATTGAGGAAGCACTTTTTGAACCAGAGATTTTGGCAAAACGATGCCTTGGCTCATACCCAATTTCATTTTGATGATACAGGTATCTAAAAAAGTGAGGTAATCCGTCATGCGCTGTAACCATTGATCATAATCTTCAATAGTTCCGAAAGGATGGACACTGTTGCCGGCCGCTAATTGGGCAACATACAAGTGTAAGGATTGAACTTGTATTAGGGGCATTAACTCGAAGCTAGGCAGGTTGTACATGGGAGAGGCCATGGTGACAAGAGGTTGTAAAAGTCCGGCTCTTTTTATGGAACAATCCCATTGCATGGTCTGTATGCTGAGCCATTGACTGGAAGTTACGGAGGTAGCGTCAAAAGTACCCAAAGTATCTAAGTACAGGTCATATTGTCCTTTTAGATAATCCTGATAATCAGATGAAATATAATTTGCAATTTTATTATTGTAGCTTTTTTCACCTGCCTTAGTAGCTTCAATGGGATTGATCTGCTGTTTGAAGGTATGGTAAGATTGAAAGATATCATCGATGGAACGGAAACTATTTTCTGATGTATTGCTTTGATGGCACCCTAAAGTGAATAACAGACTTCCTACAATAAGGAAATAGAGTAGGTTAGATTGAGTCAATAGCAAAGACTTTAAAAATTTCATAGATCAATATAAGCATTTTTTGAATTTTAAGACCTTATGGTCTCCACGTTCTACTATTGATCTTCTTTAAAGCACTCTATAGTGGGTTCGATTTGGGATATATGGTACAGCTTGCAAGATGGCATTATATGCTAGCATTTTTGCCCGTTTTCATTAATTTAGATGGATTCTCTTTTCTTCAGGAGAAGAATGATCCTTAATTCCCCATGGCGTTTTTTGGGGCTTTATTTAATCAAATGAGATGAGGTATGAGGGGTTATCCAAGGTAGACAACTAATAAATTTGAGGGGGATATGCTAATTATCAGGCGTACCCCCTCAAATTTTATAGTTTTGTTATTCCTTAATTACTTTAGTATTGAAAACCTGACCCGATTGGTCTTGTATTTTCATTAAATAAACACCTTTATTTAATTTACTGAGGTCTACTTGGGTCTTTTTGGAAGACATTACTCTTTTCCCAGAAAGCTCGAATATCACCGCGTTATCAAAATTGTTGATGTTGATCTGAATCTGATCTGTCGCTGGGTTTGGATAAAAGAGATTACTCTTTTTGCTCATACCCAATGTAGTATCATCTTCCGGGGTAACATTTATTGTTATGTCCGCAGTGGCGGTTAATTCACCATCGGAAACCTCAATACTTAATGTGAACAGGGGGGTAATAGTGTAATCTACTTCACCACTTTTGGCTACGGTCAATTTTCCATCTGTACTTCCTATGGCAAAAGCATCTTCTGTATTACCACTTTTAATGACATAGGTAAGTGGATCGCTATCCTCATCACTGGCTGTGACCGTTCCAACCAATGTGCCGTCTGCCGCTTTATTAGCTACTGAAAAAGTAGCCGCTGAGATGGTTGGGGCTGAATTATTTGTTTCACCTGAGTTGAGTGATACCAGGCCATTCCACTCAACTTCAAAAAGATTGGCCCCCTTTGATCCCTCATCGATCCACATGGGACCTTGACTATCCGATATGTAGGCTTTGTCACCATCAATGAATATACCATCACCTCTAGATATCCCTACAGAAGCGGGTATGGTAATGGAATGGGTTAATGCACCCGCGCTTGTGTAAGCATATAAATATTGATCGCCATTGGTAACGGTGCCACAAAATACAAGTAATGCCTCTTCGTCAGTATCATAAAATAATCCACTGGGTGAATTGAGCACAGAAAATGAATTGATCTTAGTCACGGTACAGGTACTGGGATTGACACAGTTGTCAATAGCGAGATCTACTTCATGGATCTCTTTATCTTCTTGAATACCCACATAAAAATAGCCATTGGTAGGATTGAAAGCGATGGCTTCTATGCCCTTATCGGTCGGTGTACTGACATCGATATTGGCCAGATTCCATTGCTTTTTGATGTCTCCGGTAGCGAGCTCAATTTGGTAGATATAATTGTACTCATCTCCAACATAGATATAAGTTTCACCTCCATCAGGACCAAAGGTGAGGCCTTCCATGTCTACTTCATGATCTATGGTTACACCGTTAACTTTTGAAGCATTTGGTGTATTAGAAACACCATAATAGGGCCAACGCTCTTCTATTTCATCTGAGGCTAATCCTGCTTTGATGATACTTTTGGGATAATAACTGGTATAATCATCTTGGTTGGCTGGATGTACACCATTAACGGCAAAATAAGAATTGCCTGATACGACCACACCACTGTTTCTAAAGTAAGTATCGATGCCTGCACCATCACCATTGGTTACTGCCGCAGCAGTGGCTAGAGCAAAGGTGTTCAATACATTGGGTGTCCAAGTGATTTCAGTAACGGTGGATCCATTATCTCCTTCTGAGACATTCACCGTAAAGGTGGCACTGGCACTTAATGCACCATCTGAAACCTGAACAGTTAGACTGAAGCTAGGATTGGTTGTATAAGCTACTTGGGCACTTGTGGTTACGGTCAATTTCCCATCTGAACTTCCTAAGGCAAAGGCATCCCCGGTATTGCCACTGGTAATGGAGTACGTAAGTGCATCACCATCTACATCACTGGCTGTGACTGTTCCTACCAATGTACCGTTGGCAGCTCCATCGGCTACAGAAAAAGTTGCGGCAGTGATGGTTGGAGCAGAATTATTTGTTTCGACGGCATCGTATGAGGCGCCAGCATATCTAGCATCTGTTGCATCAGGGGCCAATTGATTGGTTTTAACCTCTAGAAATCCAGGGATATCATTTATTTTTCCCTTCCAAGCACCGACCAATAAAAATCTTTGATCAAAAGTGACAGCATTATTGCCTGTGCTACTTACTTCTTGGGTATGTGCATGATAATGGAAGCCAAAATCATCACCATGATCATGTCCTCCGTATTCGTCCAACGCGATACTGTATCCCTCCATCGTACCGTAATTTTCTTCATACCTTCCAAACAAGGCCACTCCGTCATAGGCCATACCAATGAGGGGTGGGTGGTTGCGTCCTTCATAATCAGCGAGGTTATAAAGGTTGATCCCATTTTTACTGTAAGAATGACCGTCTGCATGGTAGTGCAATTCCAATCCTCGGCCTACATGAATACCGCCATGAGTGATTTCTGCTGCATTTGAAGCATGGAGCAAGGTATTGTTTAAAGAAGGGTACATAGGAACGCCATCCACAGCTACACCATTTGAGCTTAGACTGGCATAATTATACACGGTTTGGGTAGTTGCACCTGCATCTTCTCCTAAATCTCCGTAAGTACTCAAATCATTGTCCAACAAAGTTTCTATCAAACCATAATTTTTGAGAGGTACTTTCATCAAATAAGAAGCCCCCTTGGTAGTTCGGGTCACGGATTGCTCTTCATATCCTCCGCCTTCGCCGTCTCCGGGAGGTCTGCTGACATCAATCAATTGATTGGGTCGAGTAGAAGCAGCAAAGCTCGCAGTTACTAAAAAAGGGTGGGGCACTCCATTGTCATCTGTGGCATTGGTGAAATACACGTATTTATTGGTGCGGTCGCCTAAGGTAGCACCATATACATCTGTGGAAGCAATGGTATGCGAGAGCATATTTTCACGTAATGCCAAATAAAATGCTTTAGGATACCTCAGTTCAGCTCCGGCATTGGTTAACGTAGTTTCTATTGCGTCGAGCATACTAGACGCTGCGGTGACTGCCGCAGTAGTAGCATCTAACTGTACATGGTAAGCATCATCAAGATCTTTACTCAAGTCTGAGAACCCCGTTGAGGTAGGGTTGATACTCTCCGGAAAAGCAGCCCAGGCATTGGGCTGATAAGAGGTGGATGCAGGATTAAAATCAGAACCCGCTTCAATTTCAAGATCAATCAAATCATTGGGATCTGCCAAAAAGAAAGCAGAGGCATCTGCTGAAGCACTGGTCCACTCCAGAGAGGTACCATTGATTTTTAAATATTTATCAGTCCATGTAGTGACTTCAGTAAAACTAGCCGAGCTGGCATTATATTCATATTTACTACTTGCGGTAATCGTGGCTGCACTGGCATTGGTGCTAAAAGTAATCCCTAAATACCCGGTATTATCTGCAGCAGCAATATAGTAAGTCCCTCGATCACTCAAAACAGCAGTATTATTGTCATTGGCATCCAAGGCATAATAACTGTGGATAAATGAATTCAGTCGATAGGTCCCACTTAAGGCTGTCGCAGAATTATCCAAAGGGGCGTTGAGATCTACCATCTGGAAGATACTACGAAGCATCGATCCATAAGTAGCTCCAGAAGCGTACAGATTGGCGATAGGCGTCATCGATAAGGTCGAAATATTAGCATCACTGCTGAAGGTGACCGCATTGGCTTTGGCGGCATCCAACAGGATCATATACTTTCTATTTTCAGTGGAAGAAAGGACGCTAGGTGTCCAAGCTTTCTCAAAGCTGACATCAAGAATCTTTCCAAAGGATTTAGGGCCGTAATAGTCTATGTTTTGGCCTAAGCAGGACCAAGAAGCAAGAAAAAGGAGTAAAGTGAATAAATTTTTCATTTCTAAAAAGGTTATCGGATTGTTGTTCTGCAATACACTAGTACTTTAGATTAGGATGTAACGTAAATGTATATAAATATATATTTTTTTTTATAAAAAAAAGTCTTGCCTCCATAAGGAAGCAAGACTTTTTTAAAAACTTTATTTATACTGCAGTTATTCAGCAGCAACTGCCATCATCATGCCCGTCGCATCGAAAAAATCTCCAGCAGCAAAGATTTGACCGTCTTTGATCTCCATCCAATGGTATGCGCTCAAGGCGAAAGATTTACCTGTTTCTTTAGACTGACCTTTCCAAGTTCCATACACGCGTACGCCCCCGTTAGCCTTGAGGGTTTCATTATCAACTCCTGGAAGCCAAACGGCCTCTTCAAAAGTTACATTTTCGAATCCATTCATATAGAATTCACCCTGACCCAACATTTGTTCTTTGCCTCCTTCACCGACTCCGTACATGGGAGAAGTATGTGTTATACTGTCATGGATCATTGATGCATACAAATCAAAATCTGTATCTCCTGTAAAAGTCAGCATAAACTTCTGAGCGATCGCTAGATTTTCTTTGAATAACGCTAGGTCATCAACTTCGGCTACTGCCGGTGCCTCAGCTGGAGGCTGACACGATATTATCGCAACTGACATTGCGAGCATTAGCAATAAATTTTTCATAATCGTTTGTTTTAGTTTTTGCAAAGGTAGAGTACTTAAATTAAAACTTGCACTATTCTGGTTTAAACGTAGATGTTTAGGTTGATCAGTTATTTGTGAATGGAAAAAAGGAAAGGGTTATATCTCAAAGTGGGATCAATCGATTTAAAACACCAAATAAAAATCCAGCATATAGCCGGATTTTTATGTTATCTAAAAACAAATTTATTCGGATGCTGGAAGCTTTCCAGAATAGATCCAAAATTGTTGAATTAAATCGTCTTTAACGCCTACGGCTGCAAAATGGCGTTCGGAAACCTGCTGGCCGTCAATGGTCATATCCACCATATAGGCATTATGTATCCATTGCATCCCATTGCCGTTGGGATCGGTCACGGCTGTGGCCCATTGTTGTCTGAATTTGGGATTGGCAGCACCGAGCCAGCCCTCTAGAAAGCCCTTAAGAGCTTCTTTTCCTTTAATGTATTCGCCTTCAGGGCCACTGACTTCGATATTATCTGCGGCCAGTGCCATGATTTTATCTATTTCTTGGGTATTGTGGTACTCACACCACTTGACCCAGACGTCTATGGCTTCATTGGAGCCTAAGGCCCATTTTACAGATTCATTGCCCGCCATAAAACCTACGGTTTTGGGAGATTCAATAGCTTGGGTAGTTTCTGTTTTTGTAGCTTGTTCAGTACAGCCAAAGGCTAAGACGAGTAATAAAAGGAGGATTTGATTTTTCATTGGTTTGTTTTTTTAAGTTTAAAGAGAAAAGTACCTTGAGAAGGGCTATTTAATTTGTTAAATTTACTGAAAAAAAATGGTTTTGCTGAATGTAGTTATTGGATTTCCCTGTAGGGGAGTGTTGGTAAATTAACTATTACCAAGTTCTAAAGCCTTGGGCCCCATTACATCCGCTTTTTTCTCTAGACCTGCATCATCATTGACGGGTATCTTGCCTTTCATTTGCGTGATGGGCTTGACCCGTATTTGATTTTGCTGAGCTACATGCGATGCTTCATGGGGCAGGTGCTTTTCTTGTCCAGGAGCAACATGAATTTGATTGCCTTGAGCGAAGGCATGCGCTTGCATTTGAGCCGGTTGGTCTGAATTTCGGTGAACTTGTACGTCATCCAAATATTCGCCCGAGAGTTTTTCTACACCCGATTTTAGATTATCGGGTAATCCTGTATTGTGTTCTTTTTTCTGGACTGGAGCAGCTTTCATCTGTACTTCCTCTTCTTCTGCAGCTTTTTGGATGGGAGTGCTACCGTTCATTATGACTTGTAATTGCGCGGTTTTTTGTGTTTGGGGGCTGTTGGAGATCCCCTTAATGGATTTATTTTGAGCAACAGTCGAGGCTCGTTGATCCATCATTGTGGCAACTTGGCTGTTGCCTAAATCAGCGCTCGACAATTATTGATCTTCGGATCTTCTAGAAGTGGGCGATATTTGTTGGATTGTGTTGGCCATGTTCCGGATATTTTATAAAAGCCAATTTAAGTATAAATTATTTTTTTAAATTTGATGGATAAAGAGGTATTTTTAGTCCATCTCCTTCAGACATCACACTTTGCTTTTATTTAAAAGAGATTTTTAACTCATCAGCAGTAATTGCCCCTTTACGATATTCATCCACCTTATACGAAATCAGTTCTAACATTGCCATATACATTTTTAGAATTTCTTTAAATTCAGAGGAGGAAAGTCCATTATTTATTGAGATAGGCAGGATATAACGATAAGCAATCTCAGAATTATCATTGATACTAAAATTACCGATAAGTGTCCGATGACTTAAAAAAAGAAGTATATCCTTGATTTTTTCGTCTATACTAATCACATTTTTAAAAAGAATAATACTATAAAATTGGAGTAATTTTACCTGTTGTTGATCTTCGGGTTCAAATGGAATAAACATAAAGTTTATCATTCGGTCTTTAAATTGTAGATTATTGGGCAATACACAAATCAAAGAGTCATAGGAGTTTAAAACAGATGATTCTATAAATTCTGTCTGTAAAGTGAAGTGTTCCTCAATAATTGTTTGTATCGAGAATAAAAAGTCTTTATCTAAATTTTTCATCTACCATGCAATGCGTCAAACATCATTTTTGCAATGTCATCACTTTTTCCTGCTTCTGCTTTTAATTTTAGAGTGGAGAAGTCAATGCCTGTTCCTTGTATTTGTCGTTTCACTTGGCTAACGTCTTCTGCCGTTTTTGAATTCTTAAGTTTTGTAAATATATTATTAATCATCCTAATATATACTCGATCCTTTTCTTTATCGCTTTTATCTACATATCCACCATCTGCATCTTTTTTATATTTATCTACATTTGTATTCCTGTATCCATGTTGGCCAGCTTTAGCTGCTGCTGTACCCATCTTACCTGCCAGCATGGATGCGTCTATGGCTTTGGCCACTACCGTTCCAACCCCCGTTAATGCCATGACACTTGTTCCAACAGATATAGCTTGAGTCACAATAGAAATATCTTTTCTAATAATTCTTTTTTGGCTTACTTCATTTAATTTGGAGGCTGTTTCGTAGTTGTCCATTTTAGTAAGAATTTCACCCAAAACTGTTGTTTTATTCGCTGCTATCTTATCTATTGATTCTTGGTTCAAACGCGAGGAACCTTTCTTAAATTCGTCTTTTATAAATAGTTCAAATGATTCTTTATTCACAGTTTCTTTCTTCACTTCATTGGCTTTAATATCTTCATTTAAACCTTCTATATCCTCAATAGTTTTAATGTCATCCTCATGTTTACTACCACTCTTTTTTAATCCCCCAAGAGCTTCATTTATTTCTTCCAACTCCGATTTCATATTCGCTTTTTCTGTTGCATTTACGGCTAAAAGTTTTTTAGTCTCTTCAAGTTTTTTATTATTACTATCATATTCTTCTGTTTTTGATTGAAGGTGTTTTTCCTGAGAATCTATTTTTTGTGTGATATCAGCAATGGTTGTTTTATGTTGTTCAAGTTTTATTTTATTTTTTTCATCAGGCCCCAGCAAATATTCTTTTGCTCTGGCAAAAAAGCTGTCATCTAGTGTTTGTTGATGATCATTTGTAAGATTATGAAGTTCTTCTTTAAAATGGATTAAATCTTTTTGTTTAAGTCGTTCAGCACCTAATTCGGAACTTCTTTCATTTATTATTTTATTAATTTCCTCTATAATTTTTTCATTTTCTAATTTTTTAATATCTAACTGTTCCAGTTATCCTCTAATAAAGCTGATGCTTGATTATCCTTTTCAAGGTCTTTTAATTTATTTAACTTTTCTTCTTCATTCGATTCCCAAGCTTTTTGCAGTTCTGCTTTTTTGGTTGTCAAGTCATCTGGTGATCCAATTTTTAAGAGTTTTTTATTTCTATCAGCCTCTTTTAGGCTGGAGTGAAAGTCCAATGTTTTCAATTTTTCGAAATCTTGTACAGAGAGATATTCCCCCCCCCCCTCAACTTTCGCTTTGCCCTTCTCAAACATCTCCAAAAGGTATGGCCATACTCGATTAAATTGGTATGAAGACCACTCATAACCTCCATCTCTATACTCCACTCTATAAACACCACCCACTTTACCTACCACTGGCGTTGTATCCGCTGAGTGAAAATTAGCGTCTAGTACTTCTTTTTCTATTGATTCATCTTCTGTAAACTCAGCTTGCATTTCTTTCAATTCACCTCTTTCCCACATATCAATGAAAATACCACATAGATTAATAACAGCTCCTAAACCTGGGATAGTTTTCATTAATTCCAAGGGGACGACACCATCGATCATCATAAAAGCATCCTTTGCTACTTTAGCTGCACTTTGCGTTGCTTTAGCTATGAACCGTGTAAGCTTAAGAAGCTTTTCCTTACTTAGCCCCTCCTGCGATATCTCTTTAGCTTGCTTCCAAAACAAATAGGCATCTTTTATCGAACTGACAGCATTATTGATCATCCCAGTAATCATAGCTGCGTCATTAGATGCAGTTCCTCCAGATTTCTCTCCGTCAAGCCCCTTAACTTCGCTCGGACCACCTATTCCATTAGTCTCACCACTTGCCTTAGCAGCAGCATCAACTAAATTTGTTGCGTTTGCTACCACACTACTTATTCCTAGCAATATTTTTAATTTAACCTCAGTATCAAATTTTTCTAACTTAGATAATTTGTAAAGACCTCTCATTTCAGAAAAAATAGACAAACCACTCGCTGCTGCACCTGTTGCATTTACTGCTTGTTCTTCTGTTTTATCAATATCATCTTTATATCCCCAACCGCTGTCACCCTTATAATCCTTTCCAGCAGCCGGATCCCTCAGAAATGCCTTATCCATTTGGTCAGAGACATCACCAAGAAAGCCTCCGGTTGAATCTAGGGCGTCCATGGCAGCTTCTTTTGAATCAAATTCTTTTTCTTCAAGGCCTGAAGTTTCTTTGGTTGTGCTCTTTAAACTTTCTGTGAAATCGTCAATTTGCTTGTTGTTATAAAAAGTTCCTTTTGTGATGATTTTGGACTTTTCAACCCAAACATCTTTACCATCTAGTTTCTCACCCTTTATTTTTACAAAACCTCTTATTTCCTCATCTCCTATCTCAAAGTAATCATCAACCTTAAGGGATGTCGTATGTCTACTTGTACCAGAAAAAGCCTGATCACGCTCAGGTCCATCTCCCTTCGAATTGGGGATTTTTGGAAACATCCTTTCTATTACAATCCATGCATTATCGTTGACTTCTTCCCCTGATTTAAGATTTTTTATTTCTCTCTGAACATTATCATTTCTGATGGCTATATTTACTGGTATTTCTGCTGATTCTCTGACATTAGTACTGAGTGCCTTTTGCCCCATTACGTCGGCCTCATGCTCAAGTCCTTTGTCATCATTGATCGAAATTTTTCCCTTCAATTGAGTGGTGGGCTTTACTCGGCCTTGCTTCTGCTGAACTACATGCCATGCTTCGTGTGGTAGGTGCTGCTCTTGGCCCGGAGCAACGTGGGTACCTTATGCAAAGGCATGTGCTTGCATTTGTGCAGGTTGTTCTGAATTGAGATGTACGTTGACATCATCCATTGACAAACCCGATAGATTTTCTACTCCTGACTTTAGATTGTCAGGTAAGCCGGTATTATTTTCCTTTTTTTGAATGGGCGTTGCCTTCATTTGCACTTCCTCCTCATCTGTGACTCGCTGGACAGGGGTACTACTATTCATCATCGCCTGCAATTGGCTCGTTTTTTTGGAATTAGGGCTATCACCCATCCCGCGTGCTATTTTCATTTGGGCTAAGGCTACCGGACGGTTGTCTTGTATGGTTTCAGATTGCCCATCCGCGCTGCTTTGACCAGAATTATTTTGGTCTTGGTTGGTTTTGGAGTTAGACTTTGTTGTTTGAATTAAACCTGCCATAATTTTTTTGTACAGTTACCCAAAATATGAAGC
>Ga0209816_1002562_pt1 | contig 12831 bp, 10 predicted proteins | sample CoawatmetaG01DNA_FD_187509 | JGI IMG/M metagenome (GOLD analysis project Ga0209816, IMG submission 187509) | Marine microbial communities from the West Antarctic Peninsula - Coastal water metaG017-DNA (SPAdes) (version 2) | ecosystem: Environmental > Aquatic > Marine > Coastal ... | reverse complement strand
GCATTTGAACGCTTAGTTTCGCACCAGGCTTTACTGTAATTCGTTTAGCCTGATAATGATCACCAGTATCAATTAAATCATACTTACCCCATGGGCGATAAACTTCACGATGAAGCTTCCATTCATTGCGTGAACAGGTTTTTAATTTATCAACTATAACCTTTATATCCTGAACGCTGTCTTTGTGAGAGACCATTAGCACATCTTTAGTAGAAACAATAACCAAATCATCTACACCAATAGCAGCAACTAATTTACCATCAGTTCTGACATAGGAATTATTCGAACTATGAAGCATAACATCACCTTGAGTGACATTTCCATTAACATCCTTTTCACTAATATCCCAGAGTGACGACCAAGAGCCTATATCACTCCAGCCCGCATCCAATGGAACAACCACAGCATCTTTAGTTTTTTCCATAACAGCATAGTCAGCGGATTCACTGGGGCATGATTCAAACTTTTCTTTATCAACCCTCAAAAAATCTAAATCTGTTTGCATACCAGCTACTGAAGATTCACAGGCGTCATAAATATCGGGACGAAAGTTCTTTAACTCTTCCAAATACTTACTGGTTTTAAATAGAAAAATTCCACTATTCCAGTAATAATCTCCCGAGCTGACATAATTTTCAGCTATCTCAGCGGATGGCTTCTCTACAAAATGATCTACAGCAAAGCCAGCATCTTTCTGTTCACCTCTTTTAATATAACCATAGCCTGTATGTGGCTCATTTGGCTCTATTCCAAAAGTCACAAGCTTGCCAGACTCAGCCAACGGAATAGCAGAATACACAGCACTAGTAAAAGCAGCTTCATCTTGAATCACGTGGTCAGCAGCAAGCACTAATAACAATGGGTCATCTTCAACTAATAAAGCTGCAAGGGCAATTGCTGGTGCAGTATTCCGGCCTACTGGCTCTAAAATAATGGACCCCAACTTGTCGATTGCACGGAGTTGCTCTGCAACAAAGAAACGGTGCTCTTCATTGCATATTGTTACAGATGACTGAATATCTAACTCTTTCAGCCTCATTACAGTAGACTGAAGCATAGTCGCATTGTCATGAAGTGACAAAAACTGTTTAGGATGCGAAGCCCTCGATAATGGCCACAATCGAGTGCCAGATCCTCCTGCCATAATCACTGCGCAAATACTCACACTATCTTCCTTTTTTTATTAGATTTTTAGAATAAAAAGCCACTCTCTGTATTGAGTGTTTCATTTTTTTAATGCCATAATAACTGTTCATTTAGAAATTAAGATTACTTTTGGCCTAATGATTGCTCCATCATGGATTACTAATGTTTAATGATATAATATTCATATAATTTTACATGTAAATGATGTAACCATGAGCGACACCATTCCGCTAAAAAAGCCAACGAATTTTATTCGTAATCAAATTAATACAGATTTAGACTCTGGGCTTTACAGCTCTGTTATCACGCGCTTCCCACCAGAGCCAAATGGATATCTTCACATTGGCCATGCAAAATCAATATTTATTAACTTTGGAACAGCCCAAGATTACGATGGATGTTGCAATCTAAGGTTTGATGATACAAATCCAGTTAATGAGGATATTGAGTATGTTAACGCAATAAAAAAAGATATAAAGTGGCTTGGCTTTGATTGGAATGGTGAAGTCAAATACAGCTCAAGTTATTTTGATATCTTTTATAAATGCGCTGAAGAGCTTATCTCTAAAGGGCTAGCATATGTCTGCTTCTTAAGTGTTAATGAAACTCGAGAATATAGAGGAACTCTAAAAAAACCTGGCTTAGATAGCCCTTATCGTGATAGTAGTATTGAGCATAATCAAGCTCTCTTTAAGAAAATGAAAGCTGGTGAATTAAAAGAAGGTGAGTGCGTAGTGCGCGCCAAAATTGATATGTCTTCTAGCTTTATGTGTATGCGTGACCCAACTCTTTATCGAATTCGTTTTGAGACACATCATCAGACAAATGATGATTGGTGTATTTATCCAATGTATGATTTTGCACATTGCATTGGTGACGCTATTGAAGGGGTGACACACTCTCTGTGCACCTTGGAATTTCAAGATAACCGTCGAATCTACGACTGGCTATTGGAGCACTTAGATGAATTTAATAAAACTGATCGCCCACGCCAATACGAATTTTCCCGCTTGAACTTAGAGTACTCGACAACGTCCAAAAGAAAACTTAAACTCTTAGTTGATAATAATCACGTTAAAAGCTGGAATGACCCTAGGATGCCAACAATTTCAGGACTGCGAAGAAGGGGCTATACCCCGGAATCAATAAGGAGCTTTTCAGAGCGTGTTGGTGTTTCAAAAGTTAATAGCTTGACGGATGTTGCAATTTTAGAATCTTCAATTAGAGATGATCTAAATACAAATGCTCCTCGAACAATGGCAGTAATTAGTCCAATAAAACTGGTGATTGAAAATTATCCTGAAGGCAAAATTGAATCCCTTAAGGCACCGGTTCATCCTCAAAATGAAGAAATGGGAACTAGGAGAATTTTCTTTAGTCGTGAGATTTATATTGATAAAGAAGACTTTACAGAAGTGCCGCCAAATAATAAATATAAGCGACTAGCAATCAATAAAGAGGTTCGTCTTAGAAACGCCTATGTTGTCAAAGCAACTCATTTTGATAGTGACAAAGATGGCAATATAAAAACCGTCTACTGCACTTATGATCCTGACACTTTAGGTAAAAATCCGTCTGACGGAAGAAAGGTTAAAGGTGTTATTCATTATGTTGAATCCAGTAAGGCTATTAACGCTGAATTTAGAATATACGACCGCCTTTTTTTAGAATCAAATCCAGCTAAATTTGACGACTTATCATCTTCAATTAACCCTAACTCTCTTGAGATAAAAAATGGGTTTATAGAGCCAAATTTATCAAATGCAGAGGCTGAAAAAGCATACCAGTTTGAACGAGAAGGTTACTTTTGCAGAGACAGTGTGTCTGAAGGACTAGTTTTTAATAAAACTGTTGGGCTCAGAGATACCTGGAATCAATAATCCATTTTTTGAAGCCAGTCATTCACTCGCTTTATTTCAGAATGATTAGTTGTATCAATCTGAAGAGGAGTCACTGAAACAAAGTTATTAGAAATTGCATGAAAATCTGTGCCCTCTGAATTGTCGGCTTCCTTGCCATTCTCACCAATCCTATAAAGAGATGTATCCTCTTTGTCCTTAATACTTGGTTCAGATTTATGTCTGCTTCCTAGACGAGTACTTTTAATACCATTAATTTCGCTGAGAGGAACATCTGGGACGTTAACATTAATAATGGTGTTGTAAGATAGTTCAGATTTATCAATTTTGTTAACTAATCTTTTGGCAATTTCTCCCGCAGTCTCAAAGTAATTACCCTCCCAACTAGCTAAAGATATTGCAATTGATGGAAGCCCTAAAAATCTACCTTCTATAGCTCCAGCAACAGTTCCAGAATAGATGGTATCGTCCCCCAAGTTGGCCCCAAAATTAATACCAGTCACTACTAAATCAATTGATTCCTTTATAAAACCACACAATGCCAAATGAACACAATCAGTCGGTGTTGCATCTATTGCATAGATATTTTTCTCAATTTGAATTGGCTTTAGTGGCCTTCCAAGAGTTAATGAACTACTTGCTGCAGACTTATTCTCACTTGGAGCAACAACAATTACTTCTGCAATTTCACTCAGAGATTTTGTAAGCTGTTTGATGCCCTTGGCCTTATAGCCATCATCATTACTTATAAGAATTCTCATTAACTAATTGTTAAGGAAATCTTACCTTTACTAACACCTACTTTTACAGTTCCACCAGAGCTTAGCTTGCCAAAAAGAAGTTCATCAGCGAGAGGTTTACGCACCTCTCTTTCAATTAGTCTCATCATTGGGCGAGCACCCATCATAGAGTCATAGCCATTTTCTGCAAACCATTTTCGAGCCGCATCAGAAACAATTAATGAAACATTTTTTTTCTCAAGAACATCTTCAAGCTCAAAAAGAAATTTATTGACTACATAGACAACAACCTCTTCATTAAGTTTATTGAAGTAAATAATTTCTGAGAGGCGATTTCTGAATTCTGGTGTAAATATCTTTTTAAGCTCACCTTCGTAATCAAGGGAATGATCTTGCTCATTAAATCCTATGGAAGCTCTTTGAACATTCTGGGCGCCTACATTAGAAGTCATAACAAGTATCACATTACTAAAGTCAACTTCACGGCCATTAGCATCAGTAAGCTTTCCGTGATCCATGACTTGTAATAGGATATTAAAAATATCAGGATGGGCTTTTTCAATCTCATCTAATAAAAGAACCGCATAAGGGTTGCTATTTACTGCTTCAGTTAGAAGACCTCCTTCGTCATAGCCTACATAGCCTGGAGGAGAGCCTATAAGTTTAGAAATAGCATGCCTCTCCATATATTCAGACATATCAAATCTCAATAATTTAACACCCATAATCCTTGATAGCTGCTTGCAAATTTCAGTTTTACCAACTCCTGTAGGGCCAGCAAATAAAAAAGAGCCCATTGGCTGCTCAACTGGAGAAAGTCCAGAGCGAGAAAGTTTTATAGCAGTTGATAAAGACTCCACAGCATTATCTTGGCCAAATACACCTAGCTTGAGATCACTCTCTAGGCTTTTAAGTAAAGACTTATCGTCACTAGTGACTTGGCGAGAAGGAATGCGTGCTAGCTTAGCAACAATATTTTCGATATCAGGAACACCAATATTAACTTTACGCTTTGATTTAGGAAGTATTTGCTGGAGCGCACCAACCTCATCAATAACGTCTATCGCTTTATCTGGAAGGCGCCTGTCTCCAATATGTCGATGCGTTAGCTCTACTGCAGAGACCAAAGATGCAGCTGAATATTTCACTTTATGGTGAGCTTGATAATATTTTTTTAGTCCATTTAAAATTTTGATTGTATCTTCAACTGAAGGCTCCTCAATATCCACTTTTTGAAAACGCCTTGTGAGCGCATGATCTTTTTCAAAAATCTTACGGTATTCATCATACGTCGTAGACCCTATGCACTTAAGTGAGCCATCGGCTAGAGCTGGCTTAAGGAGATTAGATGCATCTAAAGAGCCACCAGAAACACTTCCTGCGCCTATTAAAGTATGAATTTCATCAATGAAAAGCACTGAGTTTTTATCTTTTTCTAAATCTGTAAGTACTGACTTTAATCGCTTTTCAAAGTCACCCCTATACTTTGTGCCCGCAATTAGTACACCAACATCTAGAGAAAATATCGTTGTGTTTTTTAGAATTTCAGGGACCTGTCCATCTACAATCCTCTTAGCTAGGCCCTGCGCAATTGCAGTCTTACCAACACCAGCTTGCCCAACAAGTAATGGGTTATTTTTACGCCGTCTTGATAATATTTGTACCGTTCTAAGAACTTCTTCCTCCCTACCAAGAAGAGGATCAATTTCACCAAGTCTAGCTTTTTCACATAAATTAGTTGTAAAAGACTCCAAAGAAGACGGCTTAGTTTGCTTATCACCTTCAACTTTTTTTGTTTCTTCAACTGGATTATCAGCTAGATGAGAAGAGATCCCCTCCATAACATCCAATCTGGAAATATTATTTAATTTAAGCATATAGACAGCATGCGATTCTTTTTCTGAAAAAATACTGACAAACACATTCATGGCGTTAACAGAGTTTTTTTGAGCAGACTGCGCCTGATAAACACTCCTTTGAAGGACTCTTTGAAACCCTACTGTTGGAACGATATCTATTTCAGCATCTTCAGAGATAATAGGAGTGTGTGAATCGATATATTGATCAAGTTCAGCACGAAGTTCATCGATGTTGACTCTCTTTCCTCGAAGAAATGCAATAACATCATCCATATTGAGAAGCGCTAATAATAAATGCTCCACTGTTACGAACTCAAGGCGACGATTTCTAGCCTCAGTCATTACCATATTGATTTCTTGCTGTAATCCTTGTTCAATCATAAAATACTGTCTTTGTTATTAACTAAATTAATACACAATTTTAACACCACTGGTAGCAATTTGAATCAAAATAAAATTCAAATTAATCTAAATAAATAGTTAGATAGATCTCAATTTACTTTCAAAATCTTCCCTGTTATGATAACCGCCACAAAGTTGGCGATAGCCTGTTAAAGATGAACGCGCATGAAGAAGTCGCCAATTATCAAACGTTAACACTTTTCCAGGATCCAACATGAACTCAAATTGGCGACTTGAGTCATTTGCTAGATTATGAAATATTTTATAAGCATCATAAAACTTAACCATTAGATCGTTTTCCAATCTAAAAGGCGCGCGATCATGGTTATTAAAGCTCACTTGAATCAAGTCACCACTATCATTAACTCGAAATAATGGTCGATGCGCCTCTAAATAAGTATCCGGCTTGATATAGCGCCCAGGAATATGAACATTACACAGAATATTAAATGCCTGAGGATTCTCATGTCTCATCTTTTCTGCAATTGCAAGACCATCAATTAATTGATTTTCACCACCAATAGAATCTCTTTTTATGCAGTGCAAGGTTTGAAGTCCAGGCGCGTCATGTACATAAGTACCATCTGTATGAGGCTCAATTGCTAGTGATGTAAAGGCAGTATCATCAGGATTTTCAAGCTTATTATCCCAAACAGAAAAACCTCCAAAAATAGAGCTTCTGATATAAGCTATTCTCTCCATAAGTTCTTTTGTCACCTCTGGAGTTTCAGGAGTCTCTGTTACTAAAGCAAAGCCAACTCTTTGAATATGATTTAGCCAAGTTTTTATTCCTCCATCGCTCATAAGCTCCTGATAGGTTATTTCAGGGAAGTCTTTAATTTCATTTGAAGAATTCCATACATTGGTCAAATTCAATGCATATGACTGAGGATGGCTTGGCACTGACATGGTTTTAAGTAACCCAAAAGAAAGGCTACTTTCAGACTGATCGCCCCATCGAATAAAAATACTCTCAGAAGAACCGTCAAGCCATATGTCGTTGACATTATTATTTAGTGGCTCACTAAATGAATCAATCTGACGCTGCTTAGTATCTGGATGTAAGTCTTCTTTACTTTCGCTATGATCTCTAAGCCAAAACCAAGGATAGCAACTAAATGAGTCATCATTCCAACAAACATTTAAACCTTTATCTAGTGATTCAATAGATTTAATTAACATTTTTTTCCTTATTAAATTTTATACAGTAATAAAATTTTATCATCTCAATAGGCAATAAATTAATTAAAATTATATACCTAGTTCTCTTAGTACAGCCATCAGTGGCTGATCATTTTCTCTAGAATAGCCGATCACTTGTTTAACTTTTGTTTGTGCAACATCATAAGAATATGATCCACATACCGCCTCTCCATCTATATGAATTTTAAGCATAATTGCTTCAGCAGCCTGAAACTCTTTATGAAAAAATCTCCGCAATACATCGACTACAAATTCCATTGAAGTGTAATCATCATTGATCAAAATAACTTCAAATCGATTAGGTATTTTTAGTTTTTGATTTACAGTTGTTAAATTAACCTGAATCATTCGATTAGCTAAAAGATTTTTTTAACAAAAAAATTATTGAAATAGACATTACCACAATAGATGGCAATATAGAGCTCAATAAAGGGCTAAAGTCAAAACTTAGTGCCATTGCGCTAGCAACTCTTGACAACATTTCAAATGACAATCCAAGCGCTACTCCAAAAAATATTTTTCTCCCCAAGGTTACGTCCCTTGTGGATCCAAAGATGAATAACATTGCAAGCAAGATCATTGCCAGAAGAGTAACAGGTTGAATTAAACGCTTGTAGAGTTCCACCTCAAAAATGCCTGAGCGTAATTTATTATCAGACAAAAATCGAATCTGCTTAACAAGGGTCAAAGTTGAGAGGTCTTCTGGTTCTTTTTCTAAACTATCTATCAAATCCTGATCAAATGAAACTGTTTTATCATATGAATTTCTCTCTTTTAATGAAATACCCTCATAAGAACTTGACTCATCAATAGAAAAAATCTCACTACCACTCATATCTAAAGAATTTCCATCAAATATAGCAATTTCTGACTTAATAACTCTTTCAATCTTATCCGATGAGTTAACTTCAATAACGGTAATACCGCTAAATAATGTGCCATCGATATTTCTCTTAACATTAATAAAGTTATCGCCATCTCTAATCCAAAAACCATTCTGATTAGAGGATGCACTAGAGCCTAACATGGCATTTGACTTGCTACTTTTAGCAAGATTACTTGAAATCGGAGCTAAAAACTCCCCTATACAAATGAAAAAAAGTACAAAGATAAGGGAATTTTTTAAAGTAAGTAATGTAATTTTTAATATAGAAGCGCCAGATACCCGAAAGATAAGAAGCTGACCAGTTGTAGCTAAGTGTCCCATACCTAAAATACAGCCCATTAATATTATTGGTGATGCTTGCTTATAGGCAACTTCTGGTAATTGAAGAATAATATAGGTAAACGCTGAAAGGATTGTATAGCCTTCTTTACCAACGCTATTTAGCTGTGCTAAAAAGTTAAAAAGACTGTAGATACTAGTCCAAACCACAAGAACAATTATTGTGTAGCTTAAAAGTGTTTTAGCAATGTAACGATCTCTAATTTTCATTAAAATATAAAGTATTAATAACTGTTTTTAAAAGCATATCTTTTATGGCTAACTTACAACAAAATAAAATCTTAATAATTGATTTTGGATCACAATATACCCAACTCATTGCAAGACGAGTCAGAGAAATAGGCGTTTACTGCGAATTAGTCCCATATGATGTCAACCCCCATTTTATTGAAAAATTTAACCCTAGTGGCATTATTCTCTCCGGCGGTCCCGATACAGTGAGTCAAAACGATTCAGCACGAGCACCAAATATTGTATTTAATTTAAAAGTACCAATATTGGGGATATGTTACGGAATGCAAACAATGGCAGTCCAGCTTGGAGGTGAAGCCAAAAGCTCTAAAAAAGCAGAATTTGGGTTCGCGCAAATTAGAGCTAGAAATCACTCAAATCTTTTAACTGATATTACTGATGAAATTAATTCACAGGGCCATGGCCTATTAGATGTATGGATGAGCCATGGGATAGAGGTAACAAAACTACCAAAAGACTTTAAATTAATTGCATCAACTGATAGCTGCCCAATCGCAGGTTTTGCAAATAGTGAAAAGAACTACTTTGGGCTGCAATTTCATCCAGAAGTCACGCACACAAAAAAAGGAATTCAAATTTTAGAAAGGTTTATAACAACTATTTGTAAGTGTGAAAAGAGTTGGACTACGGAAAATATTATTGATAGCTTATTAGAAAAAATAAAATCTCAAGTAGGTGATAAAAAAGTTCTCTTAGGTCTCTCAGGCGGTGTTGACTCCTCGGTTGTAGCAATGCTTCTCCACAAATCTATTGGCGACCAACTAACCTGTGTTTTTGTAGATAACGGCTTACTAAGGCTTAATGAAGGTGACGAGGTAATGAAGACTTTCTCTCAAAATCTTGGTGTTAATGTTATAAGGGCTGATGCTCAGGAGTACTTTTATGATCAACTTTCAGATGAGGCTGATCCTGAGTTAAAAAGAAAAATAATAGGTGGAGCTTTTATTGAAATATTTGATCAAGAAGCGCAAAAAATAAAAGACATTAATTTTCTCGCCCAAGGCACCATTTATCCAGATGTTATTGAGTCCGCAGGAGCCACTTCGGGTAAAGCTAAAGTTATCAAATCTCATCATAATGTTGGTGGACTCCCTGATAATATGCAGTTCGAACTGGTTGAGCCACTAAAGGAGTTATTTAAAGATGAAGTAAGGGAGATTGGAGTAAAGCTTGGTCTTCCAGAAAAAATGCTCTATCGCCACCCTTTCCCTGGACCCGGACTTGGTGTTAGAATTCTAGGTCAAGTTAAAAAAGAGTACGCTGAAATCTTAAGAAAGGCAGATTATATTTTCATGGAAGAACTTAATAATCAAGGCTTGTATGACAAGGTTGATCAAGCCTTTGCAGTATTCCTTCCAGTTAAGTCAGTTGGAGTTACTGGAGATGAAAGAAGATATGACTTTGTTATAGCACTTCGCGCTGTGGAGACTGTGGATTTTATGACTGCTCGATGGGCAAGACTTCCATATGATTTTTTAGATCATGTCTCTAATCGCATCATGAATGAAATTTCACGAGTCTCAAGAGTGGTATACGATATTTCAGGGAAACCACCATCTACTATTGAGTGGGAATGAGTAAAATGCAAACAAAATAGGTATTACACTTTGACACAGTCTTTTTTAACTGGTTTTTTTCTTGGATTTTCTTTAATCGTAGCCATTGGAGCTCAGAACACTTTTGTTCTAAGACAAGGCATTCTTGGTCAACATGTCTTTTACGTAGCTTTATTTTGTGCACTTTCTGATGCTCTGCTAATTTGCATTGGTGTTGCAGGTATATCATTTTTTTTAAATAATTTCATTAGCCAAAATTCAAATATTCTCTTTGGTTTGTCTGCTGTTTGGCTTACTGGATATGGATTGTTAAGATTAAAGTCTGCACTTAAATCTAATAAAACTATTGAAATTGAAGCATCAACTTTAAAGGGTCTTTTCCCAACTATATCAGTTGCTGCAGTTTTAACTTTTTTAAACCCACATGTATATCTTGACACTATGATTCTTATTGGGTCAATATCTCAACAATTTTCAGGATTTCACAAAATCACATTTGCATTGGGTGCCGTATTAGCTAGTTTTGTTTTTTTCTTTAGCCTTGCTTATGGAGCAAGGTTATTAACGCCAATAATGCTACGCCCTTTTTCATGGAAAATCCTTGATAGCTTAATAGCATTTATTATGTTCACTATTGCAATTAAATTAGCCTCAGCAGGAAACTGGCTTTAAGATATTAAACTTTTTGTTAAAATCAACTTATGATTGAAGATGAAAAATGGATGAGTTTTGCACTCGAACAGGCTAGAAAAGCTGAAAAGGAAGGTGAAGTTCCGGTAGGGGCTATCTTAGTTAAAGATGATCTTGTTATAGCAAGGGCACACAATAAGCCTATATCTACAAATGACCCAACAGCTCACGCTGAAATTCAATTAATAAGGGCTGCAGGTGAAGAGCTAAAAAATTACCGTCTACCTGGAACTGTACTCTATGTTACTTTAGAGCCATGCGCTATGTGTCTGGGAGCAATAATGCACGCAAGGATTGAGCGCGTTGTCTTTGGTGCTCATGATCCAAAAACGGGTGTTTGTGGTTCATCAGAAAACTTTATGGAAGCAAGTTGTTTTAACCATAAAATTGATCTGGCTAGCGGAGTGCTAGAGAATGAAAGCAAGCAGCTACTTAAGAATTTTTTTAACTCACGTCGATAAATTAAAACTTAAAAAAAATATTTAATGACTGGCCTTATGGTGCAAACATCCCACCATTAACATGTAAAGTCTGAGCGGTAATATAGGAACCACTCTCCCCAGCAAGGAACAATACAGATTGAGCGATCTCATCAACCGTGCCCAATCGACCCAACGGAATTTGAGATGCTAAAGCCTCTTTTTGCGCATCAGGGAGAGCATCAGTCATATCAGTTTTTATAAAACCTGGAGCAATTGCATTCACTGTAATTCCTCGAACTCCAACTTCTCGCGCCAATGACTTAGTAAAACCCATAATTCCAGCCTTAGCGGCAGCATAATTTGATTGTCCAGCATTACCCATAGAGCCTACAACTGAAGTAATAGAGATAATTCGCCCAGATCTTTTTTTAATCATACCTCGCAGTACAGACTTTGACATCTTATAAACAGAAGAAAGATTAGTATTAATAATATCATCCCACTCATCCTCTTTCATTCGAACAAGGATATTATCACGAGTTATGCCAGCATTATTAATAAGTATATCTACAGAGCCGTAATCTTCAGTGATGCTCTTTATAAGAGCAGAAATTTGATCATTATCAGTAACATTAAGTTTCATGCCTTTACCAAGAATGTTATTTTCAGTAAATGTTGTAGAAATATTTGCAGCCCCCTCATCACTTGTTGCTGTTCCTATTACAGTAGCTCCAGCATTGCCTAATGTTAATGCAATAGCTCTGCCAATTCCTCTGCTTGCGCCCGTTACAAGGACTAATTTTTCATTAAGCATTTGATATTTCCTCAATAGTAGATTTTAATGTAGTCACATCTATTATAGCCGAACCAGTAAGAGACTTATCAATACGCCTAGTCAGTCCAGCTAATACTTTTCCAGGGCCAGCTTCAATAAGTTTTTCTACGCGTGAGCTTTTCATCTTTTGAACTACTGAAGTCCAAAGAACTGGCTTATGAAGCTGCTCAACTAATTTAGACTTTATCTCTTCAGTATTATTTGAATAATTTGCATCAACATTATGCAGAACTTTCTCAGCCCCCATTTGAAAATTAATTGCTTCAACTGAGCGCTTAAAATCCATTGCGGCATCTTTCATAAGAGAGCAGTGTGATGGAACGCTAACTGGGAGAATCAAAGCACGTTTTGCACCAGCTTGTTTCATTAACTCACATGCATGAGCTACTGCTTTTTTCTCTCCAGCAATGACAACCTGACCTGGTGAATTAAAATTCACAGCTTCAACTATGCCCTTTTCATTAGCAATAGAGCATATTTCAACAACTTTTGCATCATCAAGACCTAATATAGCGGCCATAGAGCCTGAGCCACTTGGCACTGCTGCTTGCATTAGCTCAGCCCTATTTCTGACTAATTTTACTGCTTCAAAAAAGCTTAAAGATCCAGAAGCTACAAGAGCCGTATATTCACCTAGGCTGT
>Ga0209816_1002560_pt1 | contig 12834 bp, 7 predicted proteins | sample CoawatmetaG01DNA_FD_187509 | JGI IMG/M metagenome (GOLD analysis project Ga0209816, IMG submission 187509) | Marine microbial communities from the West Antarctic Peninsula - Coastal water metaG017-DNA (SPAdes) (version 2) | ecosystem: Environmental > Aquatic > Marine > Coastal ... | reverse complement strand
CCCAAAGCCACTTCCAATAATTATGTAATCGTATGCTTTCAAATTATATTTCAATTTTCTTTTTTTAGTTGTTGTGCAGTTGTTTCTATTTGTTTTGCGTCAGGAACATCAACAACATAAGAGGTGACATCTCTCTAAATGAGTTAATCTCTTTAAGGCGCTTTCTGTATTTTGAGTATTAATACCCCAATTTAACAACTTTAGCTTTAGGCTCTAAGAAGAGAACGATTCGCAATTTTCCCGATTCCGGAAGCTCCTCCAGTAATCAATATGGTTTTGGTTTTTAGTTTTGTCACTTATATTTTTTAAAAGTAGAAGTTTTTCATGACACAAGCTTACTTAATGATTCTCTAGAAGAAGTTCAAAATCAGGATCCTGAGGTCCACCAAAATAAAACCCACTCAAATGAGTGAGGGTGTTTTATCTAAAAGTTGGATGGTTAATCTGCTCGCTATTTAAAGAACGGTAAATTTTCCGCTCTCTAATTTGAGCGCGAAACCTCACGGTCTACCAACCAAAACCCAAAGGCACGAAGTCGTTTGGGTTTAGGGTTTAATTCTACACCTGTTTGTCCAAATTATTTGAGCACATCCCTTGTTTAGCGTATATATTTATGGCTTCATAATTAAATCCAATATGGAAAGCATTTTTAATAAAAAAAATGAAAACACATACCAAAGAAACCCAAGCATCAATGACACCAGACAAGTCATTGCACTATTTAAAAGAAGGGAATATTAGATTTCTAAATAATTTAAAGGCTAATAGAGATTTACTGGGGCAGGTTAACCACACAAGTGAAGGTCAATTCCCTTTTGCGACAATACTGAGTTGTATCGATTCAAGGGTCTCTGCGGAATTGGTATTTGATCAAGGTTTAGGCGATATTTTCAGTGTGCGTATTGCAGGAAACTTTGTAAATGAAGATATTTTAGGAAGCATGGAGTTTGCTTGTAAACTAGCAGGAACTAAACTAATTGTCGTTTTAGGACATACAAGCTGTGGCGCTATAAAAGGGGCTTGCGATGATGTCAAATTAGGCAATTTGACTAATATGTTGGCGAACATAAAGCCAGCTGTTGCAGCTGTTCAGGAACCAAAAAATGTCAATTATCGCAATTCCAGAAATACTGAATTTGTAGATAATGTCGCCACTAAAAACGTGCATCTCACGATTGCAAGAATCATGGAAGAGAGCCCCGTACTTGCGGAAATGCAAAACAATGATGAGATAAAAATTATTGGCGCTATTTATGATATAAATACTGGGGCAGCTAAATTTTTAGACTAACTATTTAGCCTTACTAATATTTCAAACTGACTCAGAAAACAGAATACATGAACAAACTTTTTTCAAACATAAAAGGAGATACCCTTGGAGGGATCACTGCGGGCATAGTCGCATTACCTCTTGCTTTAGCATTTGGTGTGTCTTCAGGCCTAGGGCCAGCAGCAGGATTGTATGGCGCAATATTTATTAGTTTTTTTGCTGCACTTTTCGGGGGGACAAGCACTCAAGTTTCAGGACCTACAGCTCCAATGACAGCTGTTAGCATGGTCATTATTGCAAGTATTATCGCAATCAATGATGGCGATGTCAATCAAGCATTACCCATAATACTAAGCGTTTTTTTATTGGCCGGAATAATGCAAATTGGGCTTGGGGCTCTTAGAGTAGGACAATACATTCGGTATATTCCATATCCAGTTGTCTCTGGCTTTATGACTGCTATCGGAGTAATAATTTTAGTTACTCAAATTTTCCCTTCTGTAGGGTACTATCCAAAAGAAGATGTGGAATTTGTCAGTCAATTTCAACCACAAGCTGAAGAGTTAATCCTTGAAAACATCTTGAGAGATGAAGCGGGTGAAGGGATTTTAGTTTTACATGATTTTCAAAAAACCATTGATAGAGCTGAAACTATTGAGGAGTTTCAAATAATAGCGGAATCACAAACATTAGCTGCAACAGAGGCATCAGGGGTCTTAGGGACTTTTAAAGTATTGCCAAATGCATTAAAGAATATTAATTGGCTAGAATTAGCTCTTTCATTAGCTACTATTTTTATAATCTATGGATTTAAGCGAATCACTAAAGTTGTGCCTAGCACGCTTGTTGCCTTAATTGTCGTTTCTGGTGTTGCCATAGCCTTTGGCTTTAACTATAGACCCATTGAGCAAATTCCTAGTGGGTTTCCATTCCCAGTAACTGAAATATTTACAGGATTTAAACTTGGGAATATCTCACCATATATTTTTACGGCTTTAACATTAGCAGTTTTAGGATCTATCGATTCGCTCCTTACGAGTGTCGTGGCAGACAACATGACAAAAACCAAACACAAACCAAATAAAGAATTAATTGGTCAGGGTATTGGCAATAGTATAGGTGCAATTTTTGGAGGGCTTCCTGGAGCAGGAGCAACAATTAGAACTGTTGTTAACATTAACTCTGGAGGAAAGACAAAATTATCAGGAATGGTTTCTGGTCTGATGTTACTATTTATTCTTCTTGCTTTAGGGCCAATAGCATCGAAAATTCCAGCGGCAGTTTTAGCAGGCATACTGATTACTGTTGGTATTGGTGTCATGGATTATAAAGGATTAAAAGCTATTCCTAATTTACCTAGGGACATAAGCTTTGGGCCTTTTAAATTAAGCTCAGAAGTGATGATTATGTTGGTAGTCTTAGTGCTAGCCTCCGTTTGGAACCTTGTATACGCTGTAGGCATAGGTTTTGTTTTTGCTTCATTAATGTTTATGAAAAAAATAGGAGACTTAACTGCAAGTCGTTCAGATGTTAAGGCATTAGAAGAAGAAGCTTGGAACGATGAAATAGGTTTCCCAAAACACCTAAAAGAAGAGGTCTTTATAAAACATATAAAGGGGCCCTTATTTTTTGGCTCAACGAGCGAATTTCAGAATTTAGCAGCGCAAATTCCTGCCACGGCATCAATGGTGATTATTCGATTAGGCCGTATGGCATACATGGATCAGTCAGGATTATATGTCATGGAAGACGTGCTCTTAGACTTAAAAAGTAAAAATATTGAAGTTGTTTTTGTGAACGTTTTGGAGCAACCAAGATATATGATGGAGCGTATTGATATTATTCCAGATTTCATTTCTGAAGAACACATTTTTAATAACTTCAATGATTGCATGTCCTGGATGAAAGGGAAAGTAGCCATTTCGTGAGTGAAGCTGACTGTTTATGACATTTTAGCCTCATTAATATGAGTAAAATAGCCCCTCAAAGAGGGGCTATTTTTTTTCTAATTGATTACCACAACTAATCCAAGCTGTAAGTCAACTGAATCCCCACGGCTCGTGGCGCGCTCAATTGTCCTGGCCGTGGCATGGCCAATCGGTTGGCGACATTCCTACAAGTGAGATTCAACGCAAAGGGGGTATTTTCTGGCTGCCAAGTCATCCGGAGGTCCATGAAGACATCACCCTCACTGAAGGCATAACGTGCATCTTGAATGCCTGGAACAAAAATGGCAATCAATGGGTCCACAAAAATTTTGTCGATGCTGTTCATGACTGAATTGCTTCTCACTGACATGCCAATGGTCCATGCCTGGTAGGTGGCTTGAAGGTCTGCCTTGATGACATCCCGGTAGCGGTATTTCAGCCAGCCAGCCTCAGGGTTCAAGGCGGTGCTGTTGAAGGACAGTTCGGCACCAGAAGCGTCAGTGGCGTAAACATAGCTAGGGTCTTTTGGGGTAGGCCAGATATGGGTCCATCCGCCTATGCCTTGAAGGGTCCATTTACCCAGATTGACCTCAGCGGCCGCCGTGATTTCCGTGCCTGGAATTGATGTGCCGCCCACATTCAGGGACTTGAATCCATAATTACCTAAAAGCAAGGTGCTGTCATTGTCCCATTTGCCAAAGGTGAACTCCATCATGTCATCAAAATCGGTCCAAAAAGCCGCCACATCAATGTAGCCCTTGACCTTGTCATTGACCAGCAATTGCTTGAATCCAATTTCTGATGTCCATCCTTTTTCTGGTTTAAGGTCAAGGTTGGGGAAGGCTTGAAGTTGTCCGATTGCTGAACGGGTGTACAACTCTGCCACTGATGGCATGCGAAAGCCCTGCGCCCATGAGGCCCTCAGGTGACCACCTTTGTTGACGCTCTTGTGCAGTCCTACTTTTGCCACCGGTTGATTGGCGGCCATCTCGTCCACCCTTGCCTGTTCCCAGCGCAAACCCGCACTGAGATCCCAACCTTGCACGCTGAGCTCTGCTTGTGTGAAGGCGGCAAGGTTGCTGGACTGATGATCCCCTTGAAACAGCACGGACTGCATGCTCGCTTGACTGAAGTAAACACCCGACAGCATGTCAACAGCTCCTAATTGGTATTGCATGCTGTAATCCAACATGTGCTGCAGGGCTGCTGTTGAATAATTGTTGGAGTCTAAGCCCGATTGATTGTCCATACCTGTGCTGCGCCATTGCAGTTTGTGCAGCTTGCCATTTTGCAGATGCTGTACATGGGCACCCATGTACCAGGTTGCCCCCTTGGTCAGGGTGGCTGATGAGTCCAACGGAGTGTAACCATAGCGATAATCTTCCCAAAGCAAAGACGTTGCTCGATCTGAATGGTAGGTTGCAGCATGCACGCCAACTTCCGTTCGGGAAGATGGCTTGTAACGGTATTTCAGGTGGAGGCGCTGTGACAATTCGCGCAGCCCCAACTGGTAGCCTTGGTCTTTGAATTGCTGGCCATGAACGACCCAGCCATGGTGACCGCGACTGTCCGACATGGCCCACTGCAGGCCACCTTGACCACGCGGCTGATCGCTCCACTGCATGCTGGTCATCTTTGGCTGGCTGTAGACAGATCCAAAGGTGGCCACCCGAACCCTGAGGTCATTGCTTGGCTCCCAGCTCCTCATATGGATAACGCCATTCAGGGCGCTTGAACCATAGCTTGATGAGGCGGCGCCCTTGATGACTTCCACTTGATCGATGGCCTCCACCGGCATGAATCCCCATGCGGCATTGCCCGCGTCGGGCGTCAGCAATGGCAGACCATCTAAGAGCACCAAGACCCTTGAGCCCGCACCCATGCTCCACCCTGACCCACCACGAATGTTTGCCTGACCATCTTGGATGGTCACCCCTGGCAACTGTTCCAAGGCGGATTCAATGCGAGGGCTTGGCTTGTCATGAATAACAGCAAGGGGCATAACTTCCACGGAAATGGGGGCTTCCTCAATGCGTTGGCTGTGGCGGCCGGCGGTCACCACGGTGGTGTGTAGGGTTATGGTTGTGGTGTCGGCTTGACTGGCAGACAACAAGGCAAGACCTATAAGGGCTGAAATCATGGCCATAATTTACCATTTTAAAATGATTCCATCCGGCATGATGATTTGCCCAATGCCCAGATTGCGGTATGACTCAGCGCAGCTACATCATGGCCCTTGACAGCTTGGAAGGGCTAGGCCCCATGGCCATCCAAAGCCTGGTTGCCACCTACCCCCATGCAAGAAGCCTGCTTAGCGCAAGCAACCAATCCATCGCGCAATTGCTGGGACAGCGCGCCAACCGCTGGTGTGGGCCAGGGCGATTCAAGCAATGCCTGAAAGAGGCGGAGGATCTGCTTGACAAGCAATCTCAACAAGGCATCCAGAGCCATTGTTTTTTGGACGACAACTACCCTGAACGGCTGAAAACCTTGCCGGACTTACCCATGATGATTCATGTCATTGGCTCAGCAAGTCTCGACGTCAAGCACATGCTAGCGGTAGTGGGAAGTCGCAAACCAAGCCCCAATGGCCTACTGAACACCGAATACTGGGTGCAATCCATGCGGGCTGTAGACCCCTGCATCGTTAGTGGACTAGCCTTTGGGGTAGATGTACTGGCCCATGAGGTTGCCATGCAACAAGGCATGATCACGGTGGCTGTGTTGGCGCATGGCCTGCATGTCATACATCCCCGAAGTCACCGCGACATGGCACGGCGCATACTAGCCAGTGGTGGCTCCTTGATCTCCGAACACCCCATAGGGGTTGAACCAAAAGTGGGGGCCTTTCCACGAAGGAATCGCATCATTGCTGGTTTATGTGACGCCACCTTGGTGGTGGAGGCTGCCATCAAAAGCGGGGCGGGCATCACGGCTGAAATGGCCAACCAGTACCATCGATCAGTCTTTGCTATACCCGGCAGGCCTCAGGATGTCATGACCCAAGGCTGCTTGGACCTGATTCAACGACATGTCGCTGAAATGGCCGTTCACCCTCAGCGAATGTTGGACAGCTTAGGCTGGTCAACGCCGAGCAGTCACGCTGAAAAAAAACCGTCAAATAGCCAACATCAAGGGGTGATTGACGCACTGAGCAAAGGCCACCAGCGGGTGGATGACATCATGAATGAAACAGGGCTAGACGCCAGCAAGGTGCTAGCCGCATTGGGTGAGCTCTTGTGGTCCAACCACGTCATGGTTCGCCATGGCCGCTATCGCCTTCAAGCAGCTGAAGCATCTGGTCAGGGGACTGAGGCTGAGCGTAAACCCTGACCTGCGAATGGCCATCGATGACAAGGTGCTTGGCCGCAGGTATCATGCAATGCTTCATGCCTCCATAACCTGATAAACCTTCCTGGTATGCTCCGGTGTGGAACATGCCAACATAGAGTGCCTCACCAACAGGCAACAATGGCAAGTTCTGCACCGGGTAACAATCGTCCTTGTCACAGGTCAAACCAACAATTTGTGCCTTTTGCTGCTGTCCATCCAAGTGATTGATCGCCTCGCAGGGAAAGACTTTTTTCTTGGCCCAGGTGTCCGGCAAAGTCGTGATGATGCTGCCGTCTATCTGGTACCATGCTGGACCCTTCGCTTGCGGTTTTTCATCGAGTACCTGAAAGAGGTACGCACCACTTTCACTGACGGTGTAGGAACCAAATTCGGTGACCAAATCTGGCACATCAACGGACTGTTCTCTGCAGGTTGTAGTCAGCAAGTCCACGATGCCTCGGATGATGCCTGACTGGTTACGGCCAGGAGCTAAATCGTCCTGGATTGGCAAGCTCCCACCGAGGTTCAACAGGTTGAGGTCAGGACAAATTGGCTTGAGGGCCACGTAGCAATCGATGACTCCCTTGAGAGATCGCAGGTAAGCTTCGCTACCGTCCATCCCGCCTTCCATGAAGGCATGTACCATGACGAGCTTTGCCCATGCTGCAGGAATGACTTCGTCGCTCACAAAGGACTGCACCTGATCTGGCGCTATGCCATGGCGAGAAGGCTGGTCGTGCATGGTTGCGATCCGTAAGCCAAGTGTCATGGCTTTCTCGTCTTGTTGCGTGCCACTTGCCAGGCGATGAAATTCTGATTGGCTATCAAGGATGGGTACCACCTTCACCTGGCCACTTTTGTGCATGGCCATCATAGCGTGCAGGTAGTCATCTGTCTTGTACCCATTGCACATGACCATGCGGTCCGTGGGCAATTGCTGCTGGTCAATTAGCTGCTGAATCATGGCCATGTCAACGGAACCTGAAGCTTCCAGATGGCAGTCATGCATCAAAACCTCATCCACAATACAGCGCAATGATGACGCCTTGAGGCAATAAGTGTAATGGTATTTCCCACCATGGTCGTTCTGCTGCATGGCCACTTTAAACCAGGACCTCGCCTGATGGATGCGCTGCCCAATGGAAGGCAAATACGTCAACCGCAAGGGGCTGCCATGAGCCTTCACCAATGGGATCAAAGCCAGGCCATGCCACAGCAAGGTTTGGCCGTCCTTTTGCAGGGTGGACAGGGATGTATTCATCCGAAAGACAAGGGGTCCATAGTCATGCCGTGAAATTAACCAAAAGGGGTCTGGTTTTCATCATAAGACATGTCCTTGCATAACAAGCATTTGGACTACCTTTGCGCCCCGTTCAAAATCCCCAGATAATGTCACATCAATCCATTCGCAATGTTGCCATCATTGCACACGTAGACCACGGCAAAACCACATTGATGGATAAGATCCTTCACCACTGTTCATTGTTTCGCAGCAACCAAGAGATGGGTGAATTGATTCTTGACAACAATGATTTGGAGCGTGAGCGTGGCATCACAATCCTTTCCAAGAACGTATCCGTGAACCACAAGGGGGTGAAAATCAACTTGATTGACACACCTGGTCCACGCCGATTTTGGTGGTGAGGTTGAGCGCGTTCTCAACATGGCAGACTCCGTGCTTTTGCTTGTAGATGCCTTTGAGGGGCCTATGCCTCAGACACGTTTTGTCTTGCAAAAAGCCCTTGAACTAGGACTTTGCCCCATCGTTGTCATCAACAAGGTTGATAAGCCAAACTGCGATCCGGAATTAGCTCATGAAGCAGTATTTGATTTGATGTTCTCTTTGGATGCCACGGAAGAGCAACTAGATTTCCCCCATGTGTACGGATCCGCTAAAAACAACTGGATGGGCCATGACTGGAAGGTGCAGACCGATAGCGTCGAGCCATTGCTTGACATGATTCTTGAGCATGTGCCTCCAGCTATTCAGCGCGAAGGCACAATCCAAATGCTTGTAACCTCTTTAGACTTTTCCCCTTACACGGGTCGCATGGCTATTGGTCGACTGCACCGCGGCACCTTAAAAGAAAACATGCGCGTGACTATTGCTCACCGTGATGGCAGCAAAAGCATTGCTCGCATGAAAGAGCTCTACCTGTTTGAAGGCCTTGGAAAAGTGCGGGTTAAAGAAGTTCAGTCCGGGGACCTTTGTGCCATCAGTGGCATTGAAAAATTTGAAATCGGCGACACCGTTACTGATTTAGAAAATCCAGAGGCACTGCCAACAATTGCCATTGATGAGCCAACCTTGAGCATGGTTTTCTCCATCAATGATTCTCCATTCTTTGGGAAGGAAGGCAAGTTCGTGACCTCGCGTCACTTGAAAGACCGTTTGGACAAAGAGCTTGAGCGAAATCTTGCATTGAAGGTTAAGCCTACCGGTTCTGCCGATTCCTTTCAGGTATTTGGCCGTGGTGTTTTGCACCTATCTATCTTGATTGAAACCATGCGTCGCGAGGGGTATGAATTGCAAATTGGACAACCAACCGTGTTATTCAAGGAGATTGACGGCGTGAAATGTGAGCCGATTGAGGACATGGTCATTGACCTGCCAGAAAGCAAAAGCGGATCTGCCGTTGAATTGGCAACCAAGCGAAAAGGCGAATTGGTGAACATGACACCCAAGGGTGACCGCATGATTCTCAACTTCCGCATCCCCTCAAGGGGCATCATTGGTCTAAGAAACGCCATGCTGACAGCCACTGCTGGTGAGGCCATTTTAAACCACCGTTTGCTGGGCTATGAGCCGATGAAAGGTGACATCCCTCGCCGATTGAGCGGCTCCTTGTTATCTACCAACAAGGGCAATGCCTTTGCTTACTCCATTGACCGATTGCAAGATCGCGGCACCTTCTTCATTGATCCAGGTGAGCAGATTTATGACAGTCAGATTGTCGGTGAGCATTCAAGGTCTACGGACTTGGGTGTCAACCTAACCAAGCCAAAAAAATTGAGCAATGTTCGTGCCTCCGGCACGGATGACAAAGTGAGAATTGCCCCTGCAAGGAAGCTTCGCTTAGAAGAAGCCTTGGAATACATCCAAGGCGATGAGTGGGTTGAAGTGACACCTTTGAGCATCCGCCTCAGAAATAGGGGCTAATCTGTGATTAAGCATTGGTCATTTAGGCTATCTTAGCCCTGAATGGATCTCATTAACACACCGTCAGTTTTAATTGCCCTTGCGGCAATTGTTATCGTCTCCTACCTCTTTAACCTATTGGCGAAGAAGACAAGGATTCCCTCGGTTTTGATGCTGCTCGCAATGGGCATGATTTTGCGGGGAGCCGCCAGCGCATCTGATTTTGAGGAGCCTAACGTAGTTCCCTTATTGGAAGTTCTGGGATCGGTTGGACTGATCATGATTGTGCTGGAAGCTGCATTGGACCTCAAGCTCACAAGGCAAAACCGTGGCATGATTGGCCGGACTTTCTTGGTAACCATCGTTGAGCTCTCAGCGACTACCGCCTTCCTTGCAGCCGTCTTTCACATAGGCATGAATGCACCTTGGGTGAATGCCATTGTCTACGCTGTGCCATTGAGCATTTTAAGTTCTGCCATCATCATTCCAAGTGTGGAAAACTGTGCCCACAAGGTCAAGGAGTTCATGATTTATCAGTCCACTTTCAGCGATATTGTTGGCATCATGTTTTTCTACTTTTTGGTTGAAGGCTTTTCCAACCCTGGTGGTGGCACCGCGGAATGGCTTATCCAATTTGGATGGACCTTTGGTGTGTCCATTATTATATCAGCAGTTTTTGCCTACCTCCTAGTACTCCTACTGAAGAACATCAAGACCCAACTCAAGCTCTTCTTGCTGATTTCTGTTTTGATCTTGCTCTATGCTGTTGGCAAACTCTTCCACATCAGCAGCCTGCTCATTATTTTAATATTTGGCCTGATTCTCAACAACCCAAAGATCTTTTTCTTTGGACCCTTGCAGCGCTGGCTCAAGGAAGATGTGGTGGCCAGCCTGTTGGAGGACTTTCGAATCATCACCCGAGAGACAGCTTTCATTGTTCGGACCTTCTTCTTTGTTGTCTTTGGTTTCAGCTTAGACTTGATGTCACTAGCCAACCCTTTGGTTATTTTTTACGCCTTGATTGCCTTGATTGGAATCTACCGCATCCGAGGCAGCATCCTTGGCTGGTCTGAACGCAAGCCTGAGCCGCTTTACCGCTACATGGCCCCGCGTGGATTGATCACCATTTTGCTGTTTTACAGCATCCCAAAAGCCTTTCATATTCCCGCTTTTGATAACGGGATTTTACTTTACATCATCCTTGCAAGCTCCATCTACATGGCTTGGGGTATGGTGAGAAACCGAAGCAAGGATGACACCTCCAGCATGGGCGATGTGCTGAGAAGCTCCTTAGGGATGGAGGCTGAGGATGTGGAGGATGAAGATGGAACGCCCTATTCAGGGGCTTGATACCGAAGGGGCATGGTGCCCATCACGTTCATCAATGCGCCTCCAGCCAGTTGTCACCCAGTCCCACATCTACAATCAAGGGAACCTTTAATTGGTAGGCACTCTCCATGGACGTTTTCACCATGGATTGCAGTTTTTCCAATTCTTGGCGCGGTGCATCAAAGACCAGTTCATCGTGCACTTGCAAGATGAGTTTGGCTTCAAACTCACCCTCATCAAGCGCCTTGGCAACTTTCAACATGGCCAGTTTTACAATATCAGCAGCACTGCCTTGAATGGGTGCGTTGATGGCATTTCGTTCTGCATGACCTCGCATGGCGCCATTGCGTGAATTGATGTCTCTGAGGTAGCGGCGGCGACCCATTAAAGTCTCAACAAATCCTTTATCCCTGGCACTTGCTACTTGTGCATCAATGTAATCTTTGATGCCAGGGTAGGTGGCAAAGTAGCTGTCTATGATAGCCTTTGACTCGCTTCGGGATAGATTAGTTTGCTGCGCCAGACCAAAGGCAGACACCCCGTAAATGATGCCAAAGTTCACCGTCTTTGCGTGACCTCTCTGCTCCCTGGTCACGTCCTTGATGGAGCAATGGAAGATGTTGGCTGCAGTGGTTGCATGGATGTCCTCCCCGGCATTGAAGGCATCGATCATGGCTTGGTCACCACTCATGGATGCAATGACTCGTAGCTCAATCTGCGAATAGTCTGCACAAAGCAACTGGTGGTCCTTATCCCGTGGCACAAATAGGCCTCTCACCACCCGGCCACGCTCAGTTCGGATTGGGATGTTTTGCAGGTTAGGGTTGGTGGAAGACAGCCTTCCTGTGGACGCCACAGCTTGATTGAAGGTGCTGTGAATCCGCCCCGTACCCGGATGAACCAGTTGCGGCAGGGCATCTACATAGGTGCTTCGCAGTTTACCCACCTGACGCCATTCAAGGATGTCCTTGATGATGGGGTGTGCGTCCTGCAATCCTTCCAAGACCTCTTCGCCTGTAGCGTACTGGCCTGTTTTGGTTTTTTTTGCCTTGTCCGATAGGGCCATGCGATCAAAAAGCACCTCACCCAGTTGCCTAGGGGAACCCAGGTTGAATTCGCAATTGGCTTGTTTAAAGATGCCTTGTTCAAGGTCTGCTGATTGCAATTTCAGTTCCTCAGAATAGCTTGCCAAACCCTCTTGGTCGACTCGGATGCCTGCAGATTCCATGTGTGACAGCACGTCAACCAAGGGGACTTCTAAGTCATTGTAAAGGCCATCAATGCCCTTGGATACCAGTATGGGTAACAAGACTTGGTCAACCTGAAGGGCCATATCCACCAACTGACAAGCGTGATTCAAGACGCTTGAGACGGGCAACTGCCGGAAAGTTTTACGTTGCTTGCCCTTGGGGCCTAAAAGGGCAGCCGCTTCCAGGGGAATGATGTCTGTCAGCAGGCTTGCCAGGCTTGCCAAATCATGGCGGCGATCTGGCTCCAGCAGGTAGTGAGCCAACATGGGGTCTGATTGGATGCCTTGCAGTTCGATGCCTTGCTGCCTGAGCACATGGCTCACGAATTTGATGTCATGTGCTCCCTTGCCAATGGAAGGATCTTCCAGTAAGCCTTTGAGAAATTGCCAACGGGTATCTGCAGCCACCTGGTTTGAAGGCACGGGGATGTAGTAAGCCTTGGACGGCGACCATGAAATTGATACCCCCACACAGTCTGCGGTCATGGCATCCTCTCCGTCGCAGAGGCAAGACAGGTAGACAGTTTGCTCTCCCTGCATCAAGCGAACCAAGGCTTGAACGCCTTCATCGCTATCAATGCATTGG
>Ga0209816_1002558_pt1 | contig 12839 bp, 12 predicted proteins | sample CoawatmetaG01DNA_FD_187509 | JGI IMG/M metagenome (GOLD analysis project Ga0209816, IMG submission 187509) | Marine microbial communities from the West Antarctic Peninsula - Coastal water metaG017-DNA (SPAdes) (version 2) | ecosystem: Environmental > Aquatic > Marine > Coastal ... | reverse complement strand
CTAAAGATAAAGGAACTGGAAAAGAACAAAAAATTCAAATCCAAGCTTCTGGTGGCTTAAGTGATGAAGAGATTGAAAAAATGGTAAAAGATGCTGAAGCAAATAAAGAAGAGGACAAAAAGAAAAGGGAATCTGTTGACGTTAGAAATCAAGCAGACACTCTTTTACACTCTACTGAAAAAAATCTAAAAGAGCATGGTGCAAAAGTTTCTGAGGCTGATAAAAAAGCGATAGAAGATGCATCAACTGATTTGAAAGAAGCTATTAAAGGAACTGATACTGAGGAAATTAAAAAGAAAACGGAAACTTTAGTTCAGGCCTCTATGAAATTAGGTGAAGCAATTTACAAATCTCAAGAAAAAAAAGAAGGCTCACCTAAAGACGGTGACAATAATGACGAAACAAAAAAAGACGATAATGTAGTTGATGCAGATTTTGAAGAAGTAAAAGAAGAAGAAACAAAAGAAGATAAAAAAGAAGAAACAAAAGAAGATAAAAAAGAAGAAACAAAAGAAGAAGATAAAGAAAAAAGCGCTTAAGACTTAAAACAACTATCATCTTAAAGTAACTTATGGCTAAAAGAGATTTTTATGACGTCTTAGGTGTTAGCAAGAATGCAAGCCCTGAAGAATTAAAATCTGCTTACCGTAAATTAGCTGTAAAGTATCACCCAGACAAAAACCCAGACGACAAAAGTTCTGAAGATAAATTTAAAGAAGCTGGTGAAGCTTATGGCATCCTTTCAGATAAAGAAAAAAAACAAAATTATGATAACTTTGGCCATGCTGCTTTTGAGGGTGGAGGTGGAGGAAGACAAGGTGGTGGTTTTGGTGGGGCTGATTTTTCAGATATATTTGAAGATTTTTTCGGCGATTTTGGTGGTGGACAATCAAGGGGAAGAAGAAAAACCAACAATAGAGGCTCTGATTTGCGATATGATTTATCTATTACTCTTGAAGAAGCCTATGAGGGTAAAAAACAGGATATAAAATTCTCAACAACAGAAAAATGTAACACTTGTAAAGGTAATGGCTCTAAACCTGGTCATTCTCTAGATAGATGTACAGTTTGTGGTGGAAATGGTAAAGTAAGATCTAACCAAGGTTTTTTTACTGTTCAACAAACTTGTCCTCAATGTTCAGGCTCTGGTGAAGAAATAACAAATCCATGCACAGACTGTAATGGTCAAGGTAACAAGCAAACTTCAAAGAAAATATCAGTTACAATACCAAAAGGTGTTGATGATGGCACTAGAATTAGATTGGCTGGTAAAGGTGAGGCTGGATCTAAAGGTGGAGCAAGTGGTGATCTTTATCTTTTTATAAATGTTCATTCTCATGATTTATTTAAAAGATCTGATGAAAACCTATTTTTTGAGTTTCCAATATCTATTGCTGATGCAGCATTGGGGACCACAATAGAAATACCAACAATTGATGGTGGAAAAGCTAAAATTAAAATCCCTGATGGAACTCAAAATGGAAAACAATTTAGATTAAAGGGCAAAGGTATGCCTTATATTAGAGGAAGTGGGAATGGAGACCTTTATGTCCAAGTAAACACTGAAGTTCCTATTTCTTTAAATAAAGAACAAAAAGAATTACTTGAAAAATTTAGAGAAATTGAAAATGAAAAATCTAATCCAAGTATTAAACAATTCTTTCAAAAAGCTAAAAGTTTTTGGAAAAACTAAAGACTAATTAAGTAAAAAAGGTTAATATTTTCTTAGATGAAAAAAATTAATTTAGCTGTCTCTGGTTGTCTTGGGAGAATGGGTCAACAACTTATTAAATCATCAAAAAATAATAAAAGTTTTAAACTAACTGCTCTGACAGAAAATAAAGTTATTAATAAAAAAATTTCTGGCATCAAGCTTGATATAAATACTGAAGAAGCTTTCAAAAAAACTGATGTAATAATAGATTTTACAGTCCCAAATTGTACTTTAGATATTCTAAAAATTGCATCTAAATTAAAAAAAAGAGTAGTAATTGGAACAACTGGATTTACTAAAGAACAAGAAAATTTAATTAAAAAATTTTCTAAAAAAATTCCAATTTTAAAAGCAGGCAATATGAGCCTTGGTGTTAATTTATTAATGTATTTAACTGAAATTACCTCAAAATCATTAGATGATGAATATCTAAGCAAAGTATTTGAAGTTCATCATAAGCACAAAAAAGATTATCCATCAGGAACTGCTTTAATGTTGGGAAAAGGAATTGCAGATGGTAAAAATAAAAATCTCTTTAATTTAATGGGTAAAAAATTTTTAAATAAAGAATCTTTTCCTTACGGGAAAAAAATTAATTTTAATTCGATTAGAAAAGGTGAAATCATTGGAGAGCATGAGGTTACATTTTCTAGTGGCAAAGAGATAATAAAATTAAATCATGAAGCTTTTGACAGGGCTCTTTACTCAGATGGTGCTTTAACTGCAGCAAAATGGATTATTAATAAAAAACCAGGACTTTATTCAATGAGAGATTTATTGAACTTTAAATAATGGTTGAAAAAGAAAAAGCTAAAAAAATATTAAAAATTTTAAATAAGATTTATCCAACAACCCCTATTCCACTAGATCATACTAGCAACTTCACTCTCTTAATGTCAGTACTTTTATCTGCACAATGCACTGATTTAAATGTTAACAATGTAACTAAAAGTATATATCCAAAATATAATAAACCTGAGCATTTTGTAAAATTAGGTAGAAAAAAAATTGAAAAATTAATTAAAAGTATTGGCCTATTTAGAGTTAAAGCAAAAAGCGTTTATTTGATGTCTAAACAGCTTCTAGAAAGGCATGACGGTAAAGTACCAAAAAGCTTTGAAGAACTCGAAAAACTACCTGGTGTAGGGCACAAAACAGCAAGCGTAGTCATGTCTCAGGGTTTTGGGGTTCCAGCTTTTGCAGTTGATACGCATATACATAGATTAGCTCAAAGATGGGGCTTAACGAATGGCAAAAATGTTATTCAAACTGAAAAGGATTTAAAAAGACTTTTCCCAGAAAAAACATGGAGCAAATTACATTTACAAATAATTTATTATGGAAGAGAATTTTGTAAAGCTAGAGAATGTTATGGTTTGACTTGTAAAATTTGCACGACTTGTTATCCTAATCGAAAAAATCCAGTTAAAATAAAAAAAGCTTAATATGAAAATACTAGGAATTGGTAATGCAATTGTTGATGTCATTTGTAAAGTTGACGACCAATACTTGATAAATAATCAATTAACAAAAAGTACAATGAAATTAGTTGATGAGACAGAATTTCATAAACTTTTATCAACTCTTAAAATAGAACAAACTATCTCTGGTGGGTCGGTTGCAAACTCTATTGTTGGATTATCGCAATTAGGTAATAATGTTGGGTTTATAGGTAAAGTTAATGATGATGATTTGGGACAAAAATACGAAGAGGGTCTAACTAAAGAAAAAGTTCAATATTTTTATAATAAAAAAAAAGAAATCTCACCGACGGGGACTTGTTTAATATTAATTACACCTGATGCAGAAAGAACTATGGTTACGTTTTTAGGGATTGCTGGAAAAATTAACCAAAATGATATTAATGAAAAAGCTATACAAAAAAGTGAAATGATATTTTTAGAAGGATATTTGTGGGATGAGGGAGAACCAAAATCAGCTTTTAATAAAGCTTTGTTGCTCTCTAACACTAAAGTAATGTCCTTGTCAGATCAATTTTGTGTAGAAAGACATAAAAGTGATTTTTTAGATTTAGTTAAAAATAAGCTTGATATTATTTTTGCTAACGAACAAGAAATTAGATCATTAATTGATGCTAAAAGCTTTGAAGATGTAATTGAATTCGGAAAGCAATTAAGAAAACTTTTAATTATCACACGTGGTGAAAAAGGAAGCATTGCTATTAAAAATCAGGAAATTGTAGAATGTCAAAGTAAACCAAATTTAAAGATTGTAGACTTAACAGGTGCAGGAGACCTCTTTGCAGCTGGTTTTCTTCATGGGCTAATTAATAATATCCCAACAAAAGAATGTCTTGAAAAAGGAACTGAAATGTCTTCAAAGATAATACAAAAAGTTGGTGCTAGACTAAATTAAGCTATTTTAGTCAATAAAATAGCCATTTTTGTGGCTTAATATAAATTTTTCATCTTTAAATAAATCACTTATTTTTTTTCTCAATCTATAAACATGTGTTTCTACAGTATGGGTCTCCATGTTTGTTGCGTAACCCCATATATTCTTTTGTAGATCTGCAACATTATGTTTAATTTTATTATCATTTAAATACAAAATAATTTCAATTTCTTTTTCAGTTAACTTTAGATTTAAATTATTCTTGGAAAAAAATTTAGCATTTAAATTTAATGCGTATCCTTTAATAACTAATTTAGATTGTTGGTTAAATTTTAATTTTATTAATTTAATATTAATTAATTCTAATAATTTTTTTAAAGATAGGGGTAAATCATTAAAATCTAAAAGATTTTTATCAGTTATATTATTATTTGATAATAATTTATAGTCAGTTTTTGATATTACCAGAAAATCTATTATATCTAAATCAAGATTATTTTTTAAGTCTTCTTCATTTTTAATTTTTATAATTTTAAAAGATAAATTTTCTTTTATCTCATCTAAAATTTCATATAGTGAATTAAAATTTATAATAAAAACATTTTGCATAATTATATTTAATATTACTTATGATAATTCATGTGCCAAATAAAAACACTCTTATAATTGATGAGTTTAAATTGAAATGTTGTATTGGAAAAAAAGGCATAAATTCCAATAAAAAAGAGGGTGATTATTCAACTCCTAAAGGGTTGTTTAGTTTAAGAAAATTATATTTTAGAAAAGATCGTGTTGGTATTCCAAATTGTAAAATGAATAAAAAGATCATTAAACAGGATATGGCCTGGTGTGATAACCCAATACATAAAAAATATAATGAAGAAATCGAAACAAGAAATAATAATTTTAAAGAAAATTTACATAGAATAGATCATAAATATGATTATATAATTTCAATTAGTCATAATGAAAAAAAAACTCCAGGCAAAGGAAGTGCAATATTTATTCATTTAACAGATAATTATGAACCAACTGCAGGATGTGTTGCTTTAAAAAAGAAAGATTTTGAAATATTATTAAAATTAATAGATAAAAAAACTAAAATTAAAATAGGCTAAGTTCTGCTGCCAAATATTTTTGAACCAACCCTGACATATGTTGCATTATTTTTAATTGCCTCTAGGTAATCTCCTGACATCCCCATACTTAATTCATTTAAATTAAACTTCATATTTAAATTTTTTAGTTCACCGAAATAACTGGAAGTAGACTCCTTTTGAGGTGGTAAACACATTAATCCAATAATATTTAATTCAAATCTTTCTACAGCCTGCTTATATAAATCTGGTAATTCTTTTATTGAAATACCATTTTTTTGATTTTCGTCTCCTAAATTTACTTGAATAAATATTTTAAATTTTTTTTTATTTTTAAGTTCTTCTTTTGATATTTTTTCTGCTAGTTTTAAATTATCTAGTGAATGGATATAATCAAAATGTGGAAACAAAAATTTCACTTTATTTGTTTGTAACTTTCCAATCATATGTAATTTAATATCAGTATATTTTTCTTTTAAACTTGGCCATTTTTGTAATGCTTCTTGGATCTTATTTTCCCCAAAGTCTTTATGACCATAATCTAAAAGAGGCACTATATGTTCTTGGTTAAAAGTCTTGCTTACAGCTATAATCTTTGCTTTTGGATAATTAACTAGTTTGTTTTTTATATTTTCTAAATTATTAATAGTATTATGCATTTTAATTTATTTTGTTTTATAGATAATTTTAATTTTAATTTAATTAATAATCTGCCAAAAACAACTTCAATTATTTTTAGAAATTATAACAATCCTTTAGATATAGACTCAATAATAAAAACTAAAAACCTGTGTAAAAAACTTCATCATAAATTATATTTAGCAAATAATATCAAATTGGCTTTAAAACTTAATTTAAATGGCGCCTATATTCCTGCCTTTAATAGGGATTTTAAGGTTAATTCGTACCATCTTAAGAAAAAATTTACATTAATAGGTTCAGCACATAATTTGAGAGAAATAAGAACCAAAGAGCTTCAAAACGTTGATTATTTATTTCTATCTCCTTTATTTTTATCAAAAAAAAACAAAAGAGAATTGGGTATTTATAGATTTATAAACTTATCTAAAAAAACAAAAAAAAAAATAATTTGTTTAGGTGGTATAAATAAAGATAATATAAAAAAAATTAATCTTATTAAACCATATGGAATAGCAGCAATATCGTACTTTCAAAATTAATTGATATGATTACACGAGAAGATATTTTTTTTATCACTAAAGAAACTAAAAAATTACATATTTCTTTTGAAAAAGGTGATTTTGAGAAAGTAATCAAAAAAGCGAAAATTTTATTAAAAAAATACTCTACTCAACCTATTCTATATAATTTAATTGGCTTGTCCTACAAACAACTTGATAATCTAGAGCTTGCAGAAAAGACATTTAAATCAGGATTAGAGGCTATAACTAATAATTCAAGCATTCTAGTAAATTTAGGAGCCACATATCGACTACAAGAAAAATTCAATGAAGCAAAAAAAACCCTTGAACACGTTTTAGAGTTAGATCAAAACAATTTTAATGCTTTGGTAAATTATGCAAATGTTTTAAAAGATTTAAATCAAAATTCTGAAGCCATTGATTATTACAACAAAGCTCTAGCAATAAATAACAAAAATCAATTTGTACAAATTAATCTAGCTGGCAGTTATCAAATGATTGGGGATTTTGAAAAATCAAAAAAAATTTTGAGAAATTTAAATAATGAATTTCCTCAAAATGTTTATGTAGATCAATTGTACAGCTCTATTCATAAGTATGACGATGATCAAACACATCAAAAAGAAATGTTAGAAAAATTAAATAAGGAAAATATATCTCCAAATGATAAAATGATACTTTGTTTTTCTATAGCTAAATCATTTTCTGATCAAAAAAATCCTGAAATGTCCTCAAAATATTTTATAATGGCTAATGATTTAAAATTTGCCTCAATTAAAAATTTTGATTTTGAAAAACAAACTACATATTTAACTGGCCAAAAACATATTTTTAAAAATTTTACATTTGAAAAAAATACTTCATCCAAAAAACCAGAATTAATATTTATAGTTGGCTTACCTAGATCTGGTACGACTTTAACACATCAAATTATATCATCACATTCGGAAGTATTTGGAGCTGGTGAATCACCAATATTAAAAAACATATTCGTAAAAAGATTTGAAAATGAAGATTTTATAAAAAAGATGGTTAATTTTGATAATAGTCAGAATGAGTTTAAGGAAAATTTAAGAGTTGAGCTGCTGAATATGTTTAGACAATATCATAATAATTTAATTATTTTAGACAAAGCACCTCTTAATCTTGTTTGGTTAGGCTTTATTCACATACTGTTCCCTACTGCTAAAATTATTCATTGTAAAAGAAATTTAAAAGATACTGCTTTATCTATTTATAAAAATACATACGATGGGTGGGCATTACCATGGAGCTACGATCAAGGATATTTAGTAAAATTTATAGATTTATATAAAGAATTAATGGCTTTTTGGCACTCAAAAATGCCAGGTTACATATACGACTGTCATTATGAAAAATTGGTAAACGATCCAGTTGAGGAAACAAAAAAACTAATCCAATTTTGTAACTTAGAATGGGATGAGAATTGTTTAGATCACACAAAAAATAAAACTGGAATAAGAACTGTGAGTATCGCACAGGCTAGAAATCCTATTTATAAAAAATCAGTAAATCTTAGTGAAAGTTATTTAAAATATTTGGATTTTTTGAATAAAATATCTGAATAAAAAAAAGGGCCTAAGAAACTTAGGCCCTTTAAATATTTGTCTTTTAACAATTAGAATGCAAAAGATACTGCTATCTCAGTGTGTTCGTAGTTATTTGCTGTGTTACCAATGTTATCACCTTCATTAGCGTGAGCCTTTAAAGTTAGACCACCCATTGAGTAACCAACAGAGAAACCTTTCATTTCTTGATCTACAGATCCAGAAACTTCTACAGTTGATTCACCATATGAAACTGATAAATCATCATTTATTGCAAAAGAAATACTGTATGCAGTATTCTCTTCTTCAGCAGCTGCTGCAGTATCAACAGTTGACATTTGAACACCAACAGTTGCTGCACCCATAGAGTAAGTAGCACCCATAGTGTCCACGTCAGTATCAGTTGTAGCACTTTCACCTACAGTTCCAGTACCAAAGAAAATCTTAGCACCTTCAATACCAGTGTACTGAATAGCTATAGATTCTGATGATCTAAGAGAACCAGCTCCACCTACTCCACCATCATCACTTGGTGCTTGGCTAGTACCGTAACCGATTTCTACTTTAACACCATCAATTGTAGTGTTTGTGTATTCAAAACCACTTGAAGCTTGTGAAACGTAACCATTCTTAGTTCCACCAAGACCATTCCATACTTCTTCATCAGCAGTTGGCATTAAATCATCTATACCAGCGATACCTAATCCACCAGCACCCTCAGTTAACATAATTTTACCAGCATCACCCATATCATAAGTTAAAAGAGATGAAGATTGAGCACCCTTAGCAGTCATTACATGAGTTAATGCAATTGAGTGACCATTATCTAGTTCACCACCACCAGCAAAAGTCATTGCTTTCTGCATACCCCAGTTATTACCAGATGCAGCATCAGAAGTTCCACCTTTTGTAGTGAAAGACGCTTTTGCACCACCACTTACTGATAATGAACCAGCCATTGCAGTAGTTGCGATAAGAGATCCAGCTAATGCTGTAAGTCCTATTTTTTTAAAGTTATTCATATTTTTCCTTTGTTTGTTATTGTTATTGTTATTGTTATTGTTGTTTTCGTTAATAATTTTTTTTCACAAAAATAACATCCAGTTCATTTTTTGCTTAGTACTTAAAAATTACTTCTTATGTTTCTATTATTAATAATAAACACAGCATATGTATCGGTTCAACCAAGACTATTTATAAAAATTATCAAATTTTGTTGAAAAATTTACTTAGTGTTGTATTTTTACATCACTATAAAAATGGCTATTTTCTTATTTTCTTAAAAAATTTATCTTGATTTAGGTTTTTCTATTTTTTAAACTAAAGTGTTGCAATAATATCACATAATAATTTCTATAAATCACAGATATTCGTGTTATTTAGTCTATCAATTATGAGTATTTTAATAAAATATACAAAACAAGCAATAATTTTACTAATTTTTATAGTTATTACAGGTTGTGGAATTTATAAAAAAGTTGATGCTAGAAAAGTTCCACCAAACGTAAATGATAGGGCTCAAAAAAATATTCAAGAAGGAAGAAGTTTTAGATTACTTGATTCAGATAGATCAAAAGGTGGTGGAGATTTTCAATTTGCAAGCTCTAATCCACTATGGAGAGCCTCATTAGATATTATAGACTTTATGCCCCTCACATCTGTAAATTATAGCGGGGGAATTATAATAACCGACTGGTATTCAAATGACCAATCTTCAAATGAAAGTATTAAAATTTCAATTCGATTTCTAACAAACGAGATTAGATCAGATTCATTAGATATAAAAGTATTTAATAAAAAATGTGTAGATAGTTTATTAAATTGTAAAATATCTGAACGAGATAGTTTGGTTCAAGAACTTAAAAAAGAAATTTTAAAAAAAGCTACAATATATAAAGAACAAATTCAGAGTGATAAAAAAAAAAGAAATAAGAGTAGATTGTACTCACAATAAAAATTTAATTTAATTTTGTGGAAAGATATAATTTTAAAATTATCGAAGATAAATGGCAAAAATATTGGGAAAGCCAAAAAACATTTTCAACAAAAGTAGAAAAAGATAAAAAAAAATTTTATTGTCTAGAAATGTTTCCATACCCATCTGGAAAAATTCATATGGGTCATGTAAGAAATTATACAATCGGAGATGTACTAGCACGTTATAAAACATTGCAAGGCTACAATGTTCTTCATCCAATGGGCTGGGACTCGTTTGGTATGCCAGCAGAAAATGCAGCAAGACAAAATAATTTAGATCCTAAAACTTGGACTGAATCTAATATTAAAACAATGAGATCTCAACTCAAAAAACTTGGGTTATCAATTGATTGGGACAAAGAAATTTCAACTTGTTCTGAGGATTATTACAAACACCAACAAGAATTTTTTTTAGACCTGTATGACAAAGGATTAGTTTACAGAAAAGAGAATTATGTTAACTGGGATCCTGTTGACGAAACTGTTCTTGCTAATGAACAGGTAGTAGATGGTAAAGGCTGGAGGTCAGGAGCCACAGTTGAAAGGAAGAAGTTAAATCAATGGTTTTTTAACATCTCAAAATTCTCAGAAGAGCTTTTGCAAGGTTTAGATACACTAGAACATTGGCCAAACAAAGTAAAAGTGATGCAAAAAAACTGGATAGGTAAATCTTTTGGTTGTGAGGTTGAGTTTAAAATTGAAAGTGAAAAACCTATTGAAAGTATTAAGTGTTACACAACAAGACCTGACACTTTATTTGGTTTTTCCTTTCTTGCTCTCTCAGTTGATCACCCTTTAGCAAAATACTATGAGGAAGATAAAGAATTTCAAAAATTTAGAGAAAAATGTTCTAAAACAGGTACTACTGAAGAATCTATTGCTTCTGCAGAAAAACTTGGTTTTAAAACAGATCTAGTTGCGATCAATCCATTAGATAAAAATATAAAGGTTCCAGTTTATTTTGCAAACTTTGTATTAATGGATTATGGTTTAGGTGCTGTTTTTGGTTGTCCTGCACATGATCAAAGAGATTTAGATTTTGCAAAAAAATATAATTTAAAAATTACACTTGTTGTTAAGCCTGAAAAAGATAAAGATTTTGAGATAAATAATGAGGCTTATACGGGTGAAGGATATCTTTATAATTCAAAATTTCTTGATGGTTTAAAGGTTCCAAGCGAATCTATTATTAAGACTATAGAATTTCTTGAAAAGAATAATCTAGGGGAAAAAAAAACTAATTATCGATTAAAAGATTGGGGTATATCAAGACAGAGATATTGGGGTTGTCCCATTCCAATGGCCTATGATGAAAATGATCAGCCTATTAAAATTCCAAGAGATATGTTGCCTGTTAAACTTCCAGAGATTGAAAAATTAAGTAACACAGGAAATCCATTAGACTCAGAAAATAGCTGGAAATTCTTTAACTTGGATGGCAAAAAATATAGGAGAGAAACTGATACATTAGATACTTTTGTTGATTCTTCTTGGTATTTTTTAAGGTTTTGTTCACCTCATAATTTAGATCGTGGATTTACTCATGAAGAGGCTAATTATTGGATGCCCGTTGATCAATATATTGGAGGTGTTGAACATGCCATTTTACATTTATTATATTCAAGGTTTTTTATGCAGGCTCTCTCTTATAAAAATGACGATTTTGAATTAAAAGAACCTTTTAGTGGGTTATTTACACAAGGTATGGTTTGTCACGAAACTTATAAAGATCATAAAAATAGATGGTTGAGTCCAGAAGAAGTAACTTCTGACAATGGTAAACAATTTTACAAAAAAGACAACCTTTCTGAAGAAGTGATTGTTGGGCCAACAGAATCCATGTCAAAATCAAAAAAAAATACCATAGATCCAGAAAGTATTATCAAAAATTATGGAGCTGACTCAGTTAGGTTATTTATTTTATCTGATAGTCCTCCAGAAAAAGATGTCCAATGGTCTGACCAAGGTATGTTGGCGTCTTTTAAATTTGTTCAAAAATTATGGACATTGAATACTAAAATTTTAGATACAATTAAAAATAATGAAGAAAAAATTGATAAGGGAGAAGATTTAACTAAATTCACCAACCAACTAATTCATAAAATAACACAAAGCTTAGAAAAATTTCACTATAACGTAATCGTTGCTAACTTTTATGAAATGTATAATTTTTTAATCAAAGAAATTGATAAACCTATAAAAAAAGAGGTTTTGATTGAAAACTATAGAAAAATTTTGATCTTAATGAATCCATTCATTCCCCATTTTTCAAATGAATGTTTGGGGATTATTGATGAAAATCAAATAAATTGGCCTACCGTTGCTAAGGAGGATTTAATCGAAGAAAAAATTAATTTTGTTGTACAGATAAATGGTAAAAAAAGGGCTATTTTAAACATAAAAAGAGATATGGTTGAAAATGATATTTTAGAAATTATTAAAACTAATGAAGAAATTAAAAAATTTTTGAAAGAACAAAAAATTAAAAAAACTATTTTTGTACCCAACAGACTTATAAATATTATAATATAAAATGGAAAAAAGAATATTCACATTTATACTTTTATTATTTTTATCATCTTGTGGCTACGAAGCCATCCATTCTAAAAAAAATAAAGAAAATTATGATTTCTCTGTAAGTGGATTAAAATTTATTGGAGACAGAGATGTTAGTTTAAAAATCAAAGAAAGATTAAACAATTATACTCTAATTAAAAAAGATAAAGATTTTATACTAAAAATCTCAAGTGATTTAGAAAAATTAATTTTAGTGAAGAATGACGCTGGTGATGCTACAGATTTTAAAATCGAAATAACGGTGAACATAGATATATTTAATGATACTGAATTTAAAAGTAGTATTTTAATTATAGAAAGCTTTAATTACAACAACAACAATAATAAGTTTGAACTAAAAAGTTATGAAAAAGAAATTAAGAATAATTTAGCCAATACTATTTCGGGG
>Ga0209816_1002557_pt1 | contig 12842 bp, 12 predicted proteins | sample CoawatmetaG01DNA_FD_187509 | JGI IMG/M metagenome (GOLD analysis project Ga0209816, IMG submission 187509) | Marine microbial communities from the West Antarctic Peninsula - Coastal water metaG017-DNA (SPAdes) (version 2) | ecosystem: Environmental > Aquatic > Marine > Coastal ... | reverse complement strand
GTCACTACACTACCTGTCGGCTTTCAGATTATGGCCAGCAATGATGCTGCTCCAATCGCCGCTATGGCTGATAAGACAAAGAAATTCTACGGTTTACAGTTTCACCCGGAAGTTACACATACCCCTCAGGGGAAAAGAATCATTGAGCGTTTTGTCCATGACATCTGTAACCTTGGTTACGATTGGAATATGCCTGATTATGTTTCGGAGGCAATCGATAAAATCCGTTCTAAAGTAGGAAAAGAAGAAGTGATTCTGGGATTATCAGGCGGTGTGGACTCATCCGTTGCAGCAGCTCTGATTCATCGTGCTATCGGCAAACAACTCACCTGTGTGTTTGTAGACAATGGCTTGTTACGGCTGAATGAAGCTGATCAAGTGATGAATACCTTCTCCAAGAATATTGGTTTAAAAATTATACATGTAGACGCGAGTAAAACGTTTCTTAAACACCTCAGTGGCGTCACTGAACCAGAGAAGAAACGCCGTATCATCGGACGTGAATTTGTTGAAGTATTTCAGCAGGAGTCAGAAAAAATAAACAACGCAAAATGGCTGGCGCAGGGAACAATTTATCCCGATGTAATCGAATCTGCAGGCAATAAAAATAAAACGGCTAACACTATCAAATCTCACCACAATGTAGGCGGCCTTCCCGATACACTACATTTGAAATTACTTGAACCATTGCGTGAGCTGTTTAAAGATGAAGTACGTGAACTTGGATTAGCACTAGGATTAGCACATGACATTGTTTTCCGGCATCCGTTCCCAGGGCCCGGTTTAGGAGTACGGATCCTGGGTGAAGTAAAGTCTGAATACACAGAGCTATTACGCCAGGCCGATGCAATCTTTATCGAAGAACTACGGTCTGCAGGGTGGTATGAAAAAACGTCACAGGCTTTCGCCGTTTTTCTACCTGTCAAATCGGTCGGAGTGATGGGAGATGGGCGTACATACGAATATGTTATAGCGCTAAGAGCAGTTAAAACTCAGGATTTTATGACTGCAGAATGGGCAGAACTCCCTTATACTTTGTTAGGCAAGGTATCCAATCGAATCATCAACGAAGTACGTGGGATTAACCGGGTAGTTTATGATATCTCTGGCAAACCACCGGCAACTATTGAGTGGGAGTAGTAATTTTAGTTTAAGTCATTGATTTAAATAATATGAGATGAAATCATATGACGAACTTAAAGCTGAGATGGAAACTATCCAGCAGCAGATGGCTGAAGCAAAGAAGAACGAACGTACGATCGCACTCAAAGAAGTAAAGCGTCTTTGCAAAGAGTTTGGCTTTACTGCTGGGATGCTTAAAGGTTCTTTAGCTGAAGGCAGAAAAAAATCTAATGACTAAAAATATTGCCTACATCAAGCAGCTTTCCGAAAGCTGGGCTAATTGTGGAGTTAATAGTGGCGACATCTTACTTGTTCACAGCAACATCAAACGAACTTTAGTTAAGGCTAGACGAGAAGGAGTTCGGTTAACGCCAGATGATATACTAGATAGCTTCTTAGACTGTTTGGGTAGCTCAGGAACATTAATATTACCACTATTTAACTTCGATTTCCCAAGTACAAAATTATTTGATATTCGCCATACGCCTTCACAAATGGGTGCACTAACAGAGGTTGCTAGAAAACGATCTGACGTCATTAGAACGGGTCATCCTATCTATTCTTTTGCGGTTTTAGGAAAAGAAAAATATGCATTTAATGGGTTGGTTAACGAAAGCGGATATGGAGAAAATAGTCCTTTTGGGCTTCTTCATAAGCTTGATGGAAAAATAGCGTCTCTTGATCTTGAGGATCAGAACAGTATGACTTTTTATCATTATGTTGAAGAGTCATTGATGGTTAATTATCGTCATTTTAAAACTTTTTCCGGCACTTACTTTGATTCTAGCGGGAATGAATCACGAAGAGATTTTAAGCTGTTTGTAAGAGACATCGAAAGAAAAGTATTAACTCACGTTAATCCAGCTAGTGAGCTGTTATGGGAAAACGGCTTGTACCACGGTGATAGACCAAAAGAAAATACTGGTCTAAGAACTATTGAGGCAACAAGAATGTTTAGCTTTGTATCTGATCTAATTAAAAACGGCAGTGCAGAAGGCAATCTCTTTATTTATGGAGAAGATAAATGATAGGCAACGACATACATAATTTCGCTAAACAACTATGGCCTATAAACAGAAGCATTACTGGTGAGGGTGTAAGAACTACATTAGATCAGATAAAGCAGCATTTGCCTGATCTAGAAATCAAATCTGTACCTTCTGGAACCGAAGTATTTGATTGGATAGTGCCAAAAGAGTGGCTTGTTAAAGAAGCTTATATTATCTCACCTAATGGTGAAAAAATTTGTGACTTCAAAGTAAATAACCTTCATCTATTAGGTTATAGCACCTCATTCGAAGGAAACGTTAATTTAGAAGAATTAAAAGAACATTTATACACTTTGCCCGAGCAATCAGAAGCTATTCCATACATAACAAGTTACTATAGCGAGCGTTGGGGATTTTGCCTTTCCCAAAATCAATATGACCAGTTAGAAGATGGTGATTATTACGTTAGAATAGATGCTATGCACTTTGATGGCGTACTAAATTATGCTGAACTAATCATACCTGGTAAAAGTCAAAAGGAAGTTTTTCTTAGTACTTATGTTTGTCACCCTTCAATGGCTAATAATGAGCTTTCTGGTCCTACAGTAGTTACATTCTTAGCGAAGTGGCTTACTGAATTAAGTCAACGCGATTACACATACAGAATAGTTTTCATTCCAGAAACTATTGGTTCGATTACTTATCTAAGTCTTCATTACAACGAAATGAAGAAAAAAACGATATCGGGCTTTAACGTCTCTTGTGTCGGAGATGATCGCGCATATTCATATCTTCCATCACGTAATGGTAATACATTGAGTGATCACATCGCTAAGCATATTCTTAAACATATTGATCCCAATTTTAAATCATATACTTGGCTAGATAGAGGAAGCGATGAACGACAATATTGTGCGCCTGGCATTGATCTTCCGATAGCATCAATAATGCGTACGAAATATGGTCAGTATCCTGAATATCATACATCACTAGATGACTTAGATAATGTAGTTACACCAACTGGATTAGACGGTGGTTATTGGTCAATTCGCAAAGCTATTGAGGCTATTGAGAGAAATAGAAAATACCGTGTCAGTGTGCTTGGTGAGCCGCAAATGGGAAAGCGTGGACTCTACCCAACATTATCAACAAAAAAGTCTCACGAAGAAGTTAGGTTGATAATGGATCTGATAAGTCTTTGTGACGGGGAAAATACTCTTTTGGAAATAGCCGAAACTTTAAATACTGCAATTTGGGATCTATATGAGTTAATAGATAAACTTCTTGAGCACAAGCTGCTGGAAGTAAATGAGTGAGTGGTACGACATCCAAAAGAAGCCAAGTAGCAACTTACGTCTGTTGATAAAAGGACACTTAGATAAAGCTAATCCACGTCGCTTACTTACAGTTGAGGAAGAAAGACGGTTATCTAAACTTGAAGCTATAGCTGCGAAGCTAAAGCGTGGAGAAAACGTGCAGAGTGGTTGGTGAGTTACACACTAGTTACACACGCACTATGAGGTGGCATTAAGTGCTTGATATAAAACATAAAAAATTCAACGTTGCTACTGAGTGGGAATAGCGTTTCAGAGTTAGGGTTGACGTTGGATTAATTTAATGATTATTCGCTATTAAAAAATCATTGGCCTATGATTTACTATCACTAATTAATTTCACTTGCGTCCAAAATTATTTAAAGAGACTAACACCAGTCTCTTTATAAAAAATTAATTACATAACTTAATACGAATATTAATTATTGATTTTTAAGATCTTCTTCTAACATTATTCGAACTAAATTATGGAAATCAACCTTCGGTTCAAAATGTAAGATTTTCTTGGCCTTAGAAGTGTCTGCTACTAGAGTACTTGTCTTTGATGGACGCATAAACTCCTGAGATGTTTCTAAATGTTTATCCGTTTCTAAGCCAACAATTGAGAATGCCTCATCAACAAAATCTCTTACTGAATATGCCTTGCCACTCCCTATTACGTAGTCATCAGCATCCCTATGCTGCAGCATAGTCCACGCAGCCTCCATGTAGTCTTTCGCGTACCCCCAATCAATTTTTGCACTCGTATCACCCAAAACCAATTTTTTCTGCTTACCTAAAGAGATTCTCGCAACAGACTGCGTTATTTTTCGAGTCACATATTCTGGTGTTCTTCTCGGTGATTCATGATTATAAAAAATTGCTGTTGATGCCTGGATACCAAACGTTTCTCTATAATATTTTGTCGTATAATATGCAAATGTCTTACTGATAGCATAGGGACTTTGAGGGTTAAATTGAGTTGACTCATTTTGCTTATCTGTGTTCGAAATCCCAAACATATTCGACGTAAGTGGTTGGAAATATTTAATATTCGGATTGACCTGCTTTATAATTTCGAGGATACGAGCTACTGCTACAGCTGTTATTTCAGAAGAATAACTAACCATATCGTAACTCCATCTTACGTGATCTTGATCAGCCTCATTATAAATCTCATCAGGGCTAACTTCAGTAAATATCCGGTACAGCGAAGTCGAATCCAACAAATCACCTCGGTGAAGAAAAAAACTTATATTGAGTATGTTTTCATCACTAATCAGGTGTTGTATATTTTTTGTATTTCCTGTGGCAGATTTTCTAATTAGACCATGAACTTCATAACCTTTGCTGAGTAGAATATCCGCCAAATAACTACCATCTTGGCCTGTTACTCCTAAAATTAAAGCTTTTTTCATATGGCCCCGTTAAATTTCTGTATATTGTTCAAGAGGAATCAAACTCATTCGACTACCCTGAAATTAGGTAGAGGAACTATAAATTTACCACCACCAGCACGCCAAACTGCTTCACGCTCATAAAACTCATCGAAGAATGCCCAAGGCAAAACTAGAAAATAATCTGGCTTGGCTGCTCTTGCCTCAGCCTCAGAAACGATTGGGATCCAAGAGCCTATAGTATATTTATCCCATTTTTCGGGACTACGTTCAGCCGCTGCCGTAATTAAATTATGATCTAAACCGTAGTATTGAAGAATCACGTTACCCTTGGTCGAAGCACCATATACATAAACTTTTTTACCTTTGGCAACCTCTTCCTTAATAAATTTAACACATTGATCACGATTATCTTCAAGACGCTCTAAAAAATCAAATAGGTCTTTGCGGTCAGAATTTTCTGCAAAGTCTACACCCGTTCCCTTATAGTGACGGGCAAAAATTCTATAGCTTCCTCCATTTACATCATTCTCTTCAATCTTAAACATTTCTAAGCCATTATTTTCAAACAAATATTTTAGTGAATCCAATGAGTAATACTCTAAATGCTCATGACAAATGTTCCCCAAGTCATTTTTTTCAAGCATAGATTTAAGGCACATTAATTGAGCAATAAAGACACCATCTTCAGCCAAGCATTTTTGAGCATCTTTAATAAATTGATTTGGATCTTCTAAGTCATAAAACATTCCAATTGCAGTAATAACCTTAGCTTTTCCAATATTCCATTTTTCTTGTTGCTTTAAGTAACTTTCATAACTCCAAAAATCATGCATAACATAGTCTGTTTTTTTCGACAGCGAATCAATTAAGTTGTCTGCTGGCTCACATCCGACACACTTCAATCCCACTGTCGAATAGGACTCAAGTAGTGTTCCATCATTGGCACCAATATCAAGGACTACGTCACCACTTTCTAAAACAATTTCACTTTCAATTGCTTTAGTAACGTCTTTCAACTGATTCCTCATTGTCTCTGTGACACCAGACCGATACCAGTAAAATCTAGAATATAAGAGCTCTTGGGGGGCTGTGTGCTTTAATTGAATAAGCGAACAGTTATTGCACATCACGAGATCTAAAGGTGCCTTTAGCCCTTCTCCTATTAGCTCTTTGGGAACAAAGTTATTTATATATTGATTCCCTAGAGAAAATAGCTCTTCTAAGTCATTTGACTGGCATAAACGACACACATTATGCTCCACTACTTCCATTCCGCTCTTATTCATAATCTAGGGCCTGTAATTGAATTTAAGTCTCTCAACACTTTAAATTTAAAAAAATTAATCTTGAATCTATTCATTAACTATTTTTCATTATTTCTTTTATGCAGGCATAAAGCCTGACTAACCCCATAAGCATAAAATATGGAATCGCTTTAAACTTTAAATGGAATAAAGCCTTCAAAGGATAAATTATTGGGTACCGAATAAATAGATGAAAAATCATACTAAATGCTCTGTTTTTATGCTATTTCTACAGTCCTGTCAGTAGAGTCTCCATCAATTACAATAATTTCAGCTGGCGATAGTTTCGATGAGTTGATAGAAATCAAAGCATCTTCTAAATGATCTTCTTCATTTCTTGCGACAACAACAGAAATCTTTAATTCTTCATGCATCGGTTATAAGTTCTATAAAATATAAAATTTAGTAATACTGCCGTAAAATTTTTTTAAATGTATGTCCTACCCTTTCTATTTGCTCATCATTTAGATTCAGCCCACTTGGAAAATAGAAGCCCTTGCGTGCAAGCTTTTCAGCAACAGGAAATTTTTGATTCATAAACAATCCCATTTTATTAAAAACTGGTTGCTCATGCATGCACCAAAAAAATGGCCGAGTTCCAATTCCATTTTCTTTGAGTGAGTTCATTATCGGCTGTGCATCAACTAAAAGAGCGTCTTCTAAGACTACTCCATATACCCAATAGATATTATCTGCATACTCTGTTTTCAGTAAAGGTGTCTTTATACCTTTAACACCTTTGAAGATGCTCGAGTATTTTTCTCCAATTTTTCTCTTTAGTAGCACGTGCTCATCTAACTTTTCTAATTGTGCACAACCTATAGCTGCTTGAATATTACTCATCCTATAATTCCAACCTAATTCTTCATGCACAAATCTCTGAGTTTGCTGAAAACAAAGATTTCTTAAACTCCTACATCTATTAGCAAGTTGCAGGTCGTCGGTCACTACCATTCCCCCCTCACCTGTTGTTATGTGCTTATTAGGATAAAAACTAAAGATACTTATTTTCCCCAAAGAACCGCAGGATCTTTTATGATAGGTTTGACCAATAACTTCCGCTGCATCTTCTATAATTATTAAGTTATATTTAATTGCAAGACTAAAAATTGGATTCATATCAACTGGTAACCCATAGATATGTACCGCCATAATAGCAACTGTAGAAGGTGTTATTAGTGATTCAATCTGATCGACTGCCATATTCCAATCGTTCGGATTACAATCTACCAGAACAGGAGTACCACCAGCTTTGATGACAGCCGATGCACAAGAAATAATTGTGAGAGTTGGCATAATTACTTCATCACCAGGGCCAATTTTCAATGCTGCTATCGCCACATCTAATGCGGCCGTTCCGCTAGATACTGCGACGGCGTATTTTCTACCAATTTTTTTTGCAAACTCTTGTTCAAAGCGATCAACAAAAGGACCCTCAGATGATATCCACCCTGAATCTATACATTCTTGAACATATTTACCTTCATTTCCACTGAGAACAGGTTCATTTACAGCTATAAAATTATTCATTTTTAAGAATCACGTCCTCGTCCTTAATACCTTCAAAACGTTCTTTATCATGATCTTCGACATATGGACCCTGCTTTACTTCCACCATTTCTACATCCTCGAGCACCTCAAACCCATGGCCTCCAGACTCTAATAATATGACGTCACCAGTCTTTAGAATATAGCTTTCAAAGTATTCTTTTTGATTATCATAAAAATCGACGCGAAGTCTTCCCCGCTTTAGAATAATGACTTCGTTCGTATAATAGATCGTTCTTGTTGTTTTTTTGTGGTAGTGAGCTTTTATTGATTTCCCTGTGGGTTGGGAAATGTAACCTATTTGCAAAGAAGATTCATTAGGAGTGATAAAATTGACTCCTGGTTTTGAAAAAGCAGAGTCAATAATTATTGCATGCAATATGCCATTTCTTTCAATTCGAATAATCATGTTTCATAATTCCTCTTGAGAATGTCCATATTTCATTTAATCTACTAAAAATTAAGTAACCATCTAGTAATTATTTATATAATATTTTACTGCCAGAGATCTTATTTAAAATATTAATTCTTATGGTGACGTGCTTAATTCTTCTCCTATTTAACGTTCTTCTCGAGTAAAGACTAAATCACCTGTATTAGACAAGGTTTCGTCATAAACATAGCCTTCAGAACAAAAATTTTTGAGGTCTTCCGGCTTTTCTATTTGATTTTGAATTATATACCGAGCCATTAGCCCACGCGCTTTTTTTGCGTAGAAGCTAATTATTTTATAATTTCCATTTTTTTGGTCCTTAAATACTGGGGTGATAATCATTGGCTCCAGTCTTTTCTTATCTATCACTTTAAAGTATTCATTAGAGGCAAGATTTACTAGGTATTTGGTTTTCAGTTGTTTTGCTTGCTCATTAAGAATGAGAGTCGGTTTCTCTCCCCAGAATTGATATAAATTTTTGCCGTCAGGTGTCTCGAGGCTAGTACCCATTTCCAAGCGATATGGCTGCATAGAATCTAAAGGTCGAAGTATTCCGTAAAGCCCAGATAGGATACGCAAATGCTCTTGGGCGAACACCATGTTCTCTTCACTGAGAGACTTAGCATCTAACCCTGAATATACATCTCCCATAAAAGCTAAGACTGCTTGTCTCGCATTTCCCGAGCCAGACTTAGAGCTCCATGAGTGATATCTACGGTAGTTAAGCTCTCCAAGATTGTCGCTTATTTTCATTAAATGACTGATCTGTGAGGCTGATTTCTTTTTGAGTATTTCTATCAGCTTGTCACTATAACTATGAAAATGAGCAGAAGTAGATTTCTTGAATGACAAAGGAGAGTCATAATCAAGTGTCTTCGCTGGAGAAATCACTATCAACATATCATCAGTCCCCTCATATTTTTCCGGTATAGCTTCAGACTATGGTCCAAATAGATAATTGCAAAAGAGTTGGGATGTAAGGAATTCTACCACTGTGAGGGGATCATAAACACAGCCATTGAAGTTACTATGAAGATATAACAACAACTAAAAATGTATACCCTACAACGTCACAAAATCGCATCCGAGTTACCGCTAATATTGGAATAGCAAAAGACGCTAAAATTTTAGTCTATGAGAACTACTGATTTGCTATAATCCCCAGAGCCAGCAAGTAAATACAAGCCAATATAAAAATTAATAAAATTAATCACTTATAAACATCTTTTTCATTTAATGGGAATGATAGGTGTTTTTTAAGTGCTCGATACGTATATATCTTCATTTTTAAAATGAAAATATATACAACTGATAAATAAATTTTCTAGTCTTAAGATCATACTTACCTAAAATTTTAAATTGGTTAGATACTAAATATTTTGTACATAGAATCAGGAATTTAATAGGAAAATTGAAATGAATATGACGCACTACATGGAATTATTGGCTGTTAATCAGCCATGGAATTTGTTGATTTTTATGGCTATTCCTATAATTTTAGCTGAAACTTTAGCAATCACAGAGCTTTATCTTCTTTTTACACGAAAATTTACTGGTCTTGCGTATGCACTAAACAGGTTTTCGGGTGTTGTCGTGGGGATCTATTTCATAGGCATCATCTTTTATATAATGACAAATGCTGTAATTCCAATTACGAAAGCGGGTGAATGGAGAACATTTATTGATGTCATCGCGGTTGGAAGTTATGTTATTGCTGGATTGCCATTAGTCTTCATCGCATTCCAAGATTTAGGATTAATTAACAAGAAATTAGAACATGAAAAAAGATTAAAGATTCATGTCATTTGCGTTGCTCTATTTTTGGTATTTGGGCACATAGCTATGATTTTTGGAATGCTTGATCCAACCGTTTTTGGGTACGTACCAGAAACCATGCTTCATTAACATTTTCCTTATACCCAGGCTCAAATAATGAAAATATTACTTGTTACAGTATTGATACTATTACTAAATGCTTGTTCGACTACTGTAGCAATCTTAGATGCGGCAGGGACAACAGTAGTTTATGCCGGAAAGACAGTTGTTAACACTGTAGATATGATAACGCCAGACATTGTTAATGGTGATGAGGATGAGGGTGATTAAGTGAGCAAGCCCCTACTTCAAATTCCATTTGCGTTATGAAATTTGAAGTAGGGGCTTGCTCTCTGAAGAACAACTTTTAACTAGTATTAGAAAGTTGCTATTAGTGTTACACGTGCAGTGATAGGAGCACCTGGCATAATATTATGATTATTATGAGAAGCTACATAATAGTTTGTATCAAACAAGTTCTGGATATTTGCCTGGATACGTAGATTTTTATTGATTCTTCCATACAGCGCCGCATCAACCCGTGTGAATGAATCCAATGTTACTGCATTATCTTCTTTAGTAAACATTGCGCTACGTCCTACAACTCCAAATGCAGCACCAAACCATGGGGTAACATCATACCGGTTCCATACGGCGTACATATTCTTAGGTGTTTCTTTTAAAGTATTACCCGCGTTGCTATTTGAATTTGCACTCAGCGATCCTTTCATATATGTGTACGATGCAAGAACGTTCCATTTATCTGTAAGTTGACCTTGTAATCCAACTTCTACACCCCTGGTCCTTGAGCCTTTACCCAGAACTGCCTCGCCTGCCGACTTCCCCGAAAGGATCATATTAGTACGATCTAACTGAAAGAAAGCTGTGGTAAAAGATAAATTATCAAGAATGTCTACCTTAACTCCGGCCTCCATATTAGTAAATTTTTCTGGCTTCAACGCAGCATTGGTTACCGACAAGCTCTTAAGTTGATCTCCACTCCGCGGTTGGTGCGTAATACTATAGCTGCCGTAAACAGACACCTTTTCTAACGGTTTAAGTATTATCCCAAAACGTGGCGATATATTGTCGTCTCTGGATCTAAGCGTTGAATCGGTTTTTCTATCACGAGAATCTTGCTCAAACCTATCGTAACGAACCCCAGCTGTTATATGCACCATTGGATGAAGTTCAATATGATCTTGTATATAGACCCCAACCGCACTGGTTGAATAAGAATGTCTCTTTGATTTACCCCCCCTAAATGAAAGTGCGCCGGTATAAATTGGGTTAAATACATCTACCATAGCTGACGTCGAACCACCAAAATTTGCATAATGCCTTTTCTGCTTTGTAATTTGTCTCGACACCTCTAAACCGGTAATAATATTATGTTTGATAGGACCTGTATCTAGATTAAATAACAGATCTGTTTGATTAAAGAAGTTCTCCCGAGCGGTGTCGTCGTTATAACCAGCAAGCTTTACTTGATTAGAGTCGGTTACGGCACTATTTGCCATTATGTTCTGATAATTTTTGTCAAAGACAGCGTAATGTGTCCGGTTACGAACTTTAATATTATCATTAAATTTATGGTCGACATTCATACTTATTGCTTTCTTATTAGTATTTGTCGGGCTCTGTGCCGCATTACCATAGAATGTATTCTTACTACCTCCTTTAAACACCCTGCCATTTTTTGATGGAATTCCCCGATCAGCAGTCCGATCATCTTTAAACAGCTCTGCCTGAAGAACGATTTTGGTCTTGCTAGTAGGCTTAATAGTCACCGTTGGAGCTATGCCATAACGCTGAAGCTTAACGCCTTTACGATGACTTCTTGAATGCTCATATAAGCCATTCATTCGAAAAGCCACCTTGTCATTTAGAACATACCCTGTATCTAGGGACATTCTCTTATGATTATACGAACCACCCGAGAATTTAAGCTCTTGTTTTGGGTTCCAGTTTGCTTCTTTTCGGACCCGGTTAAGTATACCGCCCGAACCAGCACGACCAAAAATCAACGCATTCGGCCCTTTTATGACTTCAATCTTTTCAACATTGTAAATGTCACGATAATGTTGAACATCGTCACGTACCCCATCAACATAAAAATCTCCGGTATTTCTCTGGCCACGAAAAACCAATGCATCACGATTTCCTTCACCACTTGAAACACCGATACCAGGTACGTAAGCAACAGCATCCATTATGCTAAGTGGCGCCCGATCTGAGAGTTGTTTCTCTGAGATAGTCGTTATGGATTGCGGAGTATTAAGTACTAAAATATTTTGGCCTTTATTCAAACTATTACTTACCAAATTTGGCTTTTGATAACCATAATCAACGTCTCCCGCTACAGTTATTCCAGGAAGCACCGTTGCGTCCTTAGTAGACCCAGATGCCGCAGCTACTGCAGCTTTCTGTATGATGTAACTACTAGCGATTGGGTTTAGGGAGGCCTGCTTTACTGCCTGCATTCCACTTCCCCTCAAGAGAATAGCCAGCCCCTTCCTTGCAGGATATGTACCCTTCACTCCGATTGTCGTAATGCCCTCTAACTCTGCAGCATCAAAATCAATATCTATTCCAGATTGTTTCACATACTGTTCTAGCGCAGTGCTCATTGAGCCACTAGGGATATTGTATGTTTCATACCTAATTTTTGAGATAGTCTTTGCCACTCCATCAAGGGTTTCCTCGATACCAGAAGAGAGGCCTATAACTTCTTCGAAGGATCCTGCATTAGCCACCTCTTCCAATGAGGTAGCAAAAGTTTTACCAGATTGGGATATTGCAGCCAACCCAAAGATTGCTACTGAAAAGAATAAATTCCTTGTAAAGCTATTTTTTAAATAATTCATAGTAAAACTCTCATAAAATAACAACAAAAAAATAGGTGGCTTGCTTAAGAG
>Ga0209816_1002553_pt1 | contig 12847 bp, 10 predicted proteins | sample CoawatmetaG01DNA_FD_187509 | JGI IMG/M metagenome (GOLD analysis project Ga0209816, IMG submission 187509) | Marine microbial communities from the West Antarctic Peninsula - Coastal water metaG017-DNA (SPAdes) (version 2) | ecosystem: Environmental > Aquatic > Marine > Coastal ... | reverse complement strand
TCGTAGGGCTTGATGGTTTTATTGCCTACTGTCATGGCAATATGATTAAGTACCAACACCGCTATCGTTATAAGCAGAAGCCTGCAGAGGACATGAAGAAGGCTGAGTGGTACTTACGTAAGATGAATGAAGCTTTGGCAGAAAAACATAAGTAAGGGTGACCTATGGGCAGACCAACCAAGAGATCTAAGAATAACTTACCTCCCCTTGAAGAAGAGGCAAAGGCTTACGTAAAAGATAAACGACCAAAAGAAAAACCCTTAACCAATCGCAACTATCTAGCGGGACAAGCCTTAGCTGGATTACTTGCAAGTGGTAAGGGTTCCTTTCATGCAGATCAAATCAAACGAGAAGCCTACAATTGGGCAGACATAATGAGTGAGGATGAGGAGGATTAATCCTTCTTACCTATGTCTAGGTCTCCAAAGAAGAGCCTATCATACTTATCATAATAGAACTTAATTTTATTGAGGGTGCCTAGTGCATCCTCTGTTCCTATTATGTCGTCTATGTCTCCTTCAAGACCTAGCCAGTCCATAACGTTCTTGATCTTATCACTGTCTCTATTAGATAGGACTCGAACCATATCTAAAGTTTTAGGTAACGTACCTACCTTCATCCTTTCACCAACTTTTTTCTTCGTGTCTTCAACAATTTGTCCTATGATCCTATCTTTTTCTTTTAAGCTCATCTTAAAAAAGTTAGGATTTCTTTTTAGATACCTCAAGGCTGACTGATTTAAGTATGAAGATGCGACAGCATTCATATAGTTTTTTACTTCAGGTGGAGCATCAAAACTAATTGTCCTCCAGTCAGCCCTACCTGCAGAGTTTAACATAGCTTCTATATAGTTTGGTTCACGATCTCCACGTACACCAAGAATTTGTTTACCTGAGTCAGTTAGTTTATCAAAACCTCTTGTTGGGGTAGCTTTTTTATCCATCTCTGACGAACCTGATCCAGCCAGTATGCCATCAAAAATATTATTTACATACCTTAACCCCTTAGCATAGTATTCTGGCCCTTGTTTTAAATCAGGTGACATGTTCTTACCCATCACTAGTCCATAGGTAAAGTTAATGGGATCAAAAGGACGAGTTAAACCTTGTGTAATTCTCATTGCAGGTGGTGCAATAAGAGCTTCAACTGTATCAAGAACATACTCTGACCCACTTTTGTTATCAACATTATTTAGTGTTTCACTAAGATTTGTCCCAAACTCCCAAAGATTTTTTTCAAAGTCTTTTAAGTCTCGAACAGATTGGCCTCCCAATTGCATCGCAAGGGTATACTTAAGATCATCAGGAACCTCTGACCATTTTAATTTAAAGGGGTTTGTTATACGATCAGGTGTAGCAGCATGTCCAAACATCTGACTCATCAAACGTATAGTAGAAGCAGGCCAATCATAAGTATTATCTTCAATAGACCCATCATTATTTCTATTCTGATTCCAGGCAAGTCCCTCTTCAATACGATCTATTGCACCTCCAGCTACATATGTACCTGCAGCAATAGCAGTCCAACCTACGACAGTCTTACCCAGAAGTTCTGATCCCTCTTGAGTAGCATAGTCCATCTCATGTCCAAGGTACTTCTTAGAATATATTCTTATTGCGTTTATGCCCGTCAGATCTCCCATAGTAGCAAGAGTAGTATTAAGAAAGCTACCAAAAGGAACTAAGTAACCTAGCCCAGTTTTGTTTGTAAGGAACTCAATACCTTTAGCAGCTGACCTCATAGCATTATTTGATTGCTTATCTAGTGTAGACCAGTTTACAGAAGCAGTCTCACGTAAAGTTCTAAAAGTTGCTTTCTCTAGTACATCAACTTTAAATTTAGGTTTAGTCATCTCAATAGCAGCATCTGCCCTAGCAAAAAATATAGTTGGGCTTACACCATACTCCCTCATGATTTGTTGGTTTACGTTGTTTCCAAAAGCCCATGTCTTGGTTAACTCATCTTGCATTCTAACTAAGGTTAATGTTTGTGCTCCCTTAGTTGCAGCATCAAGAGACTTATAAAATTTATTATTAGGGTCTAAGTTAGCGTTTGCTAGGCCATCTTGAACACCCCCATCACCAGCTACATCACGAAAAAGTTTCTTACGTGACTCAGGACTAGCCTCTAAAACTCTTAGGGCGTATTCATACTCAAGTTCAGGTGACAGTACAGAAAAACCACGACGGACTGCGCCTAACGCAGATCCAATAGCTCTTTTTTTATAGACACTAGCTTTTACTGAGTTGCCTCTTGCTTTATAAAAAGCACTTTGAGATATGTCTATAACAGATGTAGCAATATCAGACACAGCATTTAAACCAGATAAAAAACTAAAACCTTTTAAGTTTGCTCCTGTTGTACCTAAGTGAGAAGTTAACATCCGTTTATAAACTGACAGAAGAAAACGATTTGTATCAGCCTCGTCTTCTTTTTTACCCCCCAGAATACCAAAGCCCCGCACCTTACTTTTCTTTTTGGTCGGCTCTTTACCAGCCATGCCTGAGGCTAAATCAAGTAAAGCTTGTTGTGTTTTTACACCTTGATTATCAAGACGAGATAGCTGTGAACCTATCCAGTTTGTTTGTCCAGCTGCATGTGCACCTCTAGCAAAATTTTGAGAGATTGCTTTTGCTGTATAATCAATACCTAATTTTTTACCCGTAGATTTTTCAAAAGCTTCTATTGCTATCTTAGCTGCATCATCACTTACGTAATCAAGAACAGCTTCAGCATATATTCCTGTTGTAGTGTTAGTCTCTAACATAGTTGGGTGCACTGTCCAACCAGAATCAAATAGACCTTGTTGAAAACCAACCTTACCTGTCTCAGGTTCTCCTAACATAAACCTCCTCATAAATAAAGTTATAGGTTTAGTATCAGTTAACTCTTCATCTCGTTCAGCTACACCTTTTATTGACTCTTTCTTTATAGCTTCCCAGTTAGCAAATTGCTTGGCATTTTTTACTGATTGAAGTTCAAAGTTTCTTTTTATATTAACATTAACAGATTTAGAATCTACTACTAAAGCAAGTTGTTTCTTAGCTTCATCTAAACCTAATGTAAGAACATCCGCATCTAATTTTTCATAGCCTAAAAAAGAGTCCTTAATATATTTACTCTTTCTTAACTCTTTAATTAAAGCAGTACCTGTAAATATCGCAGGTATAAATGCAGCACCGCCCGCAGCCATTGCTGTTTGGCTAGGGCTATACTTTGTTTGTACGTCCGAAGCAATTAATTGGGTCTGATATCCTGAATCTACACCAACTGAAATAATTGCATCAGCTACTGTTATAGGAGCGGCCTTAGCCGCTACACTACCAACTGCACGTCTTGCTGCTGTTTTACTCATTCCCTGCTTTAGGTATGTTTGATAACCCTTTATAAGAAGAGAACGTGCAGCAATACCACTAGCTTTAGTTGCACCAAAGCTAACAGCTTTACCTAAACCAAACGAAAGAAAGGTAGCTGGATCGTATAGCCCAGCTCTTGTGTAGTCTCCGACAGCATCAAACATCTCAGACATAGAACCTTCGCCAGTGAATGCATTCTGCATCTTATCAAACGCATAGTAACCCGCACCAAGTTTACTTTGAGTTAACTCGTCAGCTGCCATACCAAAGACAACTTCATTGGCAGTAGTTATAGTTTGACCACCTGCAAAAGAACGTTGATAGTTCTGCCACACTTCAAAGGCATCATCTTTATCCATCTTACGATAGTCACGAGGACCACTTGATCCACCAGTAAAGATAGTCCTTCCTTGAGATCCTACATTAGCTGAGGCCATACCATACACAGAACTAGCTAGACCTGCAGGTTTGTTACGAGCTTCAAGGTTTTGATAAACAATCTCCATTAGTCGATCATCTTTTAAAAAGTCTTCCTTTATAAAACCCCTGCCGTATTCATCAGAAATTTTATCTATATCTAAGAAGTTAATTTTTTCGTTTATCTCTTGGGGGCTACCATCCTCAGGATTAATAATAGTGTTTCCATTTATAGATTCCCTATACTCTTTGGCAAACCTCTCAGCATTTGATACAAGTCCAACAGGTTCTAATGGAAGAGGAGTAGTATCTTCTTCTTCTGGTAAAGGAAACCCAGCTTCTAGTGCAAAACGTTCGGCATTATTCATTAGTTGACCCTACCGTTTCCTGTACTACTCTACGCTCCCCTGTCAGTGGATCTGTATATTCATAGATAACAACTTGACCAATCTTAAGTAAGCCTTGAGAATATAATTCTCCGTAAGTTAACTTATCTCCTACGTTTATTGGTTTTATACTGGCTGGGTTATAGTCAGGTAATATTTCAGGGTCAAATGTACCTATCTGATTGTAGATTGGATTAAGTATATCTTCTCTTCCATATAGATTATATATTGCAGCAAAATTATTTTCTGCAGCTTCCTTCCTAGCTAGTTCAATACTGATAGTTCTCTCTTGATAGAATTTCTCTAAGTGTCCTATTCTTGTTAAAGCTGCTTCTTCTTGTTCAGCTGAAGCACCCTCACCTGCATAAGGTGGTCCATCTGCTTGTAACTGAATAAGCTTATTTGATCCTTCAAGTAGCTTATTAATTTCATTAGTACCTTCAGCTACCAGTTTTTGATTAACAAAATTCTGAGCCTTTTCAACATCACCTATTGAAGCTCTATCTCTAAGAACAGGTTGATTTGGAAACGAAACATATCCAGGTTGAACATAACTTTCACCTAGGGTATTTCTTTCTGAATCACTAATAGTCATACTTGAACGCTCTTCAAAATTTGTCCAGAAGTCCTCATCAAGTGGGATCTCTTTTGATTGAGTGTAGACAGCATCATTAATCATCTGAGTAATTATTTCACCTATACCTGTCTCATCTACTTGATATTTACCACTTCTAAGAGCTTTGTTATGAGCCGTGGCAATATCATAAACCTTTGCTAAATTTTTACGGCCAGCTGCAGCTGTTCCACCAGACGAGCTTATTCTTACAAGTGCATCATCAGTAACACCCATGACGCTCATGACATCCATCATGTGTTCTGTGGTTTCTCCAGTAGATTTAGATGTACCTCCACCACTACCTATGGATAGAGCTTCAAAGCCACCTCCACCAGAGAACATACCCCTAATATCTTTCATTCGCTGCAGGGCAAGTTCATCTTCCCTAAGTTTAAAGGTTGCGTCAGCACGTTCTTCTCTACTAGTAGCTATTTTTATTTGTTCATCTGAAATTTCTTTAGCCGCTTCTTCCTGCCGTGCTCTTTCTACTCCACCCCAAAATCCCATTACGCATTCCTCCGTGCCATAAGACCCATTGGTTTTTCTTCTTGTGGCTCTTGTGTTTCCATCTGTGGCTCTGCTGCTTGCATAGCTTCAGGCTCTTCTTCAGGCATGTCTTCCTCCATACCTTCTTCAGGCTCTTCTAACTCTGATAAGTCTGGATCTCTTTTATCTTTAATATCTTGTAGTATTTTCCTAGCTTCTTGCTCACGTAAGTTTACACTGACTGTAGATAGATTTAATTCTTCTTCATCCTCATCAACAAGACCTTCTTTGTAATCTATACCTGCAGCATCACCAATACCTTTTATGTACTCATGTATAACTGGGGCAATGATAAGACTTACATCAATACTGTGCTGACCACTAGCAACACCTGCACGAAGGATACCTTCAGTCAAATCTAAAATGTCTACACCTAATGCCATAAGGCCGGCAATAGATTCAACTGTTTTTTTATCTTCAAGTTTTTCTAAGTGAAATAACAAAGCTTCTTCTGGATCAACCATCAACGGAGGATTTTCCCAAGGATAGTTTTTAGGTTCAGAAGTTAGAGATTGACCTGGGATAGGTGCATTAAACATTTCTATTACCCTCTACCGAAGAAAATTTTGCATAGTAATCAGAGAGGTAAGTTCCTAGTTCATCTTTAGGATTGTATTGACCACCACTTTTTACGTACTTGTTCATACCTTTTATTCCACCAAGGTGAGCTACAGATCGTAGTCCATTCCTATCATAGTTTTTACCACGGTCACCAAGATTATCTATTGCTTTGTCAATATCTTTTATGTGCCACAACGATACTCTCTTTTGTATCTCAGGACTATTTTTAAATTCATCCATAGTAAAGCTAATGCCCAGGCCTTTTCGTGCATCGTCTAATCGTGCTTCTCCAAATTGACCTGCACCTGCAAACCTCCTACCATCTTTATTGGTACGATCAGCTTCACTATTACCTGAAGATTCTGATTGGTTTAAATTACTTAAAAAATTTAAATCTTCTTCACTACCCTTCATTTCAGTTGTGTCAGCTTTACCTTTGCCTAGCATAGCCTTTGCTTCTTTAGAATTAAACCCACCTTGGTCCATAAGTTTTGCTATGTTTTCATTACTAGCATAAACTTTATTAAATATTTTTGTTATAGATCCTACTTCAGCTAAAGCACCAAATTTATTTGGGTTTGGTCTAGTCATAAGACCACTAATATCTTCATCTACAAAACGAGAACGTCCTTTACTTGAAGTACCTTTATTTGCAAGTCTGTTGTTACCAGATTCAGAGGCTGAAGCGGCTGCTTTTCTAGCCTTTCCTAGTAGTTCTTGATAGCTCATAATACTTCCTTCATCACTATTAAGTTTTTGACCATGCAATAGCAGCGCCAGTTAATACATTCCACATGCTTGTAGACTCATCAGATTCTCTTTGTGCTTTATTTTCTGCAGCAATAGCAGCATATTTTTTATTACCAAGCACAAGATCTAGTGTACGATCTTTAGATGCCTCTTCACCTTTGTATGCATAGTCCATAAGGTCACGTTCTCTTTGCCAGATCTGATCTATTGTACTCTGTGTAAAAGTATTTACTGCCAAAGCTTCTTTAGAGTTAGCTTCATTCTGTGCAGAGGTGTTTATAGTCTCAACGTTTTGTTTCCATGTAGCATTAGCTTGTGCTATAACAAGACCATTCGTTGCATTGAATTGATTACGTTGATTTTTTTGAGAAACATTAAACTGTTCCGTAGCATTAGATTGACCTGCATTAAATTGCTCATTAGCCTGAGACATAGCAGCATTAGATTGATTTACTTGTGTTTTTAAACTCGACATAAATTGATCTGTCTGAGTTTGAGATGTAGCATTAAATTGAGATGTGGCATTAGCAGCTGCTGCATCTGTAAGTATAGATTGTTGTTGAGCTTGTGCTTTAAACATTGCAACTTGCTGCTCATTATTTAGATTACTCATGTCCATCTCTAAGAAAGCTTGAGCATTCTGTACAGCAGCTTGTTGTTGGTTAGACAAGTTAGCCATGTCCATAGTAGCCATTGTTGCAGCATTCTGAAGAGTAGTAGCCTGAGCAGAACTTAAATTTGCTAAGCCAACAGTCTTCATTATCTCAGAGTTATGCAACTTAGTCTGCTCACCAGCAGTAAATGTAAGGTTGTTTGCTTCTGAAAACTTTGAAGCATTCACTATAGAAACCTGTTGCTTGTTATCAATTTTCTTACCTTGTAAAGCAGCGGCAATCTGAGCATTAGCAATGTAAGCTTGTTGCTTTGACGACATATTAGCTAGGTTAACTTGCATCTCGTTGGCACTGTCTTGCAATACAGCCTGCTGCCTATTGTTCAAGTTAAGATTACTTACTTCAGCATAACGTGCAGCTTCAACTATATTAGCCTGTTGTCTGTTAGATAAGTTCTGACCTTGCAATGATGCTTTGATCTGAGCATTGGCTAAGATAACAGATTGAGTATTGCTTAGGTTTTGTCCCTGTAAAGAAAAAGCATTGTTACTGTTTTGTAATGCAGCTTGTTGTTCATTGTTTAGATTAGCTAGAGACAGACCTTGCTGTGCAGCAGCATTAGACAGAGACACCTGTTGTTGGTTACTTACATTAGCCATATTCATAGATGCAAAAGTCTTAGCATCCTGTGAGGCAATAGGTATTGCAGACTCCATAGAGGCTTGTACAATAGCAGCAGCAGCCATAGAAGAACCTCCCATACCACGAGAGATCATAGCAGCATTAGCTGCTCTCATAGCCCCAGCAGCCCATGCAGGTGTACCATCATCAAACTGTTTCATAAGCTCAGACAGTTGACCCTGTACAGTATCTTGAGCTTCTACCTTACCCTCTTTAAATTCTGCAAGTGTTCCATCATCTATGGTGAAAGAATCTAAGATAGCTGCAACTGCTACAGCATCTTTGTTTAATCCTGCATCAGTTACAACTTTAGCCTGAACTATATCAGACTCTTCGATTTGAGCAGCAGTTGGAATTTCGTTTTCTTGCACTGAAGCTTGAGCAGCTTTAATGTTATCAGGTACATTAGCTTGAGCAACTTTAGTTTCAATAGCTTTTTCATCTAAGCCTTCGGCTTTAGCTTTTTCATCTTCAGTAACTATTCGATCACCAGCTACAACAGACTCTACATACTTTGGATCAACCTTCTCTGCCTTTGCTTTAGCATCGTCAGAGACTGTACCTGTAGCAGCTGTAACCTGTGCTTTATCAGATACTTTACCTGTTGAACCTGTAACTGCATCAGCCGCTTTCTTGGAAGCATCAGCGGTGGTGGTTGTTGTTGCTTTAGTTGCTCTAACATTATCTGGTGCAGCGGCTGAAGTTCCAACAGCTTGCTTTTGAAGAGCAGTATTTGCGGCACCTACTTGACCAGCATTACTACTAATAGCAGTGCCGTATGTATTTGCATCAATTTTATCTACTGCCTGAGACTCAACAAGAGAACCTGGATCTACTACTGCTGTGATAGCTTTTTCTGTAGCAGCTCCTGCTGTTTCCGTACCTAACTTAGCAGCAAGTTCATTGACTTTACTCTGTGCTGCTGCTCCATCTGCTGCTGTTTTTTGTACGGCATCTCCATGAGCTGCAATTGCAGCGTTTGCAGCAGCAATTGCAGCATCTTTTTTAGGGTAGTCAGCATAAGCAGCTGCTGCTTTTTCTGCAGTTGCTTTAGTTAAATCCTGTTGTAACTTAGATCCTTTAGCTGTAGCATCAGCTGCTGCTTTTTCTAACGCAACTACTGCTTGTTTAGCTGCTGTTAATTCAGTGTTTGAAGCCTTCATCTCAGCTATACCACCTGGAGCATAACCCCTAGCTACACCGCCATCAGCATAACCACCAGTACCACCACCGAATACTATAAGACCTGAAGCCCTTGGATTTAAGTGGCGAGTTATCATAAACGGATTATAAAAACTGTGGCTCATTTTTTAAACTCTCTCATATGTCTCTTGGCTGGATCATGTAGTCTACGCCAGTTAATATTTTCTTGTCTTTGGTATAAATTCTTATGGTAGTTGAGTATTAAAGACATTACCTGTCTTGCATTACCATAAGGAGTTATAAACTCGATACCCCAAAGTTCTTCTTTGTCGTCTGTTACGTAATCATCTTCAGTTATATAGTATTGATTGAGTAAGAAATCATTGCCAGCTTGTTTATTTAACCAACACCAGGTGACCAAACCTATTGGTTTATCTTCTTGATAATAGAGGCGTATCCTATTGTGCTTAATAGGTGCTACAAGGTATCTGTATATATCATCTACATTATAGACCTTATGCCATTTACTTTGTCTAAATAACTCTAACCCATCAACAAGAGCTTTATTATTATCTATTTGCATTACCGTAGTTTAACTCAAAAAGCTTTAAAAGTCAAGCCCTTTACCACTTGTCATGCTTCACGCCTAAGAAAAATAATACGACAACCAAAGCACCTACACCAGCAAATAATAACAGAAGACCTACTGCCCAACTAATACAGTTGTCTATAAACTCCTGTTTCTTATACACAAGTTCCTGTTGGCGTTTTCTCTGCTGACCCTCAATCTTTACTATGGCTTCCCATGCACTGGGTCCGTAAGTCCATGAGATGTGAGTACGTAACTCTTCCCTCATCTCCGCCATCTTTTGTTTCTGTGTCCAAATCTCTAGTGCGTTAGCTTCCGTATCACCAAAGAGTTTGTACAGGGGTGGCTTCTCAGCTTTCTTCTCAAGAAAGTCCATGTCACTAGCAGCTTTAGCAAACTGAGATATGGTAGCGGACATCTCTGAGATACCCTTACCAACTTCAACTGCTTTCTTTATACCTTTATAAGCGGCACTGGCTGCAGCCATAGCTGTAAAAGGGTCCATACTTATTACCTCATTGACATCTTCTCAACGGCTACACGTATAGCCTTTATATTCTCATCCATCCTTGCCATAGTTACTGCTTGAGACTGCACTATATTCTCAAGGACTATTAGCCTAGTTTCATGCCGTACAATCTCACGGGCATTGTTCTCTATGTCGGTGTTAAGTGCAGCTACAAACCACACAAGGGCTACCGTCTGACCTATAATAGCCAGTACAAATGTTAGGGGGATTGATTTGTTTAAGTACCAATCATCCTGTGCCATAATTAAGAATCCGCAAACGTGTTAGCTGCACTAATAGCTGCATCAATTGTAGTAAAGCTCTCACTACCCCAATCATCTAGCGCCTTCATGTGGACTAGGTAACCCTTGCTACGAGCTACACGCTCTTTCTTTTCTGCTAACGTCATGTCCTTACAAAACTCATTGTTATCATCAATCACGCTAGTAATTACTGATACGCTACCCAGCATGGCTGAGTGATCCTGTGCTATTTGTTCTTCTTCTCTTGCCATGTCTTATCCTTCCAATGTCGCTATACGAGCTAATGCTGCATCTAATGCTGTTGACAGTTCTTGTACTGCTTTAACTAAGATTGGTACGAATTTGCTGTACTTCATTCCATACTGTTCACCATCTGAACTAAGTGAAACCGTTAGATTTGTTTTGTTAGATTTGTTATATCCAGCCGCTTGCTCTAGTGCTTCAACTTCTTGCGCCTTAAAACCAACGTCTAACCAATCCTTTTTGTGCGTACCGTCAGGTGTTTGATCCGACAAACTCCAATTATCTGCTTCTGAATCACCATAGTCAGAACGTTGATCCCACTTGTATGTAACTGGACTCAGTGCCTTAACAAAGTCTAAGCCTATATCTAATGCAGTAAAGTCTGTCTTATCACGTTGATCAGAAGATACAGTCCAATCTACTTTAATATTAGCAGTAGCAATACTATTATCACCAAGTGTTATAGTGTTACTTGCCGTAGTGTGTTCACCGCCTGGAGAACTTGATTTCCCTGCATCATTTCCTAACATTAAATTGTTATTGCCTTCAGTTAACGCAAATCCTGCACGGTCTCCTACAGCAGTATTAGAAGTACCAGACGTTACAACTTGTAAAGCTCCATATCCCACGCCAGTATTAACACTGCCAGTACAAGTTGCATTACCTGTATCAGCCCCTATGAATGTGTTTAGGTCCCCTGATGTGAGTCCCTTTCCAGCATTGCCACCTACTAGCGTGTTCTTTATGCCGTCTGTAACTGCCTTACCCGCATCATAACCTACTGCGGTGTTGAATTCATCAGCATCGTTGTTTTGCGTACTTAAAGCATCATAGCCGATTGCAACATTTTTACGTCCCCCTATTTCTGCTCCTAAAGAATTAACACCTACTGCCACATTTGTATAACCCGTAGTAAGGGCATCACCTGCTAGAGCACCGATAAGAGTATTTTCTGTTCCCGTGGTGACTTGATTACCTGCGTCATAACCAACAGCTACATTTAACATATTAGCAGCCGTATCAGCATTATTTGAGTCTACGGGTTTTTGTTGAGCTAAAGCACCACTACCAATCGCAGTGCTTTGACTTCCTAAAACATTTGAACCCAGAGAAAAATAACCAACAGCCGTATTGCTATCAGCGTCCGTAATGGCATCTCCTGATATTGAACCAATGAGGGTGTTGGTAATGCCAGAGGTGACATTAAGACCTGCGTTAAAACCAAGGGCTGTATTGTGGCCATCTCCGTCCATGATATGATTTCTTAATGCGCTTCTACCAATTGCAGTGTTTTTATTTGATTCTGTGTTTGTTTGTAACGCACCATCGCCCACTGCTACTGTATCATTCACACCTACTTGAGCTTGACCCGCCTGACCTACAAGAACATTATTACTACCTGTCGTAGCTCCCCCAGCGCCAGCGCCAAGACAGGTGTTGCCGCCGCCACCTTGAATTGCATCTCCTGCTTGACTACCGATAAGGGTGTTTCCTACGCCCGATGTCATTGCTAGCCCTGCACTATTTCCGACAGCAGTATTATTATTTCCACTGGTAGTTTGACGTAAAGCGTACCTACCAACAGCAGTGTTATCATTTCCTGTAGTAGTTGCACTGCCTAGAGCAGCATAACCAACAGCAGTGCAATTTGCTGCTGTAGTGCTTGCCCCCATTGCTACCGTTCCAATGGCAGTGTTTTCACCAACTGTATTAAGACGCATGGCTCGATAACCAACCGCTACATTATAACTAGCAGTAATGTCTGACATTAATGATTCAAAACCAATACTTACATTCTGATCACCCGTTGTAATTGCAGTACCTGCCTCATCGCCTACTGTCACGTTGAAGTTACCGCCAGAGGCTATTGCATCACCTGCGTTAACGCCTGCTCTGAAGTTTGATGTTCCTAGTGTAGTAGTCTTTAGCTCACCAGTTATATCAATAGTACCAGTAAATGTCTGGTCAGCTATCTCAAATGGTGTATAGCTTATGATGTCACACACATCGTCTGCACTGGCAGCTACACCTAATACGACATCACTACCATTACTAGCTGTGAAGTCAGCAGGGCTTAGGTGAGAGCCGTTGAGGTACACATCCACAAACTGGGGGGTGTAACCTGCCGTAGCGAATGAAGTCTGTCCTTCAGTAGCTGTGAAGCTCTCACGGTG
>Ga0209816_1002547_pt1 | contig 12858 bp, 20 predicted proteins | sample CoawatmetaG01DNA_FD_187509 | JGI IMG/M metagenome (GOLD analysis project Ga0209816, IMG submission 187509) | Marine microbial communities from the West Antarctic Peninsula - Coastal water metaG017-DNA (SPAdes) (version 2) | ecosystem: Environmental > Aquatic > Marine > Coastal ... | reverse complement strand
CCATCAGCGTCTGATCTAATGTTAATTGCAGAATCACGAAACTGAAGTTGCATATCAGTGTTAAGTAATAATCCATCATCAGCTACATGAGTTAAAGTTACTTCACTGTCCGCACCAAAAGATAATACTGCACTATCAGAAATTAAACTAACATCATCACCAACTGTTAAATCTGTTGCAACCTTAACTGTTGTATCGTCATCTAAAGTTAATACTGTTGTTCCGTCAAATTGTTTAAATATTAAATCATCAGCATCTACACGTAATTGTAAAACTTGTGCACCCGCTGTGCCATCCATGTCTAAACTTAATTGTGCAGTTCCTGCATCTTTAAATTCTATGTTTCCACCAGCTGCGTCTATAACTATATCTGCAACTGAATCTAATGTAATATCTCCTGAATTAGAAGAAGCTACTGTTACACCAGTGTGGCCATCTATCGATACTGTGCTTGCTTGTGAGTCAATTGTAATTGCACCTGCTGACGTTGAAAAACTTGAGGCTGCATCACCTATAGTAATTTCATCTGCTGGAACAGATAAACCAAAACTTGTGCCAACAATATTTGTACCATCTGAATAAACTAGTTTAGATGTTTTTTCTACACCTGAAAAAGTAACCCCTGATCCTGACGCTGTTTTAAATTGAACAGTGTGATTACCTGAAGTTGAGTTAGTTATAATATAAACTTTTTCTATTGAATCTGGAACTGTTACAATTTGATTTCCTGATATTGTACCTGTTAAATTTATAACAGCGTTTTGAGCTACTGATGTAAACGCTCCATCTGCAATAGATAGCGCTGTAGTAGCAGCAGAACCAGCAACAGATTGTTCTACATAACCAGCGATTGCTGTATTAACAATGTTTAAATTACTATTAGTTTTATCTCCCCAAGTACCGGCGTTCTCGCCAGTTGCCATTAATTCTATACCTAGATCTGTAAATGTTGATGCCATAATTTAATTCCTATTGTGGTGGTGACTGAACAGGTATCCTGACAGTACCATCCGTGTAATCGTCTCTTCTTCGTCTTCCAATTTGTTCTCCAGCAAACATTTGTACTTCAGATTTATATTTACCTTCATACAACTGTAGCATATCCATCGGTCCTTTTAAATAACCATAAGCTTCTGCTAAGCAACAATATAACAGACCATTTCCAAAATTCAAACTTATAAAGTTAGTTGTAGTAGATGCGCTTAGACCTGTAGGTCTAGTATTATAATGAATTTTAAATACATATGTAGCATTAGGAATTGGTGAAAGTAAAATAGCTCCTGAAGTTGTGTTTGTAGTGCCGGTTGCTCCACCTTTCATAGCAAAAAATTTAGGTCTTCCTGTAGCACGTGAACCATTAAATTCATCTAAATATGTAACATCTTTTTTTTCTAACCATATAGGATTATTAAATGCTGCTGTAGAATCAGCAACTTGTACACCTCTTACAAACAAAGCTCCTGCTGGAACATTAGCGTGTTCTTGATTAAGAACAAGATTATCTTGAGTTATTTTTCTATATGCATCGATAGGTACATCTCTTAGAATTCTAGTTTCTGCATTATCAATAATCTGATTTGTAATTGTACTTGTCAATACAGTTGAGCTAACTTCCGTATAAGTTAAAATTGCTGCTGTTAATGTTGCGTAAGTAAATCCTGCCATTATGCTGTAAGAGTTGCCGGACCTGCCGAACAATTCTCTCCTCCTCCTGATATACCACCTGTTGTAGCAGTGTTTGTGTCTACAGTAAAGTGATAGAAATTTGTTACTCCTGTAATAACTCCGTTTGAATCTCTTTTACCTACTGTAATAGAATAACCTGTAGCTTTTGCAATGTTTGATCCTAAAATACCATCGACTACTAAGGGGTCTGTAAACGTTCCAGCAACTGAAGGTGTTCCTCTAAATCTTACAATATTTCCTGTTGATCTACCATGATCTTGTTCTGACACATTAATTATTCTGGATAAGGCTGCAATTGTTTCAAAAGGATTAGGTATTAATATTACTGCAACAGCGTTTTCTGTTCTATCAGATCTTGCATTAAGTAAACCTTGGATATCTCCAAAATGTGATCTTGGTTCTAACTGTGGCTGTTTAGATTCATATTCTGATTTATGTACAAAGGCACCATTCCATTCTTTTACCATTTCTCTATAAGGAAACTCTGCTCCTGATCTATCTGATATTGCTTTTGCGTGTTTACCTATTGCCATTATATATTCGGGTAGTAGTTTTTAGGAGTTATAAATGTACTAGCTGCAGAACCGTCTTCAGCTAAGGCTCTTGCTAATTCATCTTCGTATAATAACTTCATTGTTTGAGTTAATTGTGGATTTACTTTTTGACTTAAATAAAAAGCTAAACCAGAAACCATGCAAGGTACAAATCTATACGGCACATTTGTTGCATCAGTATAAGTTGAGTCTACATCTTGTATTCTTTTAACAAAAAAGAAATGTACTGCTTTACCTGCATTAGTTGCATCTGGTGTAGGGTAAATGGTAAATGTAGTTTTTTCCACGAACCTTTGAACAAAATATTGTGAAGGTGTTCCTTTAGATAATTTGTTCGCTTGTGCAGAATAAGTTGATCTTGCAATTTTTGTTAAAGCAGAATCAGATTGATCTACAGCAGTCCTATCAGTTCTTAAAGTTGCTTCAAGTACATCAGCTACTCCATACGTATTTGCAGGAGTTGTTATTGAACTTGTTCCATCACTGGTTGATCTAAAAAAAGTATATTCAGCTTGACCTTCTATAAGATCAATATCTGTTTCATCTACTTCCCAATAGTGAACACCTCTATTTCCCCATTCTTGAAAAAGAATGTTTAAAGATCTTCTTGCTGTTTTTAATTGATAACCTGAACTTGCTTGTATTCCAAGCCTCTCATAAGCCTCTTCAATTATTTGATCAACCGCAAAATTTTTATCAAAAATAACTGTGCCTGACGTTGTGTTGGCCATAAGTTACTCCTTAATATAATTTTTTAAATTCTGCTACTATTGTATACATGTTGCCTGCATCTGCTGCAGCTGCAACTACAAGATTAACATCGCTCTCGTTAGTGTTATTTGATTTATCAGTTTTTAATCCACCGAACTCTCTAAAATCCCAATAACCTGTTCCTGTTAAACCAATAATAGGTATGTCGCCATCATCATCTTCTTCGTCTAAACGAGCAAAAGAGTCTCCTCCATTACCTGTATCACATGCAAACCAAAGTCTTTGTATTACTAAGTGTAAACAAGATTGACCTTCTGCATTAGTTGCCATTGCTGACACGTCTCCAAATACAGTTGTTGCTCCTGTTCCGTCTGATTGATTTACTACTTTAATAACCACTCTAACATCATTTTCTTGCATGATAGTTGGTCCTGTTACTGTGTCTGCCATAATCCCTCCTTAATCAAGATTACTAAGTGGGGCCAAAGCCCCACTCTAGTTAATTATTATTATTACGCTGCGAATACAAAAGTTCCAGTTGTTCCAGCACCTATAGATCTTAGTCTAGCTGACACATGCCATTTACCTGTTGTTACGCATGTAAATATTATTTGTGAACCAATACTCATTAAATTAGTTGCCGCATTGGCTGGAGTATAAGTTAATCTTGTTTCGTTAGCTGTTGAAGTATCAAAAGTTACTGCACTACTTGCTCTAGATTCAAATACAGAACCTGTTTCAAGAACATCACTTCCTCCACAATCAAAAATTAAAGTAGCTGTTCCACCAGTTGTATCAACTGATTGAGAATGTATCACTATAACTCCTGAAGTTGCCGCTGGTAAAGTTGTTACCTGAGCATTTGCCCCTGTGTAAGGGTTAACGTTAATACCTGCAACATATGTATTTGTACTTGCTGTAGCTTTTGCAGTTACTGTTTGACCCGTTAAAGTTGGCGCAATGTTTTTAGCAAATACTAAACCTGTAAGGGTACTTGCACTTGTAACATCTAAAGTTCCACCAATATCTAAAGTTCCACCAATTGAAGCATTATTAGAGTAAGTAGAGTTAGTAGTAATTGCACCAGTTGATGCTGCTTTTGTTATATCAGAGAATCCGTTTTCTGAACGAACGATCCCTGTAAATGTTGTTGATGCCATATTTATATTCCTCCTAGAATATTTAAATGTAGTCCCTAGGGGTTGTCGACTATACGCGTCTACATTTAAAGTTTATTTTTTTGTATAGTGGTAAAATTATATGTTATTTTTTAATAAAGTGCAAGAGATCCTACAGTAAAAGTGCGATTTCAGCGATGTAGCTTTTGGTCTAAGTAGCTACAGAAACTTGCGGAGCAACGCCTTCAACGTTATTCTGCCTGTGAGCGATTTCAGCTTCTTCAAGCTTAATTTCAGTAATGATTTGCTTGATTTTATCATCGAGCTTAACCATGTTAAGAGTATATCTATCTTCATTAATATGCTCTTGTTCCCACTTCAACTCCAAGGACCTTTTTGCTTTGTATAGGTCTTGTATCATAAACAACCTCCTCAAAAGTTATTCGATTTAGTCCCGGATCGTAACTATTTCCGAGAGATTCCCAATTTATACTCTTTTCTCCCAACTTGTCAAGGATTGATTTTTCAAGGGAAACAGGATTATCTTCAGACAAAACTTCAAATTTTGCATGATGATCATAGGCCCATATATTTACTAGGAATTTTTTCATTAGTTTTTCTTTCTATTAATTGAATGTGGCCGAAACATGTCCGGCCACAAAAAGTTTTATTGCTTACGCACCTTCTACACCGTAGATACCTCTATAGTCAGAAACTCCAAACGAGTATCTTTCTCTAGCTTTGTATCTAACGTTACCAGTATCAAAGTCACCTTCCATTGCAGTTGTCAATGGAGTTCTTGTGAACATTTTCATACCGTTTGGCACATCAGTGATAATGTAAAACGCATCAGTATCAGTTAAGAAATTATTTATTCTGTAACCTTGAGGAAGCATTCCCATAGACGCAATTGCGTTTATGTCATTATCAGCAGTAGCAGTTCTACCTTGAGACTTCATAAGTCTTTCAGCATTGAACTGATTAGCAGGTGGAACAATCATTTTGACTGCTTTCGCCGCTATTCTTAAACCTCTTTCATCAGTCATAGCAGAGATATCAATCATTGCTTGTTCTAACGAAGTTTCGTTTAAGTCTGCTTGCGTTGCAAGTGTATTACTAACATTTTTCCCACTGACAGTTGTGTGTGCAGTGTTAAATAGTGATACGGCATCGCCTGATTTGAACGTAGCTACACTTGGTAGACCATTGTTCAAAGGAGCTGCTGCTTTTACTTGTTTCGCATTTGACATAGATCTAGCTAGAGCTTTTGTGTATCTAGAAGAGATTCTATCGTAAAGATTATCTTCGATAGCTTCTTCCGTGATAGCAAATGCTAAAGCCATTGTCTCATGGTTGTAACGTGCTGTAAAAGTTTCTTGTGCATCATCATATGATACTCCAGAACCTTCACCTTTTACTTGTGCGTTCGCGAATCCAGATAACATTACTTCCTCTTCGAAAGCTCTGTCACTTGATTCATTAGTATAAATTTCAGCGTGCTGATTATCATACCTATTATATTCCAGGCCGAATAGTGCATTCAATCCTGGCTCTAACTCTTTTACGAGTTGTGCTCTTGATATAGCCATATTTTATACTCCTATATTCCTGTTGCCAAAGATCCAACTTTGTATTGGTGCAGATTTATTAATACTACCATTGAGCATTTTGCTGCAGTTTGATCTTGGTTTTCGATATCTTCAGCGATTCTGACCGTTCTCAATTGTTTAGCAGTTGTTGCCGCAGTTGAGATGCCCAGCATAACGCTTGATCTACCTGTTAGTGTTGAACCAGCTACTGATGTAGTGGCGTACGTCAATCCAATTTTAGATTTTCTTAATGCAAGTGAACTACCTAAAGTAGCATCAGATGCAATAATATATTCTTGGTTTGGGTTGTCGTATACAAAGGCTGTTACGTCTTCGCTATTTGCAGGAGTTGTCGATGCAGGGTAAAAGTTACTGAACGTTGGTTTTAAAGTTCCAGCTGCTGTGAAAAACACACCACCTAGAGTTCCAACCGCCGCAGTACCAGCACCCGCTGTTACGATGTATCCACCAGTAGATGCAGAAATATCTACCTTTACTGGCTCTCCGTTAAAAATAGCATTAGATTCAGCAGCGTCTATTTCGTATTTAGACATTCCATGAGTTGATGGTGTATTACCAGCAACCATTGAAGGAATTAGTCCAAATCCGGCTTCATTTCTATTTGCCATAGTTGTTGTCTCCTTATATGTACCTGCCCCTAGAGGCCTCCAGTACGATTGATTTAATCCGTTGGTTTAAGTAAAATTACTTTTTGCCACCGAAGGTTGTGCGAGATTGCCTATCAATATTGATTGGCATACTCTTATGCTCTTCCCTCATTAAATCACTTTCAATAGCCTCGTCCTGACCTTCAGATTGTTTCCTAAAATATTCAGTTCTCGACTTTGCGATTTCTTCGGGCACCCTTGCGAGTACAAGGCCACCTACCCCAATCACTCCTGCGTATTTACCATCAGTGACTACGGGAAAATCAGAATCTTTATATTGATCGGCTCTCACCAATTCATAACCAGATCTTAATCTTCCAGAGATATTTTTAGTGTCCTGAAACCCTAAACTCTCTGCTCGTATCCATCTGTGTCGGAATCCATCCGGCGCAGTCGGTGCATCTAGAGAAGATGGAGGAGCCCACTCTTTTGGTCTATCAGTATTTGACCGAGTTTGGCTCGCACGTGAAGTTACTTTTTTATCGTTTTCATTTGTCATATGCTTATGCTCCTTCCGTGAGTTTTAATTGTTTTGCATAGTCTTCTAGTGGCACACCTAATTTTTTAGCTATTGCTACCTGTGAAGATGTGAGTCTCACAGTTTTGCGACCAGATTTTACACTTCTATTAGCTGAAGCGACCGACTGAACGGGCTTGGCCGTTTGTTTAGTTTCATTATTACCAAATTTGTGCGGAAAGTCAACTTTAATTCTATTGTCAACTTCTGCATAGTATTCGGTAGATTGAGGGTCAAAACCTTCACTTACAAGATCTTTATGGATCTCAAAAGCTGTATAAGTCATAGCTTTATCTTGTCCAAACCAAGTATTTCTAGTTGCCCAGTTCTCTGCTTGAGGATCTGGCGAAGGAATATCTTGTACCTGTTGTTGAAGTGGTTGAGGTATATTTACAGGTTGCTGTATAATAGGTTGCTGTTCTTTTATTTGTTCTAATTTTGCATTTTCAAATGCAAGTGTAGCAATCCTTTTATTAGCCTCAACTTGAGCCGCCGCATCCCCAGCTTCAATAGACATTGCAAGTTCTTTTTGCGCTGAATCCATCCCTAGTTTTACATTGTCCTCAAATTTTTTAGTATAAGCAGAATCAACTTGTTGAAATCTTTCGTTATCAACTTGTCTCTTTTGTTCTACCGCTCTGGCATATTCTACAGCTGCTTGTTCTCTACGTTCTGCTTCTCTCATCTTACGAGTAAGTTTTGCAATACGTGATTGAACACCTTGACTATAGTCCTCTAATTTTTCATCATCTTTTTTTTCTGTTTCAACTTTTATAGTTTCTTCTTTTGCTGTTTCCTGTTCTGTGGGTGCTGTTTCCTGTGTTGTTTCTTCTGGTAAATTAACTTCGGTCTCTGGACCTGAAGTATCTATATCTACCATCTGTTCATCTTTTTTTATTGTATTTGTTTCTGGCATAGTGTCCTTCCTATGTTAATATTTGTGGAGGATATCTTTTGGATCCTCTACGGTTGCTAAAACTTCATCTTCATTTAGAAGACGTACTTCTCCGCCATCAATCTCAATACGAGATCCTGCGTAACGAGCAAAGACTACCCAATCCCCAACCTTGCACCATGGACCATTTGGATATCTATCTTTATCCACATAACAAGCATCTCCCATCGCAAGTACGTTTCCGCATTGTGATGCTACTTGTTGTCGATCTACAGTTTCACCACCTAGTAAGATTCCGCCTTTTGTTTTCTCATTCATTCTGAATGGTAAAACAAGCATCCTCCAACCGGTAGGTTGTGGTAATTTTGTTTTTTCTTTTTTTGGTTCTGATTTTTTTACACCAACTAAATTTTTAGTCGGTACTGCTATCCTTGGACTTGTGGAGCCCAATATCGATGACTGTTCCTTCATTTTTCTCCTCTGAGTTAAGCAGGCCTGAAAGTTCCTGACGCATTGATTCCAATGCATTGATTTGTCCTAAGATATATCTGTATTTTTCCATGCTGTCAACTCCAGTAGTTATAACATTAGTTAAATTTTCTAACTGGGATTCGAGCGCTCTTTGTAATTTATATAATGCGTTTTCTGGGCTCATTAACAATTCCACTTTCTAAGTGATTTAGATAATCTATCATCACCTGTATTGTTGCTTGGTTTTTGTCTTTTTCTCATACCTTTCATTCTTGCACAAAATGAAGTTCTACGTTTAGCATCTTTAGAACCTGCTTTTAATTTAGAAGGTTTAGTTGTGACTGCTGTTTTAAGTTTTGATCCTGGATTAGCTGCTCTGTAAGATGCAACACCTTTTTTATTTAATCCACCAGATTTAGACTTGCCTTCTTTTCTCTGCCATGCTGCAGTTCTAGCCATTACGCTTTTTTAGTTGGCTTCTTTGCTGTCTTTGCTGATGCTTTTAAAGCTTTGTCTGTAACAGAACCTTTACCAGGTTTGCTTTTACCAGATTTTTTTGCTTTGTTCATATAATAGTAAAGACCTTTTTTAACAGTTCTACCATCTTTAGTAACATGTGTATCGGCTCCACCGCCTTTACCGAATTCTTTTCTCATCATTCCGCCACCCATAGCCATTGTTCTTTTTTTGCCTTTTGTTGCACCGGCAATTCTATCTGCTTGTGTTGCGTTTGGGTTTTTGTCTATACCAGCTTTTACACTTAACATTCCAAAGTCTGATCCACCACCTTTAACTTTTTTTTTAACGTCTTTACCTGTTTTATAACTCATTCTCATATTATTTTTTCTCCAATACTTTTTTAAACATTTTACTTATTACTTTAGTATTATCTTTTATAATTTGTTTTTTTTTATCCGATTCTTTTACAGCTTTTCCTACAGGAGCAAATGTAAATTTTTTGCCTCTAAATTTTGGGTTTGCCGCTTCAAATTTAGTTTGTCCTAATTTTGCACTAGAGGCTTTTTCTTTCTGTATTGCTTTAGCTAGTTTACTTTTAGCTGTACCTAAAGTTGTTGTGTTAACTTTTGGTTTTACCGAACTTATAACTTTATCCATTAAAAATTTTCTAAAAGACATTATCTACCTACCTTTTTTAATTATTTTTTTTAATACTTTAGCTTGACCTGCATGTAACTTAGATGCTTTTTTCAAACCTTTAATTACTTTTTTAACTTTTGTTTTGTTATTTTTATCCATTATTTTTTAATTCCGTTGTTTCTAAATATTTGTGTACCCTTTATACCAAATATACTAGCGCATACAAGCACCCATAAATTAGTAAACCATTTAGGTAACGCTTGGAAATGCTCAAAAAATACTTTTATCTTGTCCATAGCCTGTGGATCATCTGACCAAACCCCATATGCAAGGACAATTATGGGAAGTGTCAAAATTGCAAGAACTACCTCGTCCTTGTAATCGTTTTGTCTAGCTTCTAAAAGTTTGCCGCTAAATGCTAATTCACCTGTGGCCATTTTAGATGCATGTTGAGCTTGTGCATCAGCCATAAGCATTTTAGTTTCCTGTTTCTTTTTGTAAATATGCGTTCCAGCGTTTAACGCTAGTTTAATTGCACCTAACCACATGAATTAAATCCAAGTTACGGGTTTTTGTTTTCTAGCAGCGCCAGAACCTGCAACTTCTTGCTTGTTTCCTGTGCTTATAAAGTTTTTTCCTCTAAAACTAGTTAAAGATCTTGGATCAACAATTTTTTTGCCATCTTCCATTTTAACTTTTTTAGATTTTTTATAATTCATCATAATAATGTCCTTTTATCTGTTTGGTTTCATGTTTGCAAGCTCAAATCTTGCATCATTTGCTATTTCTTGTTTTTCAAGCGATGTATCAGCTCTTAATTCTGCTAATTCTTCGTTCTGTTCCATTTTTTGCTGTCCTGATTCTCTTGCTTGGAGTAATTTTGCTCTATCTAACTCTTGTTTAGCAGTCGATTCTTCTTGTTTACGTTGGTTCTCCATTGCTTGTAAATCAACCTCTCTAGATTTTAATTTTAATAAAGGATCTGAATCAAACTGTGATGTAATTTCTTTTTCTTCCTTCATGAAGTCGCCTGTCATCTCTGCAATCAATACAGCTTTTCTTGCTTCGATACCTTGAGTCATTTCATCCATTTGTTGTTTTGCTTGTGGATTAACTGCAGCTTGTTGTGCAAGTTCTTGCATTTCTTGCATTTGTTCTCTGTATTCTAATTGCACCTGTTCAGTTGCCATCAATGAAATATGTTCTAAAATATTTTTTTGTATTGATGCCATAACTGTTGGATTGTTTCTAACTAAATTAAGTGACATAAAATTTAAATGAGCCGTAACGTGTGCTCTATGATCTTGTCCTGGAAATGCTTGAAATTTTTTCCCGCCTAATGCATCTATATGTTCAAGACTTGGATCTTTAGGTTGAGTTGGAGGTGGGGGCGGTAAAATTCTATCTATGTCTTTTATACCTAAAGCCTCATACATTTTTCTGTATGCCATATATAAATTATGAATCTGTGGACTTGCCATTGCAAGTTGTAATCCAGTTTGAGCTAAAGATATTCTTTGACTCATTGAAAATATGTTTGGATCTGCAACAGGTAATACATCAACTTTGTCGTCAAAATCTGTAACTTTAACATTCTTCTGTCCACCCACAACATCGTAGGGATATTCAGGAGGTAAGTATGTAGCAAATACTTTTGACAACAACTTAAACTCTGATTTTAATCCCACGTATAATCTTTTGTGGATTGCTGACATCACTCTAGAACCACGTTCTAAAAGAGCTACAGTCGTACCAACAGCCGCCTGTTGGTTCCCGTCACCGACTTGCATGTCAGCAATTGACGCGAATCTTTGTCCTGCTTGAACAACTATTCCCATCAACTGTAATAATGTAGCTGAAGGTTCTTTGTATGGAAGGAATACGAAAGCATCTTTTAGATTACCACCTGGTGTATCAACATCTTTGAATTCACCTGGTTGTATTGGTGTAGCATCGTCTTTGACCCTAACACCTCTTTGTTTAAATCCTGCTGGTAAGTTTGATAATGTTCCTGCGTCCAACAACTGACGGAGAGCCGCCGTTGCCGTACGACTTAATCCGCCAATCATATGAATTAATCCAAAACCATAAAACCCTAGTCCTGGCAGAAATTTAAAGTGGACGAAATATTGGATCTTAGTTTTTAATGGATCATTGGGCGCAAAGTTTCGTCTTACAGACAAAACCTTTTGACTACCTTCTTCGATTGTAACGACATAAGGTAATTTTATTTCTGTTGGTTCTCCATCTTCTCCAACGTCTTCGAAACCTTCTAAATCTAAATTAACATGACACTCTAATAACGTGTAAAGTTTTTCTCCTCTTGCTGTTTTAGAAACACCTTCAATCTCACGTTCTTTGTCTGTTACTTTATCTGCATCTGTAACATCAGATGGTTCTGATAATTCTATGTCTGTGTAAAAACCATTTACTTGTTGTTTTCGTAAATCATTTTCAGAAATTTTAATTACATGAATAACAGATTCCGCATCGTCTAATGAGGTAGCCGTATACGGAACAACAAGGTCATCCGCAGGGATAAACTTAGATACAGCTCTCCCTAATAAATCGTCATAGTAAACTTTTTTAAATGTTGAACCTGCTAAAGGTAAATGAAATAACATTTGATCAAATTCTGGCTCATACTCTTTCATTTGATCCATCAACTGATAGTTCATAAAATCTTTTACTCTTTGAGCTTGTTGCTCTTTAACTGGACTCGAGACACCTAACATTTGTGTTCTAACGGGTCCATCTGATGGTAATAATTCTTTGTAAGCTAGTGCTTGAAACTGTGTTACAGCTTCTGCTAATACGGGGTGAGTTGCACCTGACGCTCCTTGAAAAGGTTCGTTTCTGTTATTGTATTTAAATCCTAAAAGGTCAAGACCATTGATATAAGAACTTTCCCAATCTTTTCTTGATGCTTTATAATCTTGATAGTTACTTCTAAGGTCTGATCCAATTGGATCTAGAGTTGTCTCCGGTAATATATCTGCAAGGTTATCGAAATGTGATTCAGAACCTAATTGGTTCACGGCACCCGGATCAAAATTAATAGTTGCACCACCATCTTCTTCTGGTGTTACTTCTACGGGTTGTTGCTCTGTTTGTTCCGTAACATCGACTTCTTGCTCCTGCCCAGGAACTTCTAATTCAGTACGAGTGTTCGGGAGTCCTTTATCTATATCTGCCATTTATTCTCCGTTATCGTTTCTTACCATTATTTCTTAAAGAAAACAAGCCTTGAGAAAGAGGACCGCCTGTCGGCGCTGGTCCTGATTTATCTCTACCCGATAATCCTGCTATACCGCCGCCTGCAAATCCAAGTGTTGTTGGATACTGGCCCATGTAATTTAATACGTCAGGGTTTTGCATTGCTTCTCTTTTTTTTTCTAACATTAAATCACTTATTCTTGCATTTCTGTTAAAATCACCTTTTCTACTTTGAAAAATATTATCTACAGATCTTAGTTGTGCAAGTTCATTTCTTCTTAATCCTTCTGCCAATGCTTTTTGCGCTCCTTCTTGATCTGCTGTAAAATTTGTAT
>Ga0209816_1002546_pt1 | contig 12863 bp, 7 predicted proteins | sample CoawatmetaG01DNA_FD_187509 | JGI IMG/M metagenome (GOLD analysis project Ga0209816, IMG submission 187509) | Marine microbial communities from the West Antarctic Peninsula - Coastal water metaG017-DNA (SPAdes) (version 2) | ecosystem: Environmental > Aquatic > Marine > Coastal ... | reverse complement strand
TGCTTTAGCAGAAAGCCTTATTAAATCATCTGCTATTTCAAGGATATCTTTTTTTAGCGCATCTTTTACAACAGGAACAACTAATCCATCGGGTGTATCACAAGCAAACCCGATATTATAATAATCTTTTAAGATTAAACTCTCACCATCCGGCGAGAGGGAGCTATTAAAAACTGGATAAGTTTTTAATGCATTAACACAGGCTTTAATTAAAAAAGCTAAAAGGGTTAGTTTAATTCCTTTTTTATCAGCTTCTTTTTGCATATCCTTTCTAAATATCTCAAGATCAGTAATGTCTGCATTATCAAATTGGGTCACGTGAGGTGCAGTTACCCAATTTCTATGAAGGTTTGCCCCAGATAGTTTTTTAATTTTAGATAGCGGCTTTGTTTCTACCGATCCAAATTTAGAAAAATCAATATTTGGCATTGGAATCGGTGCAAATTGATTACCCATATTTTCTGAGCGAGGTTTACTCATTTCACCTTTTACATAGGCTTGAATATCCTCAATTAAAATTCTATTTTTTGGGCCAGATCCATTTACAAATCCTAAGTTGACTCCCAGACTCCTTGCAAATTTTCTAGAAGAAGGCGACGCGTGAGACGACTTGTCACTGCTAACTAGGTTACTTTCACTAACAGGAATAGGTTTATGGACTGGTTCTTTTTTAGCTGGGGGCTCTTGAGAAGCTCGTGAAGGTTGCGGTATTATTTTTTCTTCAGTAATTTTGACATCTTGTTTTTCTTGAGATTTTTCTTGAGGAACCTCTTTTGTTTCAAGTAAGCCAATTACCAAACCTTCTTTAACCTTATCACCAACTTTTATTGTTAATTCTTTGATTACCCCTGATGCACTTGCAGGTATGTCCATTGAAGCTTTTTCTGTCTCTAGAGTGACAAGAGGGTCATCTATTTTAATACTATCACCAACACTTACCAACACCTCAATGACATCAACATCATCAAAGCTACCAATATCAGGCATTATAATTTCTTGTGTTGACATAGCGACCTTAAATTGAAACCGGATTAGGTTTATCGTTTTTCATTTTATATTTTTTTATTGCTTTCGTTAGTATTTCTATATCAATTTTTTTGCTATCAACTAAGGTTTTAAGTGCCGCAACAACTATATAGTATCTGTCGACCTCAAAGAAACTTCTCAGAGCTTCACGACTATCTGAGCGACCGTATCCATCGGTCCCTAGAGAGACAAACTTATTGGGTATGAAATTTGCAATTTGTTCTGCATATGATTTCATGTAATCGGTTGATGCAACAATAGGACTTTCTTTATCCGAAATAATTTCTTGAATTATAGATATTTTTTGTTTTTTATCAGGGTTCAACATATTCCAGCGCTCATTATCTTGGGCTTCTCTTCTTAACTCAGTAAAACTTGTAACGCTATAAATATCACTAGAAACATTCCATTCAGTTTCCAGCATTTTTGCTGCCTCAATAACTTCTCTTAAAATAACGCCACTTCCCATAAGTTGAACTTTGGGTGCTTTTAACTTGCTTTCAGAAAATTTATAAATACCTTGGATAATATTTTTTTCAATATTTTTTGGCATATCAGGGTGTTGATAATTTTCATTCATAATGGTGATGTAATAATAAACATCTTCTTGGTTTTGAATCATACGCTCCAACCCATTTTGAATAATGACAGCTAATTCATAAGCAAAGCATGGATCATAAGATACACAATTAGGAATAGTTGCTGATATTAAGTGACTATGGCCATCTTCATGTTGAAGCCCTTCACCATTTAAGGTTGTCCTTCCAGCTGTTGCTCCCAATAAAAATCCACGTGCTCTTGAGTCGCCGGCAGCCCAAGCTAGATCACCAATTCTTTGAAACCCAAACATTGAGTAAAAGATATAAAAAGGAATGGTTTGAATTCCCGTTGTGCTATATGAGGTTGCAGCTGCTATCCATGAAGAAAATGAGCCAGCTTCATTGATTCCTTCCTCTAAAATTTGTCCATCTTTTTGTTCCTTGTAGAACATCACTTGATCAGAATCTTGTGGTTCATATAACTGACCAATGGATGAATAAATACCGAGCTGTCTAAACATACCTTCCATACCAAAGGTTCTAGCTTCATCAGGCACTATTGGGACTACATATTTTCCAATTTCTTTATCTCGAACTAAGGTACTTAAAATTCTAACAAATGCCATAGTAGTAGAAATTTCTCGTTCGCCAGTACTGGTTAGAACATTTGAGAATGCAGAAAGTGCTGGAACTTTAAGTGCATTTCCTTTGCGCCTTCTTGCAGGTAAGTGACCACCTAAATCTTTTCTTCTTTCTTCCATGTATTGAATTTCTGGTGAATCAGCTGGAGGCTTGTAGAAAGATAGATTTTCAACTTCTTTGTCGCTAATGGGTAAATCAAATCGACTTCTAAATGCTTTTAAAGCTTCAACATCCATACTTTTTTGTTGATGTGTAATGTTTTGACCTTCGCCAGCATCACCCATACCATAACCTTTGACTGTTTTTGCTAGAACAACAGAAGGCTGTCCTTTATGTGAGGTGGCAGCAGCATATGCAGCATAAACTTTATGAGGGTCATGACCACCTCTATTCAATCTCCATATATCACTGTCTGACATAGCTGAGACCATTTCTCTTAACTCAGGATATTTACCAAAGAAATGCTCCCTAGTGTAAGCACCACCCTTGGCTTTGAAATTTTGATATTCTCCATCAACACATTCTTCCATGCGTTTTTTAAGTAAGCCATCTTTATCCATTGCAAAGAGTGGATCCCAATAAGAACCCCAAACCACTTTAAGCACATTCCATCCAGAACCTCTGAAATCAGATTCTAGCTCTTGAATAATTTTTCCATTTCCCCTAACTGGCCCATCAAGCCTTTGCAGGTTACAATTCACAACGAAGATAAGGTTATCTAAATTTTCTCTTGATGCTAGAGATATTGCGCCAAGAGACTCAGGTTCATCCATCTCTCCGTCCCCACAGAAAACCCAAACCTTTCTGTCTGAGGTATCTGCTATCCCTCTGTCATGAAGGTATTTGAGATAACGGGCTTGGTAGATACCCATAATTGGACCAAGACCCATTGATACAGTAGGAAATTGCCAAAATTCTGGCATCAACCATGGGTGTGGGTAGCTTGATAAACCATCACCATTAGTTTCCATTCTAAAGTTGTTAAGTTGATCTTCATTAATTCTGCCTTCTAGGAAAGCGCGAGCGTATATGCCCGGGGAAGAGTGGCCTTGGAAATATACTAAATCTCCACCAAAATCCTTATTGGCCCCACGAAAAAAATGATTAAAGCCCACATCATAAAGAGTGGCCGCTGACTGAAAACTTGCAATATGACCACCAACACCAGGAGATTTTGTATTAGCTCTAAGGACTGTCATAACTGCATTCCAACGAATTAAAGCTCTAATCCTGCGTTCCATATCCGGATTGCCAGGATGCTTTTGTTGAAGGTGTGATGGTATAGTATTTACATAGGAAGTAGTTGCTTTGTATGGAAGATTTGAGCCAGATCGACGTGCTTGGTCGATCATCATTTCAATCAAGAAATGAGCTCGCTCTGTGCCCTCGGTCTCAATAACTGAATTTAAAGACTCAATCCATTCTTGTGTTTCCTGTATGTCGCTGTCTGGAAGCAAGTCCATTTAAATACTACCCCTATGAAATTTTCTTAATAAGATTTGATAATTCTTTATAATACTAGTAAATCATTTAGAATTAATTTGATGTAATGCAGTCTACTATTTATAAAGATAATAAACTTTAAGCTCATTAAATGCTATTTTCATATTTTTAATGGGTTTGGTCAAGTATTATTTGATAATTTTTTAGATAATTATTTGTCTTAAGTTGTTGATTTTAATTAAAATTATAAGGTTATATATGATTACAATAATTGAAAAAAAAAGCCAGATTCCAACAGTGGATTTAATAAATAAAACTTCTCATAGTGTTTTTGTTGTTGATGAAGAGCAAAAAAAATTCCCATTTAAAGATCTATTAACAAATAAATTAAAGCGAATTGGAAAAAAGATAAATGATTTGAAAAAAACCCCAATTGTTACTGAGCTTCAAGGTGGAGGAATCATTTGCTGGGTAATGGCATCTGACAATATTAACTTATTTCAATGCCACACATTACTAAGAAAGTCATTAGCATTAATTATTAATGAAAAACCTACTGATATTTCTATTATGTTGCAAGTTGAGGGTAAGCTTTCAAAATTATGGGGCGAAGCTGCAGTTTATGTAACGCTTTTAAATACTCAGAGCCTTCCTTCACATAAAAAAGATAATAAAAATGTACCATTAAAAAAACTTACACTATATGGAGCCGACCCCCTTATTGATTTAAATGAAATTTCATCAACTGTAGTTGGTAATACTTTGGCACGCGAGTTAACAATAACACCACCAAATGAATTAACTCCTACTATCTATAGAGGAAAAATTAAGAAATTAGCAAAACAAAATAAATGGAAGCTGCAGGAATATCCTATGTCAAAATTAAAGAAAATGGGTGCAGGTGCATTCTTTTCTGTTGGTCAAGGTTCTGAACCTCAAGATGCTGCAATTGTTCATTTAAGCTATGAGCCTAAAGGGGCAATGGAATCTATTGCACTAGTAGGTAAAGGTATATGTTTTGACACAGGGGGTCATAATTTAAAGCCAGCAAAATACATGAGCGGTATGCATGAGGATATGAATGGTTCGGCAGTTGTTTTAGGTATACTTCAGGCAGCTACATTAGCGAAGTTGCCAATAAAGTTAGATTGTTGGTTGGCTATTGCTCAAAATCATATAGGACCAAAGGCTTACAAGCAGAATGATGTTGTTCAAGCACTGAATGGCATGACTATTGAGATTGTTCATACTGATGCAGAGGGCAGGATGGTTTTAGCTGATACTTTGACCTTAGCATCTAGAAAAAAACCAAAAGCCATTATTGATTTTGCCACATTAACCGGATGTATGCATGTAGCAATGGGCGATCGCTATAGTGGAGCAATAAGCAATCGACCAGAATTATCATGTATGGCAATCGGAGCAGGCGCGGAAGCCGGAGAGAGAATTGCTGGATTTCCTTACGACGAGGATTATGAAGAAGATATTGAAAGTAAGATTGCAGACATAAAGCAGTGTAATTTAGAAGGGGGCCCTGACCATATTCACGCAGCTAGATTTTTAGGAAGGTTCGTTGAGAATAATGTCCCATGGCTCCATATTGATTTATCTTCGAGCAATCGAAAAGGTGGCTTAGGCGCGGTATCGAGTGATGTAAACGGTTTTGGGGTTAACTTTGGATTAAAGATAATTCACCAAATTATGAAATTAAGATTTAAAATCTAACATTTAAACCCTCGTAGTTCAACGGATAGAATAGGAGTTTCCTAAACTCTAGATACAAGTTCGATTCTTGTCGAGGGTACCATAATAGAATAATTAATTTGGAACATAAAAAGATTAATTTTTTAAAGTAAATTTATCTATTATAAGGCATCCATTTTCTTTCATGCATGGCCAATCAGACTGCCGGCCACATGAGTTTAGGGTGATACTACTTCTTTTTACGCAATATTCCTTACCTTCAATTTTTTCATAATTGCTACATTCGTTGGCTACCGTGAAGCTCTCTATTGCTATTATTTTTTTGGTTTTTGATAAAATTTCTTCGGAAAATATATTTTGATATGAGGCTAACAGTAAGAGAAATATTATTTTTTTCAATTAACTTTGCATAGAAAATTTATAACTAGTTTTCCTACCAAAAAAAGAATCATTACAGTCAGGAACAACTACCACCTCTTTGGCTGCTGTTCTTGGGGCCATCTTTAGAATAAATCCATGACTAAACAATCGGTCACCGTCTTTGTCGTAAAGATCGAAATTTAAAATCTTTGATTTAATTGGATAATTATTTTTATTGTAAATAAGCATGGTGATGAGCTTATATTTATCTTGATTATTTGCAGGGCTTGACGCAGCTTCACAAGTTATATTTTTAATTATTATACCTTCTTCAGGTATTTCAAAATTTTTAGCATTTAGCAAATTAGAAAAAACCGAAGCACACAGAATAAATATTTTAATTAAATCTTTCATAAACTTTATATAGCAACCAGTCGCTTATTTTTTTAATCTAAGCTTGGCTCGGTTATTTCTAAAATTGATGTCACAGGGTCAGCACCCATCTTAACTGCTTGACCAACGCCACCAGCAGCACCTAGGTCAACACTCACAGAATTGGTTAGCTTAAACTCTAAACTAAATTGTGATGCGTTGGTTACTACTTTTGGGGTTGTCCATTCAACCACCCAAAGCATTCTTGTCGCGTCTGTACAAGCAGTTGCTGCAGAATTATCGGTTTGTAATAACCTTGCTTCAGCCGTTCCATTAGACATAGTACGACCACCTCCAGTATTCCAGTATCCATCAAAACTAGAACATTCATTGCTGAAAACATTAATTACTTCGTAGCTAAAACCAGGATCAGCAGCTGCAGCTGTTCCACATTCGAGGGTATTAGTTGAAGGTGCATTATCTGTGGCAACTGCATCATGAGTATTTGTTGTATTATCCACAGTCTCATTTGTATACGAGGTCACCAAATCCGCAATAGACCAACAAGTTGTTCCTGTACCAGTTAAACCTCTAAGTGCTTCAGTAAAAGTTTCTGTATGCTTAATACCAAATTTGTTGGACATTACACCGACCATATGAGTATAAGTTCCTGGCGGAATATCAAAATCACCAGTCGGAAGATTACCCTCGTTTGGCATCTTTATAATGTGATCAATACCATCAGCATTTTCAAGCATGAATGAGCAGGAAGAAAAGTCTGGTGCTATGGGATCTGCTGTGCAGATACCAAATTTAAAGAATTTTATTTTATAGTTGTCTGGAATTTCTGAGCATTGGTCTCCTTCTGCACCTGCATTAGTTACCATTGCAGAACCACCATCAGCATCAGTAATAATTGCCCCTGCTGCATCTCTTGTACAAGCTGCTTGAGTGGGATTGGCCATTAAAAGTGCCAGTATTAGTAATAGTAAAGTTGTTGTTATTCTAATAGCCATAATCACTAAAATCCTTTCACTGTAACAGTTGAACTTTTAAATTGTTTGTAAATTCTATTCTCTCTTCTTACTTTTTTGAAACGTTGGTTTTCCATGCTATCCATTTTGTATGCATAACTTGTAAATAGTGAGGTTTTTTCTTTTTTTGAAGCTTGAATTAAATCGTATTCAAATTTAACAAAGTTATCAGTTGTTTCATTAGACGAATATTGTCTGTGGCCAGCCTCAATTGAGAAACCTGGAATAACTGGTATCTCAGCCCTGAATGAGAGATCATTACCTATAGAATCTTTTTGACCAGGCATCTCAGTGTTCCATTTAAACGCCCTTGCATAAAATGTAGCCCAGTTCATATAAGGCAAAGGAATACCAATTTCAAGGTCAACCCCTCCTAAAGCATGTTCATCCAATCCATTAGACCCAGCCTGCCAACCAGTAGTTGCCCAATACCTATTAAAGTTAACTTCACCCACCGTGGTTCTTGCTTCTAGCCCTAGACTTGCTCTGCCATGACGGTAAGGATATTCTTGGTCGTAGAAAGTATTTACGCCAAGTAGTAATTTATCATCAGCCATCAGGCGCCGATATCCTAAACCTAGATTTAAGGTTGCCCGACCTGCATTAACAAAAACGCTTCCTTGAGTAAACCATGTATTTTTTATGTCATCAGGATCAGACAGCCCCTTTACTACGAGTATACTTGCACTTGAAAGGTCATCCGGGGAGTCAATGCTTAACTCGAATACATCAAAATATTTTTCAAGGTAAGACGATGCAATACCAACAGCTTCATTCTTAAGCTTTTCTTTTGCAGCACTTTTTAACTTATCTGCATCAACGGAATTTACTTGAGTTGTGAATAAAAATAACGCGAAGAATAAATATTTTGTTGTAAGTTTCATTGGTTTATTATAGTGATTCATATTGAAAAATTCAAGATTTTAATCAATTTTAACACAGTTTTGTTGTTTTTTTGCCACATAAAAATACTTGTATTATATAAATAGTATGCACAATAACTGTAAGGTTATATTTCTTGCTTTATTTTAGAATTATCGAGCATCAACTTTCTTGATGAGGGCGACTCTAAGCTAATTTTACCAATCACTCCATTACGATAATCATTAATAAAAGTAACCGCCGCTTTCAGAAGATTAAACTTACCACCTTTGATAATAAAATTTCTCGCTTTAGCAATATGCCCAAGAAACTCTTCATCACTTGGAATAGGGCTCTTGAAACCATAATAAGTTATTAGTGATTCCGGATACCTCGCTTTTAATGTATCACTTAATATTAATGCAGTTTCAATTTCATCATAAGCATTAATCCCAATTGAATGTGAGGCAGCTAAAAAAATACCATCCAATTCATTTGTGATCTTTGGCCACATCATTCCGGGAGTATCTGTAAGTATCATACGACTATTTATTTCAATTCGCTGCTGCATTTTGGTAACTGCCGGCACATTACCTACTTTTGCAATTTTTTTATTTTTTAAGGCGTTAATGATGGTTGATTTACCTACATTTGGTACTCCCATAATTAACATCCTAAGGGGCTTAACAGAGGTTCCTCTATGAGGCGCTAATTTTTCACAATTTATTAATACTTGTTTAACATCATTTGTTTTTTTCGCTGACAAGCTAATCGCATTTGTTTTTGGCTGAGAGTTGAAATAATTTATCCATTGCTCAGTGACTTTTGGATCCGCAAGGTCAGCTTTATTGAGTACTTTAAGATGGGGTCTCTGGCGAGCTGAACGAATTGATTCAATCAGTGGGTTAATCGAACTACCAGGGATCCGGGCATCTAGGACCTCAATAATTACATCATTAAACTCCATAGCTTCTTCTGCTTTTTTCTTGGCAGCAGTCATGTGTCCTGGGTACCACTGAATACTCATTAAATTATCCTAATAAAAAATTTATATTTATATTGTGTAATTATGACCTATTAAAGATTAAGGTAAACTATTGGGATGCAAAAGCTAGAAGATATAAAACCTCAGCAATCAATTGAATTATTGAAATTACTTCACATTCTAACCTGTGATGGAAAAATTAATCAGGATTCTCGAAGAAAGTTAAAGCAGGTTTATCATCTATATAATTTTGCTGAGCCAATTTTGGAGAAAATTAGAAAAGATAATGAAAAGTTCGTAATTGTTGATCATGGCTGTGGAAAGTCCTATTTAGGTTTTATTTTATATGATCTTTTTATTAAAAAAACGTTGGGCACCGTTATTGGTATTGAGTCAAGAAATGAATTAGTTGAGAATACAAAAAATTTAGCACTAAAGTTAAAATTTGAACGTATGTCTTTCGTTAATTCTGAGATAGCAGAGTCTAGAGAATTAATTCTTGATAACGTAGATATGGTAACCGCACTTCATGCATGTGACACAGCTACTGACGATGCTATTCGTTTTGGACTGGAAAAAAAGACTAAGCATATGTTGATAGTGCCTTGCTGTCAGGCAGAAATTGCTAAGCATTTAAGAAACGATAAAGCCCAATCTTTAAAAAAACCATTGGCGGAGCTATGGAGACATGGAATTCACACGGTAGAAATGGGAAGTCATCTAACTAATGTTTTAAGGTGCTTGTTGTTAGAATCTCAAGGTTATAAAGTTACAGTAACTGAGTTAGTTGGATGGGAGCATTCAATGAAGAATGAATTAATAATTGCAGAGTATATTGGGTCAAAGAAGGGGAATGCGATTGAGAGAATTGATGAAATATTAGAACAGTTTAATTTACAGGCCCTAAAACCAAGGTTTGATTATAGTTAAAAATCGAGCTAGGCTATGAAACAATTTTTATGATACGTATTCAGATTAATTTAACCTTACTTCCTAATGCAGAATAAAATTATACAAAATATTATCTTCCCAAAAGAGCTTCCAGTAAGTCAGAGAGTTGAGGATATAAAAAAAGCTATTACTAATAATTCGATCATCATTATTTGTGGCGAAACAGGCTCTGGTAAGACCACGCAGCTCCCAAAAATTTGTTTAGCCCTTGGTCGTGGCATAAATAAAATTATCGGGCACACTCAGCCCAGAAGAATTGCAGCCCGTTCCGTTGCTACTAGGATATCTGAGGAGTTAAAAAGCGAGCTAGGAGGGTTGGTAGGTTATAAAGTAAGGTTTACGGATAAGGTAACTAAGTCTTCATCTATAAAGGTTATGACTGACGGTATTTTATTAGCCGAAACTCAAAACGATCCTTTATTAAAAAAATACGATACCTTAATTATTGATGAAGCACACGAACGAAGTTTGAATATTGATTTTTTGCTAGGGTACTTAAAAAATATTTTACCAAAGCGCCCAGACCTAAAAATTATTATTACAAGTGCAACCATTGATGTAGATAAGTTTTCGTCTCATTTTAATAATGCACCGATTATTCAAGTTTCAGGCCGAACATTTCCTGTTGAAATTTTGTACAAGCCTCTAAAGAGAAAAGCCAATGAGGATTTAGAGGATATTGAAGATGCAGTCTTGTCTGCAATTCATGACTTAGATAAGCATCAAGGAGATATTTTAATCTTTTTGCCTGGCGAACGAGATATTCATGATGCCAAAAGGTTCTTATCTGAGCAGCTAAACAACCAATTTGAAATTTTGCCATTGTATTCTAGGCTTGCTGTCAAAGAACAGCAAAAAATATTTAAAACTAGTGGGCTTAGGCGAATTATTTTAACTACTAATATTGCAGAAACTTCCTTAACCGTTCCTGGTATTAAGTATGTAATTGACGTTGGACTCGCAAGAATTGTTCGTTATAGCCCTAGATTAAAGATAGAGCAATTATTGATTGAAAAAATTTCACAAGCTTCAGCAAACCAAAGGGCAGGTAGGTGTGGGCGAGTTGCTCCAGGTATATGTATTAGACTTTATGAGGAGAAGGATTATCAGGCGCGCCCTGAATTTACAGATCCTGAAATAATGAGGAGCTCTTTAGCTTCTGTAATCCTTAAAATGTCCTCGCTAAATTTAGGTGCTGTGGACCAATTCCCTTTTCTACAGCCCCCGATTTATAAATTTATTCAAGATGGTTACCAATTATTAAATGAATTAGGCGCTGTTGATAACCAAAATAAAATTTTACCCTTAGGGAGGCAGCTTTCAAAAATGCCACTTGATCCTTCTTTAGGGCGAATTTTAATAGAATCAAAAAAACAAAATTGTGTGAAAGAAGTTTTAGTAATTATAAGTGCTTTAAGTATTTCAGACCCAAGGGAACGGCCTTTTGACAGAGCAGACCAGGCAGATAAAGCACATCTCATATTTCATGATCCAGAATCAGGTTTTTTAAGCTTTTTAAAGCTATGGCTTTTATTTAAAAAAGAAGCAAAAAACTATAAAAGCAAATCTCTGAGAGTTTTTTGTGAAAAGTATTTTTTATCCTTTAATCGTATGCGAGAGTGGCAAGAGCTTTATAAGCAACTCTTACAAATGACAGAAGAGTTAGATTATAAAATTAGCAATCAAGATGCTAATTATGAACAAATCCATCTATCATTTTTATCAGGGTTATTAGGGAATATTGGATTTAAAGATTCGGAAGGTTATGAATACCTTGGGACACGTGGTATTAAATTCTTGATTGGCCCTAAACTGTTCCGTAACAAAAATTATAAGTGGATTATGGCTGCTGAAATTATTGATACAGGAAAACTATATGCGCAATGCGTTTCTAAAATTGATATTAAATGGGTTGAGAAATTAGCTTTGCATTTAGTCGATTTTGAGTACAGCAATCCAAGATGGAATAAAAAATTAAGTCGAGTAGATGCTACTCAAAAGATATTACTTTACGGATTAATTATTAATGCAGGCAAGTCTATTCATTATGGATCAGTCAACCTTCCAGAATCTAGACAAATATTTATTAGGAAGGGCTTAGTTGAGATGGAGTATGAAACTGAAGCCCCTTTTTGGAAGCATAATTTAGATTTAATTGATCAGATTGAAAAATTAGAACACAAGTCTCGACGTCAGGATATTTTAATTAATCAAGATGTTCTTTATCAATTTTATGATAATAAAATTAGCACAGATATTATGAATGGGGCCGGTTTTGAGTTTTGGAGGAAAAGTGTTGAGCAAAAAGACTCTAAATATTTATTTTTAAGTAAAGAGTATTTGATGCAAAAAAGTGCTGATCAAATTGATAACATTCAGTATCCAGATAAACTTAAAGTGAATGAAATATCTGTCACACTTAAATATCGTTTTGAGCCAAGCCATCCAAATGACGGACTAACTGCTACTTTTTTATATTCTGCTTTAGGTCAGATAAAGAAAGAGTCGCTCGACTGGCTCGTTCCTGGAATGATTCGGGAAAAAGTCTCGACTTTAATTAAAGCTCTACCAAAACCATTACGAACTCAATTGGGGCCAGTGCAAAATGTGGTGACAGAATTTTTATCAGAGGCTGATTACAGGATTAATTTTAATGATTCTTTAACAAAATTTATTAGGTGTAAAACAAAGACTTCTTTTCGAGTTGAAAGCAAATTAATTGATGGCTTACCCAATCATTTGAAAATAAATTATGAAATTGTTGATGAAAAAGGTCACGAAATAGACTCCTCAAGAGATTTATTAAGTCTACAGCAAGCTAATAGAGTAAGGGTTTCAGAGGTGATTGAAGAAGTCGCTTTCGATATTGAAAAAGAAAATTTAACTTATTGGCCAGATTCTGAAATACCAGAGACTGTTGAGGAAGTTTGGCATGATGAAACTGTC
>Ga0209816_1002545_pt1 | contig 12864 bp, 4 predicted proteins | sample CoawatmetaG01DNA_FD_187509 | JGI IMG/M metagenome (GOLD analysis project Ga0209816, IMG submission 187509) | Marine microbial communities from the West Antarctic Peninsula - Coastal water metaG017-DNA (SPAdes) (version 2) | ecosystem: Environmental > Aquatic > Marine > Coastal ... | reverse complement strand
ATATTGACACCACTACCATTTGATTGTATCAATAATGTTCCATTACCTTCTTCATTAATTACGCTGTTATTTCCATCATGATATATTGCTAAATCATTACTAGCACCAAGTCTTATTTGGTTATTATCACCAAAACTTAGATTACCTGTCATAGTACCACCTGCTAATGATAACTTAGTACCAACTAAAGTAGTCATTGTAGTAACGTGATTTGCATCATCACCTAATGCCGCGGCTAATTCGTTTAATGTGTCAAGAGTTGCTGGTGACGAGTTAACAAGATTTGAAACCGCTGTATCAGTATAAGCATTTGAAGTTACCATACGTGCAACGTCTTTTGATTCTGCCGTTGCTGCCGCTGTAGTAATTGCGTCTGCTTCGGCTGTATCTGCATAACTTTGTAATGCAGTTGTTTGTGCTGTATCTGCCGCCACATAAGCCGTTATAACTGCTGCATCTGTTAAGTTTGCAGTTGCACTTGTGGCTATTCCATCTAGTTTAGTATTGTCTGCTGATGTAAAGTTAATTTGAGTTAACCCACCATCGCCTACTGAATATGTTGTGTTTGTGTCTGTTGCATCTGTAATTCCGTAACCAGCAAGTGTCGTTGGTTTGCTTGTAATATTAGCATAATCCATTACATCTTCGCCATTAAACAATAGTTTACTACTGTCAGTTCTAAGAACATTTTCACCAATGTGCAACGAATTATCACTTAGATATAAATCTCTAATTTTATAAGAGGCTGAACCAATGTCATATGTTGCATTTGTGTCTGGCAAAATATGGGTATCTAAATTACCAAACAAGTAACTTGCAACATCTGTGTCACTATATGATGAACCGCCGCCTGAGTTTGCAACCCAAGAATAATCGCCACTTGTCCAACTCAATACATATCCGTCAGTTGGTCCGCTTTGATTTAAATGAGAGTCAACATCACTGTTGGCATAAATCGTGTCTGTGTTTGTATCTGTACTAGTGATAGTAAAACTAGGATATGTTCCTGAAATTGTTGTTGCACCTGCACCAGTTAATGCTACTGTTTGATCTGGTGAGGCGTTAATAAATGCACCGCCACTAAGTGTTATTCCACTTCCTGCTGTGTATGTTGTATTTGTATCAGTATAATTACTAGCGTGGATAGTTCCTGCTGATGCTAATGTCCAGTCAACTACACTAGTATGGACTAATAAATTCGTTGTATCTGTTAAGTCTGATACATCTGTTGGTATACTTGTTGAAGATATTGTTGTTGCTGTAAGAGTACCTACTGTAATATTTCCTGGTACTATACTGGCATCTAGGGCATCAACATCATTAACTGTGTTTGGACTTAATTCTATTGAACTTATTAAAAGAAAATTATCTGTTGCTGAATCTTTAACTAGGCCCGCATATGTGTTGCCACCAATTTTACCTAAAAATCCTACGTCAGTTGGTATTGCTCCATCTTTGTTTAGTATTAATAGTGGATCTGTTAATCCTACATCTGTACTGATTATATTTGTTGTTTGTATTCCTCTGAATGCCATTATAAATTACCTTTTATTATAGTAGTATTTATAATAATCATAAAAAAGGAGCATAATTTCTTATGCCCCCTTAAATTGCTTAGTCTATGCTAATTATTTTGCTTTAAGTACTTCAACCTGAGCTGAAAGTTCTTTAATTGCTTCAATTAACAAGCCTGTAATGTTACCATATGCAACCGAGTGAATACCGTCAGCATCTGTATGTACCGCTTCTGGAAGAACTGCTTTAAGTTCTTGCGCGATAACACCTGTAGATGTTGATCCGTCTTCAATACGATCAAATGTTACACCACGAATTGCTTCAACACGACCTAATGCACCGTCAATAACTTGAACGTTAGTTTTCAAACTATCATCGGAGTATGCAGTTACGTCACCAGTAGCAGTAAAACTACCTGTGTATGAACCACTCATTAAGAACTGAGTACCACTTAACGTCATACCGTTGCCGGCTGTGTAAGTAGTATTATCGTTCGCATCGTTGGCGTCTGCATAAACCTTAGCCGCTGCCAATGCCGCATCTGCTTTAGATGTTGCATCACTTGCCGCTGCCGACTCTGCGTCTGCTTCTGCCTGATCTGCATAACTTTGCATTGCTGAAGTAACTGCTGCATCACCTGCCGTAATAGCTGCTGCATTGGCACTTTCAGCCGCTCTGGCTGTTGATGCTTCTGAAACAACTGCTGCTGCATTTGATACTTCTGCCGCACGAGCTGTTGTAGCCTCTGCTGCGATTAGATTAGTCATTGTTGCTGCGTGATTGACATCATCGCCCATTGCTGCTGCAAGGTCATTCAGCGTACTCAAGGCACCTGGGGCACCTTCAAGTAGTGATGTTTCCAATGCGCCAACTTTAGCCGTTGCGTCTGCTGCCGCTGATGCAATTGCATCAGTTTCTGATGTATCTGCATAAGTTTGCAATGCTGTAGTTTGAGCTGCATCAGCTGCCGCCCAAGCACTATTAATGCTTGAAGTTTGAGCTGTATCAGCTGCCGCCCAAGCACTATTAATGCTTGAAGTTTGAGCTGTATCTGCCGCTGCAAATGCAGTAGTAACTACCGCGTCTGCTGCCACATGAGCATTTGTTACAACAATGTCTGCTGCAACTGCTGCCGCCAAGGCTGCATTTGCTTTAGTTGTTGCATCTGTTGCCGCTGCCGACTCTGCGTCTGCTTCTGCCTGATCTGCGTATGCCTGCATTGCAGTAGTAACTACTGCGTCTGCTGCCACGTGAGCATTTGTAACAATAACGTCTGCCGCTACTGCTGCCACTAAGGCTGCGTCTGCTTTAGAAGTTGCGTCTGCTGCCGCTGTTGCGACTGCATCAGTTTCTGCTGTATCTGCATAAGTTTGCAATGCTGTAGTTTGCGCCGCATCTGCTGCCGCCCACGCTATTGCATCTGCTGTATCAGCTGCTGCCCATGCCGAGTTAATCGACGTAGTTTGCGCTGCATCTGCTGCTGCCCATGCCGAGTTAATCGACGTAGTTTGCGCTGCATCTGCTGCTGCCCATGCTGTATTAATAGCCGTATCAGCTGCTGCGAACTCTGTACGAATTAACGCACGGTCTGTAGTCGCTGCTGCTAAACTTGTAGTAATAGTTGCCGCATAATTGGCATCGTCGCCTAATGCGTTTGCTATTTCATTCAAAGTATCTAAGGCGCCAGGCGCTCCATTTACTAAGTCTGAAATTGCACCATCAACATATAACTTTGTTGTTGCATCTCCGTTTGCCGTTGGTGCGCCAAGATTAATGATTTTGTTACTATCCATATCAATCTTATCGCCAAATCCAACTGCCGTACCAGCTGCGTCAGTGATTTTTTTAGTGGCTCCCATCTGCAAAGTACCATTCATGTTAATAGTAGTTGCTGATTGTAACGCTGTAACACCTGTACCAGTTGTTTTAACTGTTACGCCTTGGTCAGTATCTGCACTAACAATAATAGTTCCTGAATCATCTTCAAGTACCTTTTGGTTGTTAATGTATAATGAACCCTGTGATAGATACATATCGCGCCATTTCTTTGTAGTTGAACCTAAGTCGTAACCTGTGGTTCCGTTAGAATCAACTGTTGGGAGAATCGAACCAGTCATATCAAGTTGCCCTGCTATGCTACTGGCTGCGTTGGTTGTAAAACCGCCATCAATTATAAATTTATTTTGTGCCATTTTTACTAACTCCTTTAAACGTCAATGTAAGTTGATATAACTTTCACTGTTGTGTTGGAACTTGCTGCTGTGTAAGAAACTTCAATGTTTCCGCCATTAACCGCAACGTCGGCATCACCAAGTAGTGCTGCTCCAGTATAAACGATTGCAAATTCTGTGATATACGCTGTTGTGCCGTTATGGACAACTAGTGCTTCACGTGTTTCAAATTCACCTGCACATTCAATTTGCATGATGTACTTAGCTGTTCTGTATGTTGCTTTTGCAAACGTATCAATTACTGATCCGCCTGTAGCCGCAGCAACGTCTGAACCTTGTACGTATGCTTTAATGTTTGATGCTAATTTATCAGTTGTAACCTGACCAGTAGTTAGTACTGGAGTTAGTCCTGATTGGTGAGCTATAACAACTGCTGAAGTACCAACTGGCATTGCAGAGTTAAATGTTATAGTGTTTGCTACACCATTAATGGTATAGTGAGTTGTTGGATCCTGAATAACACCGCCAACAAATACCATGCTGTTTGCTTGGTCTGTTGATTGAGTTAAAGCGAATGTTACCGCTGAACCATCACCATTAATAGTTTGACGCCAGTTACTTGTAAACACATCTAACGGATCTACAAGAGACATACCAGTTTCACCAGCATTTACTTGTAATAAAAATTCCGCTTTACCTGTATAGTTAGTATCAGATACATCAGTTAAGTCAAGAACTGACTCATCAGTATTAATAGTAAGTACACCTGTTGTTGAGTTATAAGCCGCAAGTCCGTTACCAGCTGTATCAACTAGTGATATCGCTGCACGAGCTCTTGCGTTAGTAAAGTATAAGTTAGTTGAACCTTCACTTAGGTCATCAGTATCATTATTGCTAATGTCTGTATTTGCTAATTGAGTGTCTAACCATCCTTTGTTTACTGCGTCGCCGGCCAATGCTGGATTTGCCAAACCAGTAATTTGGTTTGATCCCATTGCTATTGCGCCTGCCATTGTACCACCTGCTAAAGCAAGTTTAGTTGCAATTACAACATCTTGTGCCGAATCGGCTGCTGCTCTTGCTGTTGCTTCAGTTGTAACTGCTGTTGCGTTAGTGGCTATCGCCGTAACGTTAGTTGCTACTTGTGATGTGTTTGCCGCTACTGCACCTGTTAGGGTACTGTCTGCTGCTTCAAATGCCGCTACTATTTCAGTTAATGAATCAAGTGCTGCTGCATCAACGTTGCTTTCAATAAACGCAATTGATGTTGTATTAGTAGTAACACGGGCATCTAGTGCCGTATCAGCTGCTGCTCTCGCTGCCGCTTCTGTTACAACTGCTGCTGCATTTGCCACTTCTGCCGCACGAGCTGTTGTAGCCTCTGCTGCCAGGTTAGTAGTTAATGTAGCATCTGCTGCCAAGTATGCTGTATCTACTGCTTTAAGAGCCGCGTCAATTTTCATATCTGCGTTTGCTAAAGTAGATGCTGTATCATGGTAGTTAGATGTAGTTGGAGCCACGTATGCACCAGCGGCACTTAAACCTGCGCCTGCTTGTGAAGTCGTAATTTCAACTAAGTTTGCTGCTGCTGCCGCTGCATTGGCACTTTCAGCCGCTCTGGCTGTTGTTGCTTCTGAAGTGATTGCGTTAGCATTTGATACTTCTGCTGCTCTTGCTGTAGATGCTTCTGCTGTAATAGCGTCTGCATTAGCCTTTGCTGCTGCGTCAAGTAAGGCGTCAACGCCTTTCATTGTAGTACCACCATCTATGTAGTTTGTACCACTATGCTGTGCAAAGGTACCATTTCCTGCTAAACCAACTGCTGTTTCGACTGCGTCGATTTCAGTTTGGTGGTTAGTAAGATCAGTATCGTTAGATGCGATCGCTGCCGCGTTAACACCCTCTGCTGCTCTTGCTGTTGCTGCCTCTGCCGTTACTAAAGCCGCGTTGGCAACTTCTGCCGCACGAGCTGTAACTGCCTCAGCTGCAATAGCGTCTGCATTTACTTTAACTTGAGTATCAAGTAAAGGACCAACTGCTTTCATTGAACCTGCACCATCTATGTGGTTTGTACCACTATGTGCTGTCCATGAACCGTTAGCATTTAAACCAGCGCCAACTTGCGTTGCATCTAGTTCTGTTTGAATTGATGCATCTGCTGTTGCAAACTGTGTACGAATTAACGCACGGTCTGTAGTTGCTGCTGTATCAATTGCTTGTAATGTTACGTCTGCACTTTGGAAATCAGCAACTATTTCAGTTAATGAGTCCAATGCCGCTGGATCTGTATTCGTCAAAATTGACGCAATAGATGCCGCGTTAGCAGTACCAACTGCTGTATTAGATGCAATGAGACCAGCATTAGTGGCAATGTTTGCCGTATGCGTAGTATCTGCATTAGTACGTGCTGTTGTTTCATTACTAATCGCTGTTGCGTTAGCCACTTCTGCTGCTCTTGCTGTAACTGCCTCAGCTGCAAGACCGTTCGTTAGAACAAGTTCTGCCGCACGAGCTGTTGTAGCCTCTGAAGTAATTGCTGTTGCATTGGCACTTTCAGCCGCTCTGGCTGTTGATGCTTCTGAAGTGATTGCTGCTGTGTTAGCCGCAATATTAGTGTTATGAGTTGACAATTCACCGTCATTTGAAGTGATTTGCAATTGTAGAGCCGAGTCTGCATTCGTTCTTGCTGTAACTTCAACTGCCACGTCTGCATCAGTATCTGCTGCTGCTGCCGTGATTGCTGCTGCTTTCGCAGTTGCAATACGATCAGTGACTGTGTGTCCTACTGAACCGTTAAGTGAAGCATCACCCATGTGTGCTACATTTGCCGCATCACTATCTGCAATTGCTGCCGCCTGGGCTGCGTTTGCTTTAGATGTTGCGTCGGCTGATGCTGCATTAGTTACAACAATATCAGCTGCAACAAATGCCGCTGTTAAAGAAGTATCTAGTGCTGTGTCTGCCGCACCACGGTTGACGATTTCTGATGCAATTGCTGTTGCATTTGCGCCTTCTGCCGCTCTTGCTGTAACTGCTTCTGCCTGAATTGCTGCCAAGTTTGAGGCAACGTTTCCAGTTAGAGTGCTATCAGCTGTTTGGAATGCCGCTACTATTTCAGTTAATGAATCAAGTGCTGCTGCATCAACATTAGAAATAATGTTTGAAATGCTACTTGCATTCGTGGCAATATCTGCCGTTAACGATGTAACGTCTGCATTAGTGGCTGTAATTTCTGCCGCTACTGCGTCTGCATTTATCTTTATTTGTGCATCAAGTTTCATGTCAGCATTTGCTAGACTAGTTGCTGAGTCATGGTAGTTTGATGTAGTTGGTGCCACATAAGCACCTGCTGAACTAAGTCCAGCGCCTGTTTGAGAGGCGTCTAACTCACTTTGTAAGTTAGTAATATCTGTATCATTAGATGATATTGCTGCTGTATTTGCTGCCTCAGCTGCACGAGCCGTAACTGCTTCCGCTGCCACGAGTGCTGCGTTAGCCACTTCTGCTGCTCTTGCTGTAGATGCTTCTGCTGTAATTGCGTTAGCATTTACAACTTCTGCATTGCCGGCACGAGTAGTTTCAGCTGTAATAGCTGTCGCATTCGCTGCCTCAGCGCCACGAGCCGTAGTAGCCTCTGCTGCCAAGTTAGTAGTTAATGTTGATACATCTGCATTAGTGGCAGTAATTTCCGCTGCTAATCCGTTTGTATTTACAATAATAGTACCTTCTGCTGCTGTAACACGAGTATCTAGTGCTGTATCTGCTGCTGCTCTTGCTGTTGCTTCTGTTACTACTGCTGCTGCATTTACTGCCTCAGCTGCACGAGCTGTTGTAGCCTCCGCTGCAAGATTAGTAGTTAATGTAGCCTCTGCTGCTCTAGCTGCTGTAATTTCCGCTGCTAATCCAGATGCATTTGTGGCTATTGAAGCCGTTAATGCATTGTCAGAAGTTTGAAATTCAGTAACAATTTCTGCTAATGAATTAAGTGCTACTGCGTCTACGTTTGACAAAATGTTCGAAATTGCTGTTGCATTTGCCGATTCTGCCGCGCGAGCCGTGACTGCTTCCGCTGCCACTGCCGCTGCTCTATCAGTTATTTCTGTTGCCAAGTTAGTTGTCAACGTTGAAACATCTGTGTTAGTAGCAGTAATTTCTGCTGCCACAGCTGCGGTTAAAACACCTTCTGCCGCTAACGCACGAGTTTCCTCGGCTGCAACCGCAGTAGAGATAGCTGCCGTGTTGGCTGCTAATGCTCTAGCATCTGTGTACCATATGTTAGTTGAACCTTCTGCAAGGTCGTCTGTATCGTATGAACCGATTAATGCTGCTGCTGTTACGTTAACAAGCGCCGAAGAGCCTGCTGCGTGAACTACAAAAGAGTCTAATGATGAAACTGAACCTGCGACAGTTTGGCCTGAAACTGCTGTCGGGTCTAGTTTTGCCGTAGTTACCGATGCGGTACCTAGGGCTGGGGATTTAATTTGTCTAAAAGCCATTTTAGAATTCTCCAATCAATTGATTGTTCTTATTCCTATAAGAACAAATTACTTGCGTTGGTAAAACCAAATCAAGTAAACTAGACACTCACTGACTCAGAGGTTGAGTACCCGAAGGCATTAAAACATTTCTTGAGTTGTGAATACTAGTCGTGTTTATTTATAGTGATCGGTGGGTGAGTTAACTACTCTGACTATTGAGTTTAGGCGATTTGTCTAATAACTAGACTATATTGGTAAGTAACGGAAATCAACAATTTGGCCTGCTGTTGGTGCCGTCGTTATTGTTAGCAATGTACTAGTTATACTATAACTAGTTGGTGGTAAAATTGCACCTGCAACAATTACAAACACACTATGTATTGTATGTCCTGCTGGTATAGTGTACTGATTTGTACTACCATTTCCAGTATGTTGCGTACTACTATATATCAGATTCAAATGCTGATTTTCTATGCTGTTATTGGCTGGTGACGTCATTGTTGCGTATGGATATCTATACTTAACATAAATGTTGAATCCATTTAATGGCATCTCATTAAACGATAATGTAGTACCACTTAGTGAGTAAATACTTGGACGTTGTAAGACATCATTTACATAAACGTCAACTGACTCCTCATCTGCTGGAGCGTCAGTTAATGTAAATGAATTTGTTGACCCATCTCCAGTAAATTCTTGTGAAGTTGGTACATTTCCTTGCGTTAATGTTCTATCAACAAACGTAAAACCACCTGTACCGTCTGTTTGTAATATTTGTCCATTTGTTCCATCTAAAATTCCAAGATCTAATAAACCACTAATATCACTTGCAATTGTTATACCTTTTGATCCTGGTGTAGTAACCGGAGTAATTGTAATGTTATTACCAGCACGTATAGATATTTCATCAACTGCTGATGCTATAATGTCAGTTGGTGTTACATCTGCTACTGTATCATAAATGTGCCACGTTTTAAACGTTGACTCAAGTGTAATTGTAACTGTACCATCACTATTGTCTGTTAGTGCAAAACCACCATCGACATCAAATTTTAGTCCTGTTACATTTGCTACACTTACGTTGGTTACTGGGTCATTAAGTTCTTCAACTGTTAGTGCTAAGTCATTTCGTATTGAAGTGTTTTGCGCGGCTAAGGCCGAAGTTGTTACTACATCTGCCGCTTGAAACGATGCGACAATTTCTGTTAATGAGTCTAATGTTGCTGGATCTGTATTTGACAGTATATCATCAATCTGTGATTGTAAGTTGGTTATATCGGTGCTAGATCCAACTCCTAATACTCCTGAGTATACCGCACCTGTAACATAAACACTCTTACCAGTAAAGTTAACTCCATTAGGTAAATTATCACCAATAAAGTTTAATACACCTGATTGATAATCAAAAAACCATTCGTCGTTATTACCACTACCAGTAGTAAAGACTTTATTTGCATTTGATTCGGCATTTGCTGAATCACCACTAGTGTGTATGTATACATTTACAAGATACGTACTACCAAATTCTGGAGTAATCCAATCTGTGATTCCTGTTTTCCATGTTCTATTTGATGTTGCAGTATTATCTTCTGTAGATTCTACAGCCGATTTAAGTGTTACTACTCCACCACTTGCGCCAGGTTTTACACCTGGAATTGATCCTGCTTGAGCCCAAATTTTATCACCACGTAGTAATAATGGACTTGCAATACTTTCATTAGCCGCCAGTTTATTAGCGTTGAGGTCTGTTTTAGAAACTCCATAACCTATCTTTTTAAATAAGTAATCTAATTTTTGATTATCTTGTATTGCCATTAACTAGCCTCGCCAATAGTTAAAGTTGAAATACTTTGACCACTCGATAATGCTATACGTACTAACACAACATTACCTGTTGCATTACTCATATTTTCACTACCAAGAGTCATAGTATATGAACCGCTTAGTGCAGTACCAGTTGCAATGATATCTGCGCCTGTGAGCGCACAACCATTACTACCATTACCACCCTGCCCGGTATTTGTACCTGGAACGCCTACACCTGCATATTGCTCTGAACAATCAATCCAACCATTTAAACTACTTGAGTTGTCAATAGTGGTGCCTGGTGCGGCGATCCAAATACCATTAATTCCACTAGATGTGATATTAATGTCAAAGTTCGCAACAGATACTCTGTGGAAAGCAAATGTAAAGTATTGATTGCCTGTTGCTGAACTTCTATTTGGTCCTGATGGCAAATAACCAGTTCCCAAATTCGTTGTAAAATGTTTTATGTATCCAAATCTCACAGTTGCTTCTTGTGTTCCTTCAACTGTAACTGCTCCGGACCATGTTGATGCTCCATTCATAAAATCAGTACTGCCATTAAAAGATGGAGTATCTGTAGTTTCTGAATTGAAGTCTATAATTCTATGTGCGTCGTCTGTATAATTGCTGCCTAAAGTGCCTAACACTTCTATTACTTCTTCGTTTACACCTTGTATGCTATCAGTGTATACTTGTACTATTGTTGAACTTTCAGGTTCATTACCAAACCCGTTTACGTTTTGTGCTTTTATTTTAATTGTACCAGCCGCATTAACTGGGTCTGTTTGTAATGGTACAGTCAATGCACCCATTGTATATGGTGTGCCTACTCCTGTATCAGCAATTGGAATACCACCACTAAGCATTGTTGTGGCTCCATCTATATTGCTATATGAATAATTCAAATTATCAACAACAAACCCTGCTGTATTAGGCTCTGCTGGTCCATGTTCAATTACAATTGGATTTGAAGTGTTTTTATATGTTTGTCCAACTAAATTTGTTACTGTTGCTCCTGTTACTGTTACACTAGGTGACCCTGTATTATAATATGGTACACCTGAAATGTATCTGTACGTTCCTGCAACATTTTCTGTTAATGTTCCCATTACACATTGCGGATTACTTGTTAATGTGTCTTTAACAAATTCAACAACATTAGTATTGCCTGTTGTACTGTGCCTTAATTGCATACTGTTTACACCATCGTTAATACCAGACGCTAGTGTTGATACTCTTGCTCTAAATCCTTTGTATAATCCTGGGTAGTATATACTATTTGCAAAACCAACATTCATTCCAGTGGAGCCATATAAATGATAATCACTTTCACTGTCAATTATCAAACTACCATTGGAGCCTGAATTATCACTAGCGGAAAGTGTTATGCTACCGTCTAATGTACCATTAACATATGCTGATACTATTCCTGCGTCGCCGTCCCATGCAAAGTCCCACCAGGCTGGACTGTTGCCAAATACATCACTAGAATGGTTACCTGCGTTTGTTGTGACTCTACTAACACTGGTTCCTGCAGTTAAAGTAGCACTTGGTGTATTGTCTGTAAAGTTGGCCGCCAAATAAGGCGAGCCTGCTGCTGAGGTTGTAAATAATAATGTTTTCGTACTTAACCCATCTGGTGGGGTTGGTGCACTTGCATAAACTTTTAACTGTGTTGTTGTTGAATCTGGAATAGAGGCCGGCAATGCTGTACTATGTGTTAGCAATGTTAATGTAACTGTATCTTTACCAAGTCCTGATGTAGTTCCTGCGCCCCAGGTATGTAGTAGTCTGTTACCACTTACACCACCATCTGCTGCGTCACTGGCGATAGCATCAACACTTGATGCATCTCCCCAATTCATTGAGTATGTTACTGCTGCACCACTTGTATTAGTAGTATCGTTTTCTAGGTATAAGTTGTCGCCTTCAACAACATATAAATTATCTCCTGTTAATGCTGATCCGCCTGCTGAGTTTCTGTATAACTCCATAACTGCGTTTGGATCGCTTGTAAAAATTGTAATATAATCTGCTCTTACTTTATTTGATGTTGAGCCTGACCCTGAACCTGAATTATTAAATGCTGTAACTGTAACATCAAATGGACTGTTTACGTTAGATGCATATGTATGTGAGGGAGTTGAATCTGCGGTTGCTGTGGTTGTGTTTCCATCGCCCCAATTAACAGTATATCTGTTTGGGTTACCAACTGCGGAAATAGTAAGAGTAGTAGATAGTCCTGCACCGCCTGTTGTAGGGTTTGCAGTGAAATCTACACCTTTTACGAATGTATTATTTTGTACGTTGAGTAAGGCTTCGTTTAAATCATCAACTGCATTTGCAACTGTTGTTGCTGCGGTTAAATCTTCAAGAGCGCCGTCATTCCAACTACCGTCGGTAGGAGTACCTAAAGTTAAGTTTGATGCTTGTTCAACTTGATTTGCTTCATGCCACGCTTTAGTGACTAAGTCTTGTGCATCTACCGGATCTGACGCATTTACTACACGCTTTGCACTTACATTTAAGTTACTATTTACATCATCTGCATCTAGTTTTAAGTCGTTTTCCGTCGATACAATCTTGTTCAGAGAATGATTTATATTTATTGCCACATTTGCTTCCTTTTATTAACAATTTCTTCTTTCCATAAGTTTTTGTTAGATAATCACTTGCATTAACTTTGTCGTACTTTGCCTTTTGCCATGCAAGGTAACTTCCACTATAATAATAGTATTATATATGTATTTATATAAAAGTTGTTGGTTGTTCGCTCATAAAAAAACGGAGTCCTAAGACTCCGTTTTGCATTTTAATCAATAACTTAAAATTTAATTTTATATTAAAATTATTATTAAGTAAATGAAACGTTTGCAACGCCAATTTTCGCT
>Ga0209816_1002543_pt1 | contig 12870 bp, 10 predicted proteins | sample CoawatmetaG01DNA_FD_187509 | JGI IMG/M metagenome (GOLD analysis project Ga0209816, IMG submission 187509) | Marine microbial communities from the West Antarctic Peninsula - Coastal water metaG017-DNA (SPAdes) (version 2) | ecosystem: Environmental > Aquatic > Marine > Coastal ... | reverse complement strand
AGTTCAGGACATAGAATCAATGCATCTGCGATATTGGTCATGCGACCGACAGCCACGATTGAAATCTCTCCAGGCTGCTTTGTCACCATGTCGACGATTGCCTGAGCCGCGGGAATCGACTCTGCATGTATAGACGGTTCGATAATGGGTATGTCACCAAGACCGTTTTTACCGTGCACAAAATCTGGGAAGCCTTCTCCGAGTGGTTCACCCATGGACTCGTTGGCGCCGGCATAAACCGGCGCTGACATGCCGAATTGTTCCTTCATAAAAAGCGCATTGCGCGTGGTGTTAGCAAGGCTCGCATTACCAAAACAAGTGGTTATCGCAATGAGGTTTACAGCGGGCGCGTAATGTAGAAGTAGCATGGCCATCGCATCGTCAATACCAATATCCGTGTCGAAAATTACCTGTTTCATAAAGCTTCCATTTTCCTAATTCGCTGCGCATTAGACCAGCGAAAAGCGTTAATAGCAAAAACTCACCGAGCCGAAATACTGTAAAAGGTCGCTTAGTTGGTGGCGTTTTGCAGTTAATTCGTTGCTTGATCAAGTAAGCCGCCATCAAGTACTCTAAAAGCACAGTAAATATAACCTTTGGAATCAAAAATGGCAGATTATGATCTGATCGTTCGTAACGGTAATGTGATTGATGGTAGCGGTGCACCAATGCGTGTAGCGGATGTCGCGGTTCTCGATGGCAAGATCGCGGCTGTCGAGGCAAACATCGCTGGCACAACGGTTAAGGAAGTTGATGCGACCGGCAAGATAGTGACGCCCGGTTTTGTCGATGTACACACGCATTATGATGGTCAAGCGACTTGGGATTCACATCTTAATCCTTCCTCTAGTCTCGGCACGACCACGGTTGTCATGGGCAATTGTGGTGTTGGTTTTGCGCCTTGCCGTCCTGATGATCGCGACGTCTTGATTAAGCTCATGGAGGGTGTCGAAGAGATTCCAGAAACAGTGATGAACGAAGGGTTGCCCTGGGCCTGGGAGAGCTTTAGCGAGTTTTTGGATTTCGTTGAAAGCAAGCCCCACGATATAGATGTGGCCGCGTTGGTGCCCCATGGTCCTTTGCGTGTCTATGTGATGGGTGAGCGTGGTGTTAATAGAGAAACCGCAACAGCAGAAGATATTGCGCAGATGAAAGTACTTTTAGCGGAAAGCGTAAAAGCCGGCGGTGTTGGCTTTTCGACATCAAGAACGCTAGTGCATCGATCCAGTACCGGTGCGTTTGTACCAACCTATGAGGCGGCGACGGATGAGTTGAAGCAACTTGGAGAATCGCTATCGGGCGATGAAGGTCATGTGTTTCAGCTAATAGCCGACTGGCGTGAAGCCGAGGATGAGTTTGGTATTCTGCGACACACCTCGGAAAAAACAGGCGCAAAGGGAACATTTACACTTCTCGATCTTGACGGTACGCCGACACTTTGGCGTGAACATCTTGATCGAATAGAAGATGCGCAAGCGCACGGTTTAGATATCCGTGGTCAAGTTATCTCACGACCCGTCGGTATTATGATGGGGCATCCAGCGTCAATGAGTCCTTTTTACGATCGCCCCAGCTTTAAAGCGTTAGGCGACCTTGACTGGGATGAAAAAATGAAGGCGCTGCAAGACCCAAGTACGAAAGCGAAAATTTTGAATGAAGCTAACGAAGACCCCCATGTTTTCGTAAAGATTGTCATGAATCAGTTCGATAATATTTACGTGCTAGATGATCCAATCGACTATCTGCCTGGACCTGAGCGTTGTATTGCGAACCTCGCTGCGGCGGAAGGTAGAGATCAAGAAGAGTGGCTGTATGACTACCTGTTAACGAATAATGGTCAGAGCCTGGTGTATATTCCTGTCGCTAATTTCTCTGAGAATATTCCTGAGATGCTAGCGCATCCTAATACGGTGCTGGCTTTAGGTGATGGTGGCGCGCACGTAGGCTCTATTTGTGACACGAGTGCTAACCTGTATCTGTTATGTAAATGGGTTAAGGAAAAGGCGCTGTTCTCACTAGAGGACGCGATACATATGCTGACGCGACAACCCGCAGAACTTTACTCCATGAAAGATCGTGGCCTACTGCAAGCTGACATGAAGGCAGATATCAATATTATTGATATCGAAGCCCTCAAGCTGCATACACCACATATTGTCTTTGACCTGCCGGCTGGAGGTAAACGTTTTATGCAGAATGCCGATGGTATTGAGGTAACGATATGCGCCGGTGAAATTATCTACGAGCAGGGTGTGGCGACAGGTGCATTGCCCGGCAAGTTAATCCGTGGCCAGCAGCGCGACCCAAGGGCAGCTTAAAAAGGCGGTCACGAAGGAAAAACTACAAGCCAAGGCTCATCATTAAAAAGCCCGTTACGGCGGCATTGTTCGGACTCAGTGACGGCTCAATCATTGCCTTGATGTCGTTAATAGCGCGACGATAGCCGACGTAGAACTCCCAGTAGGGGCGCGGCTTATAGACAAGGTCTAATTCGAGCATATTGATAATACCCTTGGCTGTTGTTGGTTTGACGAAAACGTCGGTTTTCGAATTGAAGTAGACCATGGTGATCGTCATAAGGCTCCACTTGGCAATTTTTCCATCCGACAGGATGTCCAATAATTCGTTAAACCCTTTTTCTTGATTACCATGCAGCAATTTCTTTAACGCAGCAACAACGCTTGATTGGTCGGTCTTGCTAAGAGAGTTGATATGGTCTTTAAATTTAGGTTTTTCAAACATTGAGACCATTGAAGACCGAGAAACGGTCTTGATCAGATCGTCGATAATCTGGCGTTCATTTGCGAATTGTTTCTTCGTAAATGCTGTCCGAGTAAAATCCGACATCTTGTCGACTCGATGTCGTTTGCCGATCAGTTCAAGATCAGGGTCAGCAAACCCCTTTGGGTACATCTGTAAAAAGTGCGCTTCTGCGAGCTTTAATCTTTCAACATTCATAAATAAATCTATGCGTGAGCATTCTTAATATTAAGTGCCGATGTATTTGTCAAAGAACTTTATGGTTTCGCTCATATAAAGCGCTTTGTTCTTTTCAGTGCGCGGTGAGTGTTCTTCCGCGCGTAGTTTTATCAGTCGAGGTTTCGGTTTACCTGCCGCCTTAAATGCTTTTTGAAGATCTTTGGAATGTTTGATTGGCACCCTGGCGTCCTGTTCGCCGTGAATCAACAGGATAGGTGTTTTGATTTGGTCTACGTAGGTGATGGGCGAGGCTGCAACTCGATCAGCCTTGGTGGGTCCAATAACTTTGTCGATGTACTTCTTGCCCCAGCGGGTATTTTGGGCAAAGTCCGACTTTTTGTACTGTACTTCTTGGTCGTAGACGCCAGCACCAGCGACAGCGCATTTATACAGATCTGGCTCCTTTGCAGCGCTCATCACCGCAGCATAGCCACCGTAGCTCCAGCCGAAAATACAAATTCTTTCTGGGTCGGCAATACCTTGCTGAATTGCCCACTGTACTGAATCCGTTAAGTCATCCTGCATTTTGCCGGCCCATTGTAAGTGTCCTGCATTCTCGAAGTCGGGACCATAGCCGCCTGAGCCTCTGTAGTTAATCTGAAGCATGGCGTATCCGCTAGCGGGGATAAATCCTTCAAAGTATTGATAGCCCCATGTATCTCTTGGTCCGTGCGGACCGCCGTGTGGAACAATAACCAGAGGTAGGTTTTTACCGGATGAACCGACGGGTAGTGTTAGGTAGCCCTGCAGTTCTAGGCCATCTCTGGCGGTGATTTCGATCGGTTCCATTGGCGCAAGCGTTGTGTCGTTAAACCAGGGACGAGAGTCAAACAGTGAGGTAATTTCATTTCTCTCAGCGTCAAAGAGAAAAATTTCAGGTGTTTTTGTATCCTGAACGACGGAGAAGGTCACCAAAGAGTAGTCGCGGGTGGCGCTGGTTGGATCAACAAAGCCTGCCGGGAACACCTCTGATAGCTGAGCTATTATCTGGCTTAAAGGGTGTTCGGTTAACAGCGCCGTAAACTCTGGCTTGCCATCTTCGGTGACTACGCCAAAGGGGGTATCGAATCGATCTAGCCAAACTGAGCTGTCGACTCGGTCGTGTTGATAGATTTCCTCCAGTGCTCCCTTCGCAGGGTCCATCATGTAAATGCCGTAGGGTCCGCCTTTGGGAGAATGTTTGACGAATATCTTGCCTTCACTGTTCAATGCAATGGGTGTCGTCATGGCATCGCCGTAAGGGGTCTTGTTAAAAACCTCCCAGGAGTTTGTTTCTACATCGCGGATATAGTTGACAGCATTTTGGTCGTCATCGATGTGGAAGGCGAATCTGACGGTCCCGGTAGGATCAGCAATGATGTCTGCGTTAACCGCCGGAGCTCGGACTTGTTTTGATTGTTGGCCGGTATAGACGTTTATCCAGGCAGATTCCACAGGGTTTCGATTGCCGCGGCTCCATCGATAAATGGTGATTAATGCGTATTTCTCTTCGTCGATTAATGGGTCCGTCATGCTAGCGGAAGCTCGCTCACGATTACCTTTGTTGGTTCTCGTCAGGGTGATGCCCTTGCCGGCTCGATAACCGTAGAGATGAATCCGTTTTGTGCCATCGGCATTCATCGCAAAGAGTTCGCCGGTAGAGCGTGAGTCTTCATACTGAGCATAGTCAGTTCGAACGTCCGCAACGATGCGATCATTATTGACCCACCAAAACGTACCGATTTCGTTTCTGTCGGGGTATTGCAGAAAAGAGGAGAACTGCATGCTGGGGAACTTGAATATGACGACGCTGCGCTTGCCTTCGACTTCCCGCAAGATACCAATATAGTCGCCATTGGGAGAGAGCTTAGCGTTTATGATGTCGGGGTTTTTGGCAAAGTCTTCAATGATGTCAGCCGAAGAAGAAAAGGTGCTGAAACAGAAGCAAAGCAGCAGTATGTTTATGATCGAACGACGCAATGTTTATCTCGGATTGACGAAGAGAATCTGAAGTCTGAATCGTTACAACCAATTTGACAAGGCGCGGTTTAATCTAAGTGTAGATCTGCTGGTCGTATTAATAAAAGGCTTGCCAAGACATCCAGTGCGTCAGCGTGTGCGCTTGTCTTAACACCATTGGTTAATATTGTGATTGATACAGAGAATTCTTTATGTGATATCAAGCCGGTGGTGACGCTGCTGTACTGACCCTGTGGGGCGGGGCTATTTTGAAACTTCGCATCATTGAAGTTCGCTAACAGCGCATCGCCTATGGGTGTTATTAGTCTTCGCAGCGAGGTCTTCTGTTCGATCGAGCTGTCTACATACTGGGTAGCGATATTCTTGACTGTCTCGATTTGTTGTTGCTCTGAAAGTGCCTGACTCGACTTGTTCGGCAAGAACGTAAGGGTAATGCTCATAGGTTGGTTGATCTTTTTGTTTTGAAGCCGGATCGTTGGTGCGGTGCCTGATGTTTGGCTAACTTGCCAGGAGCCGTACGTCATGACACCGATTTGGCCAACTGCGGGTAGCTTAACCAGCGTTGAGCTAACAGTGGAGGGCCTATCGAAGAGGTTCTGCGCTGATTCCTTCGGGTTGGGTATCGAGACTGGGCGTGATGTTTGATTCACAGGACAAGGTTCGGTTTGATAGGTGGTTTTGCCGTTGCGATCGACGCATTTGCTAATGCCAGACGCGTGTTGGCTGTTAGAAACAACAATTAGCAGCACGAAAAAAGCGGGGAATTTACAATTCAATTCGATGCCTCTTTACGTCGCGATGCAGTCACCGTAATGACCGATAAAGTTGCCAAAATAGTTGTCGTCAATACGCTCATAAGAGCGCTCATCATAACCCTGCAGGCTTGAGCGGGTTTACGGCTCGTCCCAATATGTGGTCCTTTCGTAGAAAACTTTACACCTGCGTGAATAAGGCAGGGCAAAGGGGCCCATGTTGCTTCTTATCCTGTTGCTTTGGCGAGCAGGGTGATCATCGAGGTGCGAGGGTTAACGACATGTCTGCCCATGAGCCAGCTCTAAAGGCGCTAGCCCGTTAAAGCGATGCTGCCGTTCACTGCCATTACTAAAAGTGCAAGCGTGCCGATGACGAACAAGCCAAAGCGAATCGGCACATTGTTTGTCGTACTGTGTACGATGCTGTGAACGACTCTTGATCCAACATAGACCCATGCCATCATTAAGTTTAAGTCAACCCCGAGTCCCGCCAGCGCCAAGGCAAGTGCGGTTGCGTAGAAGATTGTTGGCTGTTCCATTAGATGGTTATAGTTATCTGCTTTCCACATCACTTGCTTCGGCAGTTTTGCGGCAAGGTCAGAGGTGCGTTCGGCTTCGCTAATATCGATGTTTTGCGAAGTCATCGCTGGAATGCGTGCTAACAACATCCAGCCTTGCATTATTAACGTCCAAAGTACTAATGCGATGATGGGGAGTAAAATGGGTGACGCGGTCAGTGTAAGCATGGACATAATCGGCAGCCTTATTGTTGTTGTTTGGCCAACTTAGCTGATTTCGCGCCGCCAGTAAATTTTGAACAAATAACCCTAACGCTTTAATAATAACAATCGTCTTGATTTGCTGTTTTTACGATGAAAGGGCTCGCTGAAAGCTGGCTACTGCACCTTTACGATCTGCACCGACCATTGTGGACCAGAGTTCACTCCGAAGGTCGCCGCGAAGTCACCCTGATTGATCGCGAACGCGACATTTAGCAGATCATTAATGTAGATAGCGGCTTTGCCTTTGTTTACTTCGCCGAATGTTTTTACATAGGGGATAGTTTCGTCATAGATGACGGTGCCATTTTCGGAAATCGTAACCTGTGCTGAATCGCCAGGTGACATGCCGAGTGCGACCAGTTTCTCGCGCTCGATGTTTGTCCAGACATTGCCGTACTGGACATCAAGTATTGGAATATGTCCCTTCAACTGTTTGCCGTCGAGGTGTGACTTTTCGTAAGGCATCGACATAACTTCGGCGGGCAAAAGCGTTCCGACGGACTGGAAATCGATCACCCGCGCAGCGAGTCGGGCGCCCGTGTAAGCGTAGACGTCACGACCATGAAAGGTATAAGACTTCTCTGATCCTTTTAGCCGATTAACCGCTTCATCGATTTCTCTCACTGCATCAATACCCATGGTTTCGGCGACGAGCGTCAGGGAGCCGTTATCCGGTGTGACAAAGTAATGACCCGTTTTGGTTTTAAGCACGACTGACTTTCGGTGTGTGCCAACCCCGGGGTCGACGACAGACACAAAGACCGTTCCCGCTGGCCAATAGCTCGCTGTCTGATTCAATCGATAAGCCGCTTCCCAGATATTGTAGGGCGTGTTTTCGTGAGTCAGATCGAACATCTGCAATTCACTGGAAACGCTGTAAGCGACGCCTTTCATTGATGGTACCGCGCCATCTTTATTGCCGAAGTCAGATTGAAAAACAAGGGCATGCTGAGCGTTGGCAGTAGGTGTAAGGAAAGTAAGTACTAACAAACTGATATGGGCGAGTATCTTCATGTAAGAATTATTCACTGTATTAACGGATGGATGAAGACGCAGAATATAAGATCTGCGTCAAAATCAACAATCAAAATTTGCGCTGGGGGAGGTAAGAATCCAATACGGCATGTTTAATGTGTTCGAAAAGGGACGTGTTAGTGAGTGCTCACATCGGTTGCCGGTCTGGGCAGATTCGAGGGCAACAACGTTTTTCGTTCTACGGAGATTCTTTTGCACAAGGGTTTCTGCTGGACTCGACAATTAGGGTCATTTGTTCGAATATTCCTTTGGCAGTATCAGGCTAGACTCTTGGCATGAATGCTGTAAGGCTTTAAGTATACTTATAGGCTATGTCCGGTTTGAGATAATCTGGCGGTCTGGCTAACCAAAATTTAGTTTGGGAATAACGCGGTGATTAAGTTTCCAGAGCAGCAAGATTTAATTGAGTCGGTTTATCTCGATATTACCGATAAGCTCCTGCCCGAGAAGCTTGTCCAAAGCACCCGCTATATCCATTTTAAGACAATCGCACAGGGTGGTAAGGCGCTGATTCAATCCTGTAAAGATCTGCACCTTGGCCGAATTATATGCTACAAACAGCTAAAGCCCGAGTTTGCTGGCGACTTGGTTGAGCAACGACGTTTCCTTCGGGAAGCGAGAATCAGCGCGATTCTTCAACACCCAAATACAGTGCCAACCTACGAGCTAGGCCGAGATAGCCATGGCTGTTTGTTTTTCACAATGAAGCTTGTGCACGGTTACACCCTTCGAGAGGTTTTGAACTACCGAGAACGATACGATTTATCGCAGTTATTGGAGGTGGTCGTTCAGGTTGCCTACGCCCTTGAATACGCCCATAAACATGGTGTCGTGCATCGTGATATTAAACCCGAGAATATTTTGGTGGGTCCTTTCGGCGAGGTGCTTTTACTGGATTGGGGCTTGGCAAAGGTATGGAAGAAAGACGATGTTGGCGAGCCTCGGCGAGGGCGAGGCCTATCAATGGGCGATCCCGGCGCCGCTAGTGTTCGGGTTTCCGATGCGGCAGTCGTCAGCATCACGGGTCAGGATGATCTGCAAGGCACGGTGACCTATATGTCACCTGAGCAGTTACGTCGGGACCCCGCCCTGGATGCGCGGTCTGACATATTTAGTTTAGGTGTGGTGCTGTACGAGATGTTGGCGGGTCAAACGCCTGCCGTCGCCAATACTGTGCGTGAAATGATTGGTGCGATCCAATTTGGTGCGCCTGATAAGCCCTCAGTTCATAGCACTTTACCGATTCCTGCTTTGCTTGAGGATCTCGTTATGCAATGCCTGTCTAAGTCGCCGGATGGCAGGGTTGCAGACTGCGGCTCTCTTATCCGTATGTTGCAGGAAGACTGGTAGTTCGGTTATTGTTGCTTGCTTCGTCACACATATGCGCACTATATAAGTGCGTTAACATCTGAATCGCCCTTCTTTGCACCAAATTGGTTCGAAAAAGCCTAACGGTAATCGCGCCGTAGGGCCTAAATGTTGATTTAGTTTTCCTCAAGCGTAACTGAGACTGCCGTTAAACCCCATTTTACCTAACGTCTAGCAAGCCAGTCTGATCGATGGAAAATATTTGTGTCGTTATCAAAGAATAGGAATGGTTATTGCACTTCCTTAGTACAAACCAAATTCAATAATCGAGATTTGAGGAGAAAAGCGAATTATGAAAAGTAAGTTGGAATATATTTGGCTCGACGGGTACAAGCCCACCCAGAGTCTTCGAAGTAAAACCCTAGTTAGATCAGACTTCAATGGCGCGCTTGAAGAGTGCCCCATGTGGTCTTTTGATGGAAGTTCAACCGAGCAGGCAGAAGGCAACGCCTCGGATTGTTTGTTGAAGCCCGTCGCTGTTTTTCCAGACCCCGATCGCAGAAACGCGTACCTCGTCATGACCGAAGTGCTCAATGCCGATGGTACCCCACATATTTCTAATGGTCGTGCGACCATTGACGAAGTCGATGACGACGAAGATTTTTGGTTCGGCTTCGAGCAAGAATACTTTCTATGGGATCCGGACACTGACCGGCCCCCTGGATTTCCTAAGGCAGGTTTCCCCCGTCCACAAGGACCCTACTATTGCTCCGTAGGCGCAAACAATGCGTATGGTCGCGAAGTCGTCGAGGAGCATTTGGACCTCTGTTTGGAAGCGGGCCTCAACGTTGAAGGTATCAACGGCGAAGTTGCTGCAGGTCAGTGGGAATTCCAAGTGTTTGCTAAGAGCGCTAAGCGTGCCGGTGATGAAACATGGGTTGGTCGTTATATGCTTGAGCGAACCGCCGAGAAATATGGATTAGCCATTGAGTGGCATCCTAAGCCGCTGGGTCATACCGACTGGAATGGTTCCGGTATGCACGCGAACTTCTCTAACGGTGCCATGCGCGACTTAGGCAGCGAGGATGTATTCACCAAGATATGTGAAGAGTTCGGTAAGAATATCGGTCGACACATTAACGTATACGGTGCTGAAAACGATCAGCGTCTAACGGGTGCTCATGAGACGCAGTCTATTGAGCAATTCAGTTACGGTGTGTCAGACCGTGGCGCGTCTATCCGGATCCCGATTGGTACGGTAGAAGATGGTTGGAAGGGCCGATTGGAAGATCGTCGTCCAGCATCGAACGCTGATCCCTACAAGGTCGCTGCGGCGATTGTGAAAACGACTAAAGAATCTGGCGTATAACGCGCTGATCTAATTGTCTACTTTGATGCCTGTTGGTGTGCTGATAGCTACCAACAGGCTCAAAAACTCCCCTTGTTACAACCAACAATTGAATGTTCTCGCGGCGGGCTGTCTTTTAGGCTGCTGGCTTGTTTGCCCTTTTTAGTTCTTCCGCTTTGCTAATGCTGTTCGCATGCGAAAATCGAGTCACCAACTGATTCATTGTACCCACCGATCTGAGGTGCCCGTATAGCCAAGCCAATTCACCGGAACGGTAAAGCGCCAAGGCGTTTTCGTCGCTGAGCTTTAACATCCTTTTTTCATCGACAGACAGTAGGCCTGTAAGCACGCGTTTTTCACCATCTGCCCTATCGATATTGGCAAGCAATGGCATAAGAAGATCATTGTCGCAAAGGCGTTTACGCACGGTTCAGTGCGAATGTACTGCTTTTGATATTCTTCGAGGAATTCAATCGCCTGTGTCAATATCGGCGTCGCTTCGCCATTTTCAAACAGCGCCTCGCTAGCGTCGCAACTAAAGCCGGCGAATGACGCGTCTATACGAATGACCCGTTCGCCTGTTTCCGCAAGCTCGAATGGACATCGTCGGGCAAATGCCGGGATATAATGAGCATCCGTGCTACCGTCTTCGGCAATAAAAAGGTTTTCTTCGTTGCGCAATCCTAGAAGTGCGACAGGCGCCACTTGATCACCTGCTTGGGCGCATACAATGAGTTACATCTTGGCGGCGTTAGCAAATTCAACGCTTGCTAGAATGACTGAACTTGCCATGAGGACCCTTAAATTGAATCATGGTGAGATAATAAAGTTGCTAGCGGCCTCAAGTTTACAACAGTTTATTCAAGGCAGAGCAGGCCGTCGGTCATCAGAATAGAGGCTTTTCAGGAAAGAGAATGAGCAGCGTCTAGGCCTGCAATTACTCGTCTTAGTGCCTGCAGCAGGGCTAATATGGCCATGAGATGCAATTTTGTAGTGATGCGATTAGGATACGCAATCGAGCGCAGACACACTCAGGTTTGTGCCAAAACGCATATAGAAAAAATACAGAACTAAAGGTGACGTGTGGAATTATACGAATCAATGACACTCAACGGTGAAGGCCGTAACGTGGAGCGACTAGGCGCATTTGTTGCCTGGCTGGTGGCTAATGATTTGTTGAACCCTGTGTTGGTTGATTCATCCGGATCATCCGTTGCTCGTGTAAGAATGCAGGACTTAACAGGGCCTGATTTTCTGAGTACGGTATTACACGGTGACCTAAGCCCGTCTCACCTTAACGAATTGGGGCGAAGCTTCACGAACAGCTACTTCGTGTCGGGCCAATATGCCGCAGATTATGCGGTCTGTGCCTACAAAGGCGAAGATGAATGGCTTCGATTTGATGAGATATCACCGAAGATATCTGCGGCGTTTCGCCAATTCAACCAACCGAAGTCTGCATTACGTAAGATCGGTGCGAAAATTCTTAAGTTTCCATCACGTAAATAAGGCGCGCCAATTTTTCAAGCTCACCAGACTCTTGTGTACTTCCGTCTCATAAACACTAGAATAGGCGCGTTTTCCACTTAGCCCATTTAGCAAGGTCACTCTCTTGAGCGAATCAAGTTTCTCCTCACTCCAATTGCACCCAAGTCTCATTAGCAATCTTGAATCACTTAAGTTTGATTCAATGACGCCGATTCAAGGTCTTACGTTACCTCCCTTACTCGAAGGTAAAGACGTTATTGGACAAGCGAAAACGGGTTCGGGCAAAACAGCTGCATTTGGTTTATGTCTGTTACAGAAGCTAAAAGTAAAAGAATTTCGTGTTCAGACACTTGTGCTTTGCCCGACGCGGGAGCTTGCGGATCAAGTTGCTCGGGAGCTGCGGCAGCTCGGAAGAGCAATCCACAATATCAAGATCCTGACACTTTACGGTGGTACAGCGTTCGGTCCTCAAGTTGGTTCGTTGGAGCATGGCGCACACATCATCGTTGGAACGCCAGGGCGTGTTGAAGAGCACCTTCGTAAGAAAAATCTCGACCTTACAAATCTGACTTCTTTTGTCCTTGATGAAGCCGATAGAATGTTAGAAATGGGTTTTGCGCCCACCATTGATGAAATTATTAAGTATCTGCCTGAAGAACGGCAAAATATTTTGTTCAGTGCGACCTTTCCACCTGAGATTCAAAAGTTGTCGAATCGGATAATGAACAACCCTCTTAATTTAAAAATCGACTCAACCCATGACAGTAGCAGCATTCAACAAGTGCTATATGAAGTCGCTGATTTAGAGGAGAGAAACGAAGCGATACGATTGCTGATTGAGGAGCATGGTGCAACTTCAACGTTGGTGTTTTGTAATATGCGCCAGCAAACTGCAGATGTGGCGAAATCGTTAGTTGAGAATGGCTACTCGGCAAAGGCGATAAACGGTGATCTTGAACAACGAGACAGAGAGAGCAGGCTGGTTCAATTCGCCAACCGAAGCCTTTCCATTTTGGTTGCGACAGATGTTGCCGCACGCGGTTTGGATATAGATTCAATCGATTTGGTGATTAACTTCTATCTTTCACGAGATGTGGAAATTCATACGCATCGGATAGGGCGGACGGGTCGGGCGGGCGGTTCAGGCTTAGCATGTTCGCTTTATGGCTCGAAGGAATCGCACAAAGTGTCAGAGTTAGAAAATTTGATGGGTATCGAC
>Ga0209816_1002541_pt1 | contig 12874 bp, 8 predicted proteins | sample CoawatmetaG01DNA_FD_187509 | JGI IMG/M metagenome (GOLD analysis project Ga0209816, IMG submission 187509) | Marine microbial communities from the West Antarctic Peninsula - Coastal water metaG017-DNA (SPAdes) (version 2) | ecosystem: Environmental > Aquatic > Marine > Coastal ... | reverse complement strand
TTTAAGCTTTGATAGTTTTAGCGATATTTTTACCGTTTTTCTAGGCGAAGATATTTTTGTTCAGGATTACTTTTTAACTCACTACAATGCTTTTTCTTCGAACGGAATGCTAATGGCTAGAATCAAAAACACTGAGGATAGGCATAAATATAAAGCGCCAGCTCTTAATTTCCAGACTAAAAACTTGATTGATGTTAATGGTAATCCAATAAATATAAGAAGATTTGATTCCGGTAGGAGGAAACAAATCCAAGATTTATTTGTGCTTATATTTAATGCAAGCTGGGTGTATGTGACTATTTCATATGATTATATGCCCATAAAAAAGGAGGCTGTATGATAAGTCATGACAAGCCTAAAAATAGGTATATTTAATTAAATGAATCAATACAATCTAAATCGCTTTCTAGAGGCGCAAATGACAACCTATGAAGGGGCAATGTTGGAGCTTGCTCGAGGCAGAAAAGAGAGTCACTGGATCTGGTATATCTTCCCTCAAATTGAGGGCCTTGGCAGATCAGATACAGCCAAACTTTATTCTATTAAAAGTTTAGAGGAGGGTAGGGCTTATCTTGAACATCCAGTGCTAGGTCCAAGACTTGTTGAGGCTTGCGAAATACTACTAAGCCTTAAAGATGCTTCAATGGCTGAAGTGATGGGGTTTCCAGATGATTTAAAGCTTCTATCCTCAATGACCTTGTTTGAGAATATCTCGGGTGAAAGTTCTATCTTTACTAATATTGTTGAGGTATATTTTGATGATGAGCGTGATGAGACTTCACTAGAAATAATTAAATATCTATGAATATAAAAAATAAAATGGAGAGTTGAGTTTGAATACTAATTATTTTCAAAAACTATTTGAAGCCTCCAAAACTGATTACATCAATATTGAAAATCATTTTGACTTCTCCCAATTTGAAAGTATTAATATTCATCTGATTCTTAAAGCGCTATCTGAAGATTCTAACTTTTGGCTAAAAGCCAATAAAAGGGATGTAGAAGGTCTCTACAGGCCAGTTACATTTGCGTTATTAGCGAATTTCTTTAAAACAAATTATATTAACTCAGCAATGTTACCGCCAAGAGCTGGTGAAAAATATCATAAAGGGAATAAAAGGTATGAGGTTATTGAGACAGGTCTTTTATTAAGAGGAAGTGAGGCCATCAAGTTGCAGTGTACAAGTCGCGGCCATGAAAAAATATTAACCCTTGTGCTCGAATATTTTTATGATGACGGTGGTTATATTAAGCTTGATTATGACTCTGGTAATTCAAATAGAGGAACCTTTAAGCCAATGTTTGATTTTATGTCAAAGGCCATTGGTTCTAGGCATAATATTTCAGTTTTTCCAAATAAATTTGCCATTATTTGCTCAAAACAACACTTTGAAAAAAGCTTTTCCTTAAATGAGCGAAAAGCCTTTCCTTATGAGTATATAACACGTAATAACGAGAGACAACCAAACCTTCCTTTAGAAAATTTTATGTTTTATGTTGCACCAGATTTTATAACTGTTAGAAATAATATTATTAATAAAAATATTGATTTAGACTTCATCATTTGCATTGACTATAAGGAAGATTTTAAACTTGAGAAATATATTCAAAAAACTGGTCAAAAAGTAATATTTGTTGGCAATCAAAAACTTGAAATAAAGAATTTAATGAAATGGCAATGGACGCTTCCAGAATATCAATATTTTGATGGCCGTTTTAATCAAACTGAAATACAACCAATTATTGTTGAAAGTGAAGAATTAGACCAGGCTTCAAGTAGATTTTTGAACCATGTAAAAGATATTGAAGATCGCTATAGTATTAGCTTAAGGCAATTATACTTTTATATTTCATATATTTATTCTATCGTCATCATTTCTGAAGATAGCAGATTAAAAAATAGAATAGAAGATCTTGATTATTTTTTTGAAAAGAAACTTGAAGAGATATTGGGACAACGATTTTCTGATATTGGTGTTAATCATATAGAAATCTATATTGAACTACTCGAAATGTATCGAGACATATTAAAACAGGTTGATTTTGAAAATAATGCTAAAGCTAAAAAACTTAAATTCCTGGAGGAAACAGAATATATATTAGCGCCTTCAAGGCAAACCTTGGCAATTTGGAAACGTGAGATAAAAAAAATGGGTTGGACAACAACTAAGGTTATTAGTATTAACAAGCTTAGAAAAGTCACTGAACAGCCAACTGTTACTGTTTTAGCTCTTGAGGATAAAGAATTTTTTACTGAAATTTATACTGGAATTAACAATATTCAATGGCTTTTATATAGTGATGAGTACAAAAAATACAAAGGATTTAAAAATAGATATAACAATGAATTAATTGAGGAATATACCTCTGCAGATAGAATAAGGCTAATTGGCATTGAATACCCCGGTGAGCCGACTATTGAGTCTATAGAGGAGCTTATTGATCGTATTTTTGATAAAGACCCTCTAGACATAACTAGAGATTATGAATCAACTTATCATGATCATATTAATAAAGAAATTGTGTTTTTTGATAATTCAGTTATCACCTTGTCTTCAAATAGCAGTGTGATATTGATTAATCAATATGATAAGGCTGTTATAAATAAAGTCGGTGATTTAAGAGTTAATGATATGGTTAGGATTTATGAAAATCAACATAAAGATATATTATTTGAGAGTATCGTTGAGTCCGATGAAGATGGGAGGTTTCAAAAGATATTAGATGATTCAATGAAATGGAAAAAAAAGCTTAAAGAGTATTGTACAAACAATGTTAAAGTTAATGAGATTGCGCAAAAATGTGGTGTTACTTCAGGGACTGTTGAAGGCTGGCTTAGGTTGGATTCAGCCACTAAATTCCCTAATAGGCTAGATAAGTTGAAAGACTTATTAGGGCATGACTTTTTTGAAATATATAAAAGCAACAAGATATACACAAGCATTATGATTGCAGCGGGTAGGGATTTGAGCGATGAGGTTTCGGAATATATTATTAATAAATCCAAAGGGCCATTTTTATCTTCATTTAGAGATGATGTTATTAACCAAATTTCAGATCACAATATGCCAACAAGAGAAATCAAAAGTATAAAGATTGTTGAAAATGAGCAAGATTAATTAAGCTATTTCATTTGGAGAAATTAAATTGAATGATCAAGAATTTAAAAGTCTACACAACAAAATCACTATTAATGTTAGAGATGACAGAGAATTGGAAGAGAGTATTAGTTCACAATTTGTTGAGATTTATCATAATGAAGCTGACCGCCAAAACTATCTTAATTGGCTGACAATAAATACCAAGATTATTCATATGCCGCAGGAGGTAAAGAGCGTTCAAAACTGTATTAATAAGACTACGATGCAGCGGGCAATTTTTAGAATGTCTAAGCAAGAGAAGCTTACTCAAAGAGTTCGACTAATGAGAGCTAATAAACCACTCCTATATCGGGGCTTATGCACTCAAGAGCAGGTTGATAACAAAGAGTATTTGTTTCATATTGAAAATTTATCTTCTAAGGGTGATTCTTCAGATGATTTACACAATGTTTTATCATCAAAAGAAAAGCTTGTTGTTTATTTGTATTTTGGCTTTCATACAGATGATTCTAAATCGCTCGGTCAAATTGCTAACTTTATGGATGTTTCGAGAAGTTCTGTCGAAAAAATGCTGAAAGAGGCGTTAGCCAAAATGGAGGGCCATCTTAAGGATCTCTTATAAGGTATTTTTAAATTAATTGATGAGGTTATGAGTATTAAATTATTAACTACTTGCAATTCTAATGGTTAAGAGGGGCCTAAAAAGGTAGCTCTTTGTCATCTAGAGAATCTTCTTTTTTGACTATTGGTATTGTTTTAGAGGGTGTTTCTTTATTTGGTTTAGCACTCGAAGGGGGTTGTAAACTTTGGCCATCAAGCATTAACAGAGTTCCATTAAAGCCTGAAATAATAATTTCAGTTGTTGAGCGTTCTTGGCCAGATTTATCCTGCCATTTACGAGTTTGGAGTTTTCCTTCAATATAGACTTTAGAGCCTTTGGATAGAGATTTTTCGACAATTTCTGCCAGTTTTCCAAATATACAAACTCGATGCCATTCAGTTTTTTCAATTCTTTCATTGGTATTTTTGTCTATCCAGGATTCATTTGTAGCTATAGATAAACTAGCCATTGCGGTGTTATTTGAAGAGTATTTAACTTCAGGATTCGCGCCAAGGTTTCCTATAAGAGTAACTTTATTTAATCCACTCATGTTGTATTTAGTTTAAATAATTGACTAACACTATAACTTAAATAACTTTCTAGTTCAACTTGCTATACAATTCTAATAAAAAATATAGATAAAAATTTATGAATATTGTTCCTCAATATATTTCAGAAGATATAGAAAGTAGTGCTGAAGCTAGAGTATTTAGGGCATTTCAAAAAGTTAATATCCATTCTAAATCATTTTTATTTCATTCAGTAAACCTCCCTGATCATCAGTATAAACAATGGGGTGAGATTGATTTTCTCCTAATTTCAACAAGTGGCATAATGGTTTTTGAGGTTAAAGGTGGAGGCATTTCAAGAGAGAATGGTATTTGGACTGGTACTAATAGATATGGCAAGCAACATGTGAAATCTGAAAGCCCTAATGACCAGGCTAAAAGTGCAATGTATGCCCTGAAAAAAAAATTATCAAAAGAATTTCCAACAATTGACTTTGCAAAAATACCTTTTGGGTGGGCCTTAATTTTTCCAGATATAGACTATGCTTCTAAGAGTTTAGAATTACCCTTCGACATGGTATGTGATATTGATTCTATAAAAAGAGGTAATTTTCAAGTCTTTATAGAGAATGTTTATAAATACTTTAAGATGAAAATGAAGCATCCAAAAGAGCTTCTTCCAAAAGAAATACAAGATATTAGTGATTATATTAGACCTGATATTGACTTAGTTCCAAAACTTAAAACTTCAATCAGAGATAGTAAATCTTTTCTAGTTAGAGCAACTAATGAGCAATATAGTGTCTTAAATCAGGCTTTAGAAAATGATCGAATCTTATGTACTGGCGGTGGTGGAACAGGAAAAACATTATTGGCAATTGAAATTGCAAAGAGAAATCCGAATAAAAAAATTCTTATCACATGCAAAAGTAAAATTTTAGCTAAGTTTATAAAAGGTCAAATCTCTAGTGAGATGGTTGATGTTCTTTCTATTTACGAAAATCAAGAGTTTTTAAATTATTATCAAAAATCCATAGCTAATGAAGACTTGTCTTCTTTTGCTATTGAGCCAAAATATGATATGTTAATTGTTGATGAAGGCCAAGATTTACTATCGTATCGAATCTTAGAATACTTAAATCTGATTCTTGTTAATAATCTAAAAAATGGCTGTTGGCGTTGGTTTATGGATGTTAACAATCAGGCTGGTGTTGATAATTCATTTACATTGATGGATTTAAATAAAAGATATTTAGAAAATGATGATTCGAATACAGTAGTTAATTCTACAGATATAGAAAGTTTTAAAAATTATAGAGAAGATGAAGAGCTGGGTCATGAAATGCTTTTAGAAACGCATCCATCCAAATTTACATTAACTCATAATTGTAGAAATACAAAACAAATAATCAAGGATACCCAACTTAATACAGGAGCTGATATTGGTATAGCAAAAATTAAAGGGAATGGCTCTTATCCTATCTTTGCAAAAACTTCTTCAAAAGAGGAGACTATTCTAAAGCTTGAGGCTGCATTGCATAAGTGGAGTGGTGAAGTTGAAAGGTTAAATGATATTGTTATTTTATCTACAGTTAATTATTCATTATCTAGTGCAGCTTATTTATCTAAAAAATGGCAAGATCAGATTCAAATTTTAACTTTTGAAAATGTTTTAAATCAAGATCAAAATAGAATTTTATTTAGTACTATTACTGATTTTAAGGGTCTAGATAAACCAATAGTTGCTATTATTGATATTGGAAATACACTTGCAGGAGTGCCAAATAATATGGAATTGGAAGACAACTATATTAAAAAAAGTATAAATTCTTTTTTGTATACTGGGATGACAAGATCAAATTCAGTTTTATGGATTGCAGAAGATATAGAATTTGGAGATTTTCTTCAAAGTCAACGAGAAATTAATATTGAAAAAATGATGATAAATAAAACGAATTTATGAGTGAGCAAAATAAAGTATTAAGTTTCATCAAGCAGGAGTTAATTGGGCCTAAAGCAGGTGATTTAGAGTTTATTGAATCTGTCAATCCAAGTGATTTATATTTGCTTGGAAAAATTCATCCAATTGAAATTAATGATGATCTACCTATAGATGATAATGAAAAAATTGAAGGTTATTTTCAGTCAAAACCTCCTTCATTTGGGTTAAGTTTTTATCTAGAAGGCGGTAATGATTTTAAGTTTTCTATTGAGTGTGCAAAGTATAAAGAGCAGAAAGTAGTGGATCTTGAGGTTCTTAAGTCGATGATTTTAAGAGTGGCAGATTTAAATCCCCAAAATCAAGAGTTAACTGATGAGCTTAACTCTACTTCCAAATTATTAATAAATGATAAGTCTTTACTCGCTGACAAAGAAATAATTAAAAGACTTAGTGAAATTTATAAATTACTAGATAAAGGCATTCCAAATGAAAAAATTGTAAAAAAAGGCTGGCAAAGAAATCCTTTCTATTGTGAGCAAAATACTGAAAAACCAGTTGATACCGATACAATAGAATATCCTCTATTTGATAATTTAGTAAAAATTCATATCATTTGGAGGCCTTTTAATAATGGTTTTATTGTAACTATTACAATGATTAATGCCATTGAAAAGTCTAAAAAATTTGTTGAGAATCAATTGTATCAATCTAAGATTGAGGTATCTCTTTCCAAAACAAGCATCATGCCTTATCCTGTAAAAACTGAGTTGTCTTATGATGAGGAAGAAGAGGAGCTTTCTCTTAGATATAGAAAAAATAAAACATATGTAATTGGTCATTCCTGCGCCGCATCCTACCAACTGAATAAAGACAATAAAGTTCTATCCTTAAATTCAGAATTCCTTCCTTCATCGATAGTTAAAGATGTAACTCTTGAGCTGGAGAATAGCTCTGAAAACTCTACTTTAAATTTACAGTTCTTGTGCAATAAGGATTTATCTACTGCCACCTTAGAAAAATGTTTAATTGAATTTGTGAATGATTATGAGGGTTGGCTCATTAACCAACAAAAAATTGATACTCCTACTGAATATAGTGCAGCTAAAGAGAGAATTTTAAAGCGAATTGAGAAGAGTATTACTAGAATGCATTTAGGGATTAAAACCATAGTTAATAATCCAAAGGTATTTGAGTCATTTAAGCTTGCTAATCTTTCAATGTTGATGCAAATGATTCATGCTAACGACTTCTCAAAAGATATAAAAAATAAAGATGAAAAGCCATTTAAGCAGCCTGATTATTTTAATTCTGCTTACAATAAATATAACTGGAGACCATTTCAGCTAGCCTTTTTTTTATTAACAGTAGAGTCTTTAGTTAATGAAGAGTCAAAATATCGGAATGTTACTGATTTAATTTGGTTCCCAACTGGCGGTGGTAAAACTGAGGCTTACCTTACTGTAGCAGCATTTGAAATGTTTTACAGAAGATTACAATATGGTGAAAAAGGGTCAGGAACTGTAGTAATTAAAAGATACCCACTAAGACTTCTTGCTGCTCAGCAATTTCAAAGAGCATCTGTTTTAATTTGTGCTTGTGAGTTCATAAGAAAAAGTGATCCCTCTAAATTTGGACTTTCACCATTTTCGATTGGACTTTGGGTTGGCTCAGCTACGTCGCCCAATAAATTCTCATATGCTGATAAGCAAGAAGTTGGAGCATTAGAAATATTTCAAGCTACACTTCAAGAAAAAAGACCTGAAAATAAATTTCAAGTACAAAAATGCCCCTGGTGTGGTACAAGAATTATTCCAAGCTTTCAAAGTGATAGAAGTCATTATGGAATTAAAGCTACAACTAGCTCTTTTTCTTTTAATTGCCCATCGTTAAGCTGCTCATTTCATGACGAACTTCCGTTAAATATTGTGGATGATGCTTTATATTCCAATCCACCTTCATTTATTATTGCTACAGTTGATAAATTTGCTCGTTTAGCATGGATAGAGGAGCCAAAAGTCTTTTTTGGAATTGGTCGAAATTGTCGACCTCCATCTCTAATCATACAAGATGAGATGCATCTTATATCCGGCCCCGTTGGCACTATCAATGGATTATATGAAGCTGCTATAGAGCAAGTAATTACTGCAAATAGTGGTACTCGTCCAAAGATGATTGCAGCAACAGCGACAATTAGGCGCGCTAGTGAGCAAATCGAGCGTCTTTATGCCTCTGAAAGTAATGTATTTCCTTCTAGCGGAATCAATGAGGATGACTCTTACTTTGCCAGAACTGATAATGAGGCTGATGGAAGAATGTATATTGGGGCGATGGGTCAATCAGATACACAAATCACTTCAATGATTCAAGTCAGTGCTGTATTAGCCCAACTTCCTAAAGCAATTGAGCTAACTGATGATGCTAAAGATGCCTACTGGACGCAGATTGTTTATCATAATTCAATCAAAGAGCTAGCAAAAACAATAAATACTGCTAATGACGATATACCAAATAGACTTAAAATTATTTATCCAAATGTTGAAAGAAGAAAATTAAAAAATGTTGAAGAGTTGTCTGCAAAAATTAAAGCAGAAGATTTATCATTAATTCTTGATAGAATGGCAAATACTATTCATGATGACGTCAACGATACAATTGACATGCTCCCTTCAACAAATATGATTTCTGTTGGTGTTGACGTTCAAAGAGTTGGCTTAATGTTAATAAATGGCCAACCTAAAATGACTTCTGAGTATATTCAGGCTTCTAGTCGAGTAGGTAGGGGTAAGGTTCCTGGAATAGTTGTAACGGTGTATCCTGCCGCTAACCCCAGGGCTCGCTCACATTATGAGACCTTTACCTCCTATCATGAATCACTCTATAAATTTGTTGAGCCAACAAGTGTTACACCCTATGCAGAACCAGCTAGAAATAGAGCAATGCACGCAGCTTTAGTGATTTTAATGAGATATGCTGGAGGTATTGCAGGCAATGAGGAGGCATATCTTTTTAACTCTAATAATACTGAAATGAGTAAATTGATTAAGCGATTAGTAGAAAGAATGCAAAAAGCGGATCCAAGTGAGGCAATTGGTATAGAAGAGCAAATGAACAATATAGTTAAAGAGTGGGAAGCGTTGATAAAAGAATATCCAAGGATTCGTTATTCAGGCACTTCGAAACAGTTTGAGTCATTACTTGTTCAATATGATGATAGAAATAAACTGCAGAATCAAGGAAGATGGCCTACACTCAATTCTGTGAGGGATGTTGATGCAGAAATAGCAATTGAAATTTGGGGTGAAGAAAGACTATGAAAGATGTAAAAACTTATCGAATGTCTCAAGGAATTACAACCTTTGGAATTGGCTCAATTATTGGTATTGGTGATGAATCATTTATTAATACAGGGGTAACGAATCCAGGTTTGCAATATAAAATTGACTTCCCAAGGCTAGAAAAACGCCTAAGAGTTAATAGCTTAAGGTATCCAAAAGAACAAAATAGATATGGCAGCGTGGAAAATAAATTTAGTTTTTTAAGATTCCCTGGCTGGCTGTTTTGTAAAAGCTGCAGAATGATGACACGCATTACTCGTGAATTGTCAAAAGAGCTTGATGGAAAAGCTCCAAATTGTTCTAATAAAGACTGCAAGAGTAGTCGCAAAAATATACTTCAGCCTATGAGATTTGTTGTTGCTTGTGAGCATGGACATATGGATGAATTTCCTTGGAAATTTTGGGCACATTCTAAGCAAAATGAAAACATTGCAGAAAAAGGAAACTGTCAAAAAAATAAATTATATTTTAATGTTAAGTCAGGAGTAGGAGCAGGTTGGGCATCACTTATTGTAAGTTGTGCATGCGGAGCGAGTAGGTCTTTAAATGATTTAAATGGAAATCCAGATGCGCTCAAATCTATTGGATTAAAGTGCAGAGGCAAGCAACCTTGGCAAGTAGCAGACCCTGATACTCAAGATTGTGGCGAAACGCCTAGAGCAAGCCAAAAAAATGCAAGCAATATTTATCAGCCAGTAATTTTTTCAGCCATTGATATTGAGTTTGCATCTCCAACTCCCAAGCTGAGCGATAGAGATCAAGTTATTAAAGAGCATCCTTTGTTTGATGAAGATCTTCTTGAAAGATTTGAGGAAAATGGCGTGGATGACTCTATAGTTCAATTTATTGTAAAGAAGCTCTCAGACCAAGTCGGATGCTCAATTGATGAAGTTTTAAATCTACTTCAATCTGGTGAATCTATAGAGGAAGAGGATGGTGAAGATTCACAAAATAATATCTTTGAATTAAACCAAGGTTTACAAGAAGATGAATATCCAATCTTCTTTAAAAATGTTACTTCAAAAAAATTTATTAATGAAATTGAGCAAATTAATACTAATTCAGAAAATTCCAATGGCAAGCTTCTTTCAAATTTAATTAATCATGTTTCATTGGTTAAAAAGCTAAGAGAAGTTAGGGCTTTTAAGGGTTTTAATAGGCTCAAATTTGATCCTGGAAAAATTGTACATCCATCGTTAGATTTAAAACCAAATTGGCTCCCAGCAATTGAAGTCTATGGCGAGGGAATTTTTATATCGATTCATGAAGAGAAGTTAGATGACTGGTATAAAGCCAATAAAGCATCAATAGATGACAAACTTGACCCATTGAATGCCAGGTATCTGGCAAGAGGTAATGATGAGAGATATGGACCTTTCGCTGCTAAATTTATTTTGCTTCATACTTTGTCACATATTTTAATTAGGCAGCTCTCCTTCGAGTCAGGTTATAACGCTTCTGCTCTTAGAGAAAGAATTTACTTTTCAGGTGAAAAAAATAAAAAAATGAGTGGTATATTGATATATACGGCTGACTCAGACTCTGAAGGCTCACTTGGCGGCTTAGTGCGACAAGGGCAATGGGAGAGGTTATTACCAACTATTTTGCTATCGTTAGAAAAATCTTCCTGGTGCTCTTCTGATCCAGTATGCAGAGAGTCTAAAGGCCAAGGTAATGACGGTTTAAACCAGGGCGCTTGTCATGCATGTGCACTTATTTCTGAGACAAGTTGTACACACATGAATTCTTTATTAAGTCGAACACTATTAATTGATAAGGAGATTGGATTTTTTAAGGATATTATCTAGTTATATTAAGAGGTTAATTTATGAGACAAGTAATTTCAACAGATTTGAGTGATGAGCAAGATGACATATTGCTTGGTGCTCCTTTAAGTGGTGTCATTCTAATTTCTGGCCCCCCTGGAAGTGGTAAAACTGTAATGGCATTTCATCGAGCAGAAGCATTAGCAACTAAGTTTGAAACTGTTAATGTGGTGATGTTTAACAGTGTACTAAGTAGATTTTCTAACAACGCAACAAGCGAAGAAAAAATACAAGTAAAAACATTTCACTCATGGTTCTACAGATGGTGGCAGGCAGCAACAAAGACTAGGGTGATTGAATCAGCCAAATTTAAACCTAATTTTACAGCACTCTTTGATGACTTAATAAAAAGAGAAAGTGAAGATAATTTAGATTTAAAAAAGCTTAATTGGGGGCATGTTATTATTGATGAGGCTCAAGATTTTTCAAATAAACACTATCAGTTTTTAAACAAAGTAAAAACAGCTTTTTATTCTGGAGATGAGATGCCCTCAGCAACTATTCTTGCTGATGAAAATCAAATGCTTTTTGATGATAACTCGACTCTTAAGCAGATAAGAGATACTTTTAAAATTGATAAAGCTAGTAATTTATTTAGTCTAACTAAAAACTACCGTAATACAGATCAAATCAACTCCTTTATTCAATATTTTTATGTTGGTCTTGAGACGGGGATGACCATGCCATCAGGCAGAAATGGTAACTTACCAGAATTAGTTTTTACTAATAATTTTTCAAAGACAGCGAAGTACATTGCAAAGTATGCAAGAATATATCAGAATCATGAAATTGCGGTTATAGTTCCTGGAAACTATCAAAGAAAACAGTATTATGCTGCTCTAGATGAACTTTTAATTGATAGTAATTTTAATGTCCAGTCCTTTGCAAGTGGAAGTAAAGTCCATACTGCTGACTCTTTAGACTTTGATAAAGAGGGCACTATTACTATTTTGAATAGAGCGAGTTGTAAAGGGTTAGAATTTGATGCAGTTTTTATTCCTGAGTTATCAAGCATGCCAATTGACAATGCCGACTTAGATAAATTCAAAATGTCTATGTATGTAATGTGCAGTAGAGCAAGAACACATTTAACTATTTTTGTTGAAGATGAAAATAGTTTAGTTCTAAGGCATTTGCCAGGAAAAGGAGATAATATTTTGGAGTATAAAGATGTCTAACGAAGATCAAGAAGACCTTTTTAATGGTAAATCAGACTCTAAGTTGCAAAATAAGGGGCAGAAAACAAGCAATCATGTTGATTCTCAAGAAAAAGAAAAGGATGCAGTAAAAGAAAAAGTTAAAAAATCTACAGCCACTCTAATGACTAACGTCAAAAAAGTTAAGCCTGAGGTTATAAGTCTTGATGTAGAAAAAAAGAATTTTGATTCTAAGGCAAAATTTGATGAAACTACAAAATTTATCCATGAAGCTACAAAGAAAAAAGAATTAGAAGCGGCTGAGGCTAAAGAAAATGCTGCAAAACAAGAATTAGAGGCAGCAGCAATTGCTAAAGAGCGTGAAAAGCTAAAAGAATTAGAAGTGGCTGAGGCTAAAGAAAAT
>Ga0209816_1002540_pt1 | contig 12874 bp, 12 predicted proteins | sample CoawatmetaG01DNA_FD_187509 | JGI IMG/M metagenome (GOLD analysis project Ga0209816, IMG submission 187509) | Marine microbial communities from the West Antarctic Peninsula - Coastal water metaG017-DNA (SPAdes) (version 2) | ecosystem: Environmental > Aquatic > Marine > Coastal ... | reverse complement strand
TGAGGGATTCGAACCCTCGATACAGGTTAACCCCGTATACCTCCTTAGCAGGGAGGCGCTTTCAACCGCTCAGCCAACTCTCCGAATTTATCGTCGTACAATACTGTAAATAGCACTACAAATCAAGATATTAAGCTGTTTCTAAATCAAATATCTTATGTAGAGATTTTACCGCCTTGTCTAAAAGTTTTTCTTCTAGAATTACTGAGATTTTTATCTCACTAGTTGAAATAGTACTTATATTGATACCTTCTTCTGCAAGAGTTCTAAACATTTTACTTGCAACACCAACATTCGAACGCATACCAACACCAACAATAGATAATTTAGCTATTTTATTATCACCGCTTATTTCTCGAGCTTTAACATGGTCTTTTACTTTTTCGTTAAGGATTGCTAAAGTTTTTTTCATATCATCTTGATGGACGGTAAATGTAAAATCAGTTAAACCATCTTGTCCCACATTTTGAATGATCATATCAACGTCAATATTTGACTCAGCAACAGGCCCTAATATCTGATAGGCTATACCTGGCATATCAGGTACGCCTAGGATGGTCATTTTGGCTTCATCCCTATTAAAAGCAATTCCTGCGATGATTGGATCTTCCATATTTTTTTTATCCTCAAAAGTAATAATTGTACCCTCTCCAGATGATTGAAAACTTGAGAGAACTCTTAGTTTAACTTTATATTTTCCAGCAAATTCTACTGCCCGAGTTTGCAGTACTTTTGATCCCAAACTGGCCATTTCTAACATTTCTTCAAAAGTGATTGAATCTAATTTTCTTGCCTCAGGCACAACTCTTGGATCTGTTGTATAGATACCATCTACATCAGTATATATTTGACACTCATCAGCCTTAAGTGATGCAGCCAGAGCTACTGCTGTAGTATCCGAACCCCCTCTACCAAGAGTCGTAATATTACCTTCATCATCTGACCCTTGGAATCCAGCTACAACAACAACAAAGCCTTCATTTAAATCTTTTTTAATTAATTTTGAATCAATATTTTCAATGCGAGCTTTCGTGTGCGATCTATTTGTAAGTATTTTGACTTGATGGCCGGTATAACTTTTAGCTTTAATACCTAAATTTATTAATGCTAAAGCAGTAAGCCCACTTGTTACCTGCTCACCAGTCGACACAATAGTATCCATCTCTCTTGGCTCAGGAGAGCTCATCATTTCTTCAGCTAAATTAATTAATTTATTTGTTTCACCAGACATCGCTGATACAACAACAACAATTTTATGTCCTGCAGATGCAAATGTTGCAACCTTTTCTGCCACAGCTTTTATTCTTTCGGGATTTGCTACCGATGTCCCACCAAATTTTTGAACAAGAATTGACATAATTTATAGTTTATTTCTTAAGATTTTTTTGGATAAGACTCATTGCTTCTGGAATTTTTTTAATCAAAGTGCCCCCAGCCATTGCTATATTTTTTCGTCCACCACCTTTTCCACCTACTTTTTCCCCTAGTACTTTTGCAATTTCACCTGCATCTATTGTGTTTGTTAAATCATCTGTTACACCAACTGCAAAAGAAATTTTATTATCAGTAACTGTGCACAATATTATAACGGCACTTTTAAGAATATTTTTTAATTTATCAATCATTTCTCTTAGTTGGTTTGTGCCTTGATTACTAATTACCTCTGCCAAAAAAGAGTAATTTTTTATTTTAATCGCTTTATTAATAAGATTATCACCTTCACTTGATGCAATTTTAGATTTTAAATCGTAAATAAGTTTTTCATTTTCTTTTATTTGAGATAGCAATTGATTCAATTTATTAGGAATATCTTGAGTACCAGTTTTAAGATCAAATGCCATTTTTTCCAATATACTTTCTTGTTGCTCCATTATTTCAAGTAAATTATAGCCTGTTGTTGCTTCAATTCTCCTTACTCCAGATGCAACACCAATTTCCGATTGAATTTTAAATAACCCAATATCACCTGTCTGACTTACATGAGTTCCACCGCATAGTTCTGAACTATTACCAATATTTAGGACCCTCACTTTTTCATCATATTTTTCACCAAATAACATCATTGCACCTTCTTTCTCAGCTTCTTCTATTTTTATAATTCTAGTTTGAGTTGATTGGTTTTGTAAAATTTCAGAATTAACAATTAATTCTACTTCTTTAATCTCTTTTGGGTTTAGTGCTTTATTATGAGAAAAATCAAAACGTGTTTTTACACTATCAACTAAAGAACCTTTTTGTTCAACATGGTCACCAAGAATAATTTTTAGTGCTCTATGAAGAAGGTGGGTGGCTGAATGATTTCTTTTAATATTACTTCGGTGGCCAATATTAATAAGGGCATTACCTTTATCTTTTAAATTTAACCTACCTCCTTGAACATAACCTGCATGTCCAAAAATATTACCTTTAATTTTATAGGTATCACTCACAATAAATTCAAAATTATTACCTTGAATTGTTCCAATATCACCAACTTGTCCACCAGATTCTGCATAAAAAGGAGTCTGATTCAAGATTAGAATTCCTTCATCACCTTCTGCTAATAATTCACTAGCAATACTACCTTTAAACAATCCATCAATTCTTACTTGGGCCTCAGTCTGATCGTAGCCAACAAATATGGTATCCCTTCCTTCGTAATCAAGTACAAGCTTGCTTGTAAATTTCCCTGCTTCACGAGCTCGTTTTTTTTGGCTTTCCATTTCCTTTTGAAATTCTTTTTCGTTTACTGTTAGGTTATGTTCTCGGCAAACATCTGCAGTTAAATCTAATGGAAAACCAAAGGTATCATGAAGTTTAAAAGCCAAAGTCCCAGGAAGAATCTTTTTCTTTTGATTGGTTATATCTTTTATTGAATCTTCTAGCATTACCATTCCGTTTTCAATAGTCTCAAAGAATCTCTTTTCTTCAAATTTTATCTCACTCATTATATTTTTTATTTTAGCTTCAGTAATTGGGTAAGCCCCCTTCATTAAATCAGCTAAAGTAGGAACTATTTTGAAAAAAAATGCATTTCTACAGCCTAATTTATAACCGTGTCTTATAGCCCTCCTAATGATTCGCCTTAATACATAACCCTTGCCTTCATTTGCAGGTATTACTCCGTCTGATATTAAGAATGTTGCTGCACGTATATGGTCTGCAATAACTTTTAACGATGGGTGACTTTCATCTTTAACTTCAGTAATTTCCATAGCCTTATTAATTAGTGAGCGAAATAAATCAATTTCATAATTTGAATTTACGTCTTGAAGAACCGCTGCAATTCTTTCCAAACCCATTCCAGTGTCTACAGCTGGTTTTGGTAGATTTTTCATTTCACCATTTGCATCACGATTATATTGCATGAATACTAAGTTCCAAATTTCAATATATCGATCACCTTCTTCATCTTTAGATCCCGGAGGTCCTCCAGGGATTAAGTCTCCATGGTCATAAAATATTTCAGTACATGGACCGCAAGGGCCTGTATCACCCATCATCCAGAAGTTATCTGATGAATATTTAGATCCTTTATTGTCACCAATACGAATAATTTTTTCCTCAGAGAGACCAATTATTTTTGACCAAATATCATAAGTCTCTTGGTCGTATTTGTAGACTGTAACTAACAATTTTTCTTCTGGTACTTGATATATTTTTGTTAAAAGTTCCCATGCATACAGAATAGCCTCTTTTTTGAAGTAGTCCCCAAAACTAAAATTCCCTAACATTTCAAAAAAGGTATGGTGTCTAGCTGTGTACCCAACATTTTCTAGGTCATTATGTTTACCTCCAGCACGGACACATTTCTGACTTGAGGTAGCAGTTTTATATTTTTTATTATCAATACCTAGAAATACGTCTTTAAATTGATTCATTCCAGCATTTGTGAATAAAAGAGTAGCGTCTCCATGAGGTATGAGACTGCTTGATGCAACAACTGTATGCCCCTTAGCCTTAAAGAAATTTAAGAACAAAGATCTAATTTCTTCTGTAGTTATTATTTGTTTTTTTGTTGTCATATGAATTCAGATGATTTACCAGATAATATTTGATGAATTATTGCAACTTCAATACCTCTGCTTTGCATAAATCTAATTTGCTTAGCTTTTTCATCAATTGTAATCGGAATTTGGTTAAATTTTTTCTCCCATATTTTCTTAGCTAATAAAAATTCATCATCTTTAATTTCTCTAAGAACTCGGCTTATTATTGATTCGTTAACCCCACGTAATTTAAGTTCATATGCAATTTTACGTGCACCAAACTTTCTTTTTTTTGACAATACAAATTGCTCAGAAAATCTATCATCTGATAACCAATCTTTTTCTTCTAATTCATTTAAAACTAATTCTAAATCAACTTTATCTATTCCAAGGGATTCAGAATAAGTTAAAATTTTTCGTCCCAGCTCCACTCTGGAGTAATCTCTTTTCCCCAGGTAGTAGAGTGCTCTTTTTTTTAATTGAAGCTGATTTTTATTTGGATTATTCGTCAGCTTTGTTATCTTCCTCAACTTTATCTTCTATCTGCTCTAATTCTTTGTTACCAGCAGAGAGGTTGGATTGGGCTCTAATTAAGTCCTCGATTTCTTTTGAAATATCTGGGTTATCTTTTAGGTATTCCCTTACTTTATCTTTACCTTGACCTATTTTCTCACCCTTGTAGCTATACCATGAACCCGCTTTTTCTATAAGGTTAAGATTAACACCTTCATCAATAATCTCACCTTCTAAAGAAATACCTTCACCATATAAGACATCAAATTCTGCTTTTTTAAATGGAGGAGCTACTTTATTTTTAACAACCTTAACCCTTGTTTCTGCCCCAACAATTTCATCACCTTTTTTTATAGCCCCGATTCGTCTGATATCTAAACGCACAGATGCATAAAATTTTAATGCATTACCCCCTGTAGTAGTTTCTGGATTTCCAAACATCACACCAATTTTCATTCTTAATTGATTTATGAAGATGACTAAAGTATTGGTTCTTTGTATTTGACTGGTTAATTTTCTCAATGCTTGTGACATTAATCTAGCTTGTAAACCCATATGTGAATCGCCCATATCACCTTCAATTTCAGCTCTCGGTGTTAGTGCAGCGACTGAATCTATAACAATCATATCGACAGACCCACTTCTGACCAACATATCGGTGATTTCAAGTGCTTGTTCTCCGGTGTCAGGCTGAGAAACTAAAAGATCCTCTATATTAACCCCTAATTTGGCAGCGTATTGTGTATCCAATGCATGCTCAGCATCTATAAAGGCAGCTGTCCCTCCGATCTTCTGCATTTGTGCAATAACCGATAATGTTAATGAAGTTTTACCTGATGATTCAGGTCCATAAACCTCAACCACACGGCCACGGGGTAGACCACCAATGCCTAATGCTATATCCAATCCTAATGATCCAGTTGAAACTGATTGAATACCCTCAACCACACTACTGTCATCCATTCTCATTATCGAACCCTTACCATACTGTTTTTCGATTTGGGCTAAAGCTGCATCTAATGCTTTTTTCTTATTTTCATCCATTTAATAGGCGCCTTTGATTAATTATTTTTTAACACTTAATTATTTCATATTTGCCACTATAACGTAAGCGCCAATAATTGATTTAATGCAAATAGAAGTGCTTTTTCTCTAATATCTACTCTATTTCCATCAAAAAATGCCTCATGCTCAAAAATAACATTCTTTTTGTTGGCAATTGCAAAAAAAATGGTACCAACTGGTTTAAGCTTAGATCCCCCAGAAGGCCCTGCAATACCAGTAATGCTTAGCCCGAGATTTCCTTTGCTATTATTAATACTCCCTAGAGCCATTTCGTTGGCAGTTTGTTGGCTAACCGCACCATACTTATTGATAGTACTTTGCTTTACTTTTACACAATCAACTTTTGATTGATTGCTATATGTAACAAAGCCTCTATCAAACCAAGTTGAGCTTCCAGGAATGCTTGTAAGTTGTGCGGCTAATAACCCACCAGTGCAAGACTCAACAGTTGTAAGAATAATATTTTGTATTAAAAATTTTTCACCCAGCGCTCGGGTTAAATTTGTGATGTCTTTAGATTGCATAATGAATGAGTATAAAGGTTATATAAGCGTATATTGCAGCCCCAATATCGTCAATCATTATGCCAAAGCCCCCTTTAAATTTTTTTTCTAGCAAATCGATGGGGAAGGGTTTCCAAATATCAAAAATGCGAAATAAAATAAATGCCATCAAAAAATCTATTTTAGTAATTGAGACTCCAACTTCAGATAGCTGTCCAACTAGAATTATTAATAGTAGAAATCCTACAACTTCATCAATTACAATACAAGATGGATCTTTCATTGCTAAAGCTTGACTTGTTTTATCAGCAACATAAATACCAATAAAAAACATGGTGATGATAAATAAATAAATTAAAGGTTGCGAAAGGAATTGAAAGAAAAATAAAAATGGGATTGCCATTAATGTACCAAAAGTTCCGGGAGCTTTCTTCATTAGTCCACTACCAAAACCAAGAGCTAAGAAAGCGGAAAAATTTTTAAAAAGTAATTTATTTGGTTTCAAAATGATCATAGCCTCCCTTTTTTAGTTTATAAAGCATGCCTTTATGGTCGGTAATAGTTAAAATTTTCTCTTTCTTAATGCTACCAATCCTTGCTAGCTTTATTGAGGGCATTTTACTTACCAGATTAATTTTGTTCCGATTTTTTTTAGGTGCAGTAAAAAGTAATTGGTAGTCATCTCCTCCAGATAGTCCGATATCAAATAGTTTATTTTTTTTTATCCAAGGGTTCATAGGTACATCTTTTAAGGCTATATTAGCCCCGACTTTGGAAGCTTCTAAAATATGAGTAAGGTCTGCGATTAGTCCATCAGAGATATCAATTGCAGAATGACTAAGTTTAGCCATACTTTGTATAATGGATGAATGTAGCATAGGCTTTTCTAGGGATCCAATAGCTTTTTTTGATAAACTTTGAGGTAATTGAATTTTATTTTGAAGCTTTGCCAAACCTAATGCAGCAGTGCCTAATTCGCCAGTTACCCATATATCATCACCTTTTTTTGCATTCGACCGAAGCAGAGTGTGCTTTTCAAGAACTTCACCTAGTATACAAATACTAATTGATAGTGGCCCTTTTGTAGTATCCCCTCCAATTAGCTCAACCCTATATTTTTTTGCACAACTAAATAAACCATTAGAGAATTTTTTCATCCAATTTCCTTCTACCTTAGGGAGCGCAATTGCTAATAAAGCAAACTTTGGGGTACCTCCCATTGCATATATATCTGAGATATTCACTGCAAGAGCCTTCCATCCCAAATTAAATGGATTGGTATTTGGAAGAAAATGAGTTTTTTCATTAAGCATATCGGTTGAAACAGCCCATAAATGATTACTATCTTTTCTTATTAAGGCAGCATCATCGCCGATGCCTTTAAATGCTTTGGTTTTGTGTAAATTAAAATATTTATTAATTAATGAAAATTCAGGGGACATTTTATTTTTTTTTGGGACGGAAAGATTTTAGTATTGTTTCTTTAGTCTCAATATATGGCGCCCCAATGAGGTCTAGGCAATAAGGAACAGCAGCAAATATACCTGGCACTATTAGATTACTTTTTTCATCTTTTAACCCCTCCAATGTTTCCACAATAGACTTAGGCTGTCCGGGAAGATTGATAATGAGAGTTGCATTTCTTATAACAGCAACTTGCCTAGATAGGATGGCTGTAGGTACAAAATTTAAGCTAATTTGTCTCATTTGTTCACCAAAACCTGGCATTTCTTTATCGCCAACACTTAGAGTGGCTTCAGGAGTAACATCTCTTTTAGCAGGACCTGTTCCACCAGTTGTAAGAATAAGATCACATTTTCTTTTATCTGATAGGTCAATTAATGTATTTTTAATCACCCCAATTTCATCAGGGATAATTTCTTCTTCTAAGTCAAATGGCTTAATAAGTGCATTAGTCAGCCAATTTTTAAGATTGGGTAAGCCTTCATCCTTATATTCTCCAGATGATGCGCGATCGCTTATAGAAATTAAGCCAATTTTAATGAATCTTTCTTCCACTAATAAGTCCTTATAATAGATAATTAATTAATATTAACATTTCAAGAAGGTTTACTATGCAAAAATCACACTTAACATATTTTATTTCCTTACTATTATTTATATCAAACGTTGCATTTAGTGATGAAAATGTCTTTGAGAAAAATTACCAGATACAGAGTCCAAAAGGATTCCAATCTTTCTCAAAAAATCTTAATACAAAGATGATGAGAGGGTGGGCTCAGAAAACTGATAAATTTAAGATGCTTGAAGATGGATATGACCTAATGGGGCATTCAAATTTCACCGGACCATATACCTCTCCAAATTTAGCTCTTCAGCATGCACAATCAATAAAGGCTGATATGGTTTTATTATATGATCGTCAAATTAATGATTCTAGTCGTGCAACAATGATTAAAAAAGCTCGAGATAAAGCAAGAAAAGCTAATCGAGTCAAAGAGGTGGGAAATTTGACAGAAATTGAAATAAATGACGACGATTTAGTCGATGAGAATGTTAAGTATGAAATAAATGCTACATATTGGGTCAAGCTGCCAAAGCCGACATTCGGCGCTCATTTTATTAAGTTAAATTCTGATGCAGAATCAATTAATGGTGTTCAGATTATCGCAGTTATCAAAGGATCACCTGCAGCAATCGCTGGAATATTAAAAAATGATAGCATCACCTCAATCGCAGAAGTCCCTGTTAATAAGCCAGAAGATTTAATTAGCCAAATAAGAAAGAATAAAGGCAAATTAATTGAAGTTGGTTATCTAAGAGGCGGAAAGCAATCTAAGGTTAACGTTAAGCTTTAGTAATAACAATATTTTTAATAAGCTTAAAGAGTTGCTTTGAATATTTAGGAGGCTTACTATCTTTTTTTTCTTTTTGAGCATTGGAGATTGTTTGCCTCAGTGACTGCTTATCAATTTGAGGGAATACGTCTACAAATTCAGTTATTGAATCATTATTGATTAATAGCTTATCCCTCCAGCCCTCAATAATATGATTTCTTTGTATTTCCTTTTGTGAACTCACTTTTAGTTGTTTCATAGTGATAAAGGCATCAGCCAAGTCAATCTCTCTAAGCAGCTTGCCTAAGTATTGAACTTGTCTTTTTTTAGCAGAGTTTGATTTTAAGTTTTTAAGATCTATTGTGGCTTCGTAAATGTTTACAGGAAATTTAAATGCTTCAATATTATTTATAGTTAATTCAGAGATTTCCCTTCCAAACTGTTGAATTTTTTTTGAATCTTTCTTTAATTCAGTTTTGCTTATAACACTATCTTTATCCAAATCTACCATGACTTAATACCTAATTCTTCCTATGATTCTGTATGATATCAGTTTTAAAGAAAGTATTTTTTATGAGCGTAAAACTTCTTAACTTCTCTGAAGATGATTTGTATCTAATTTCAAATAAGGTCTTAGATATAGCAAAAAAAAATAGTGCTACTGCTTCCGAGGTTGAAATTGGTGTGAGCTCGGGAAAAACTATTTCTACTCGTATGGGAGCTTTAGAGACTATTGAGTTAAATAATGGCAAAAGTCTTAGTGCTACAGTTTTTTTTAATAATAATCAAGGTATTGCATCAACTTCAGATTTTAGTAATGATGCTCTTGAATCTTGTGTCAATGCTGCTTGTCAAATTGCCAAATATACGGCAGACGATAAAGCATTTGGCTTGGCAGATCCGAGTCTTTATTTCAAAGATTCTAAAGATTCTAAAGATTTAAATATTTATAATCCTTATTTTGACTCACAAGAATTAATGGTTCAGAAAGTCCTTGAATGTGAAGAGAGCGCCTTAAGTTATGATAGCCGGATAACTAATTCAGAGGGAGCACAATTAAGTACCTCTGAAAATTTATTTGTATATCTAAATTCAGCAGGCTTTAGTGGGGGTTACCCATCATCACGATCTTCTCTTAGTTGCTCTGTAGTGGCCAAAAGTGATTTAGGAATGCAAAGAGATTATAGTTACAGCTCAGTGAGGTCGTATAATGATTTATTACCAGCTAAGCTAATTGGAAAAGATGCTGCTGACAGAGCTCTTAAGCGTTTGGATGTAAGGCCGATTAAGACTGGGAAATACCCTGTAATATTTGAAGCTTCAATTGCTACGTCAATTATTTCTTCAATGGTTTCTGCTATCTCCGGTGGAAACTTGTATCGCGAGACGTCTTTTCTATTAAATTCATTAAATACTAAAATAGCTTCCGAGGCTTTGTCCATCATTGAAAATCCATTTTTAAATAAAGGCCATTCAAGTTCATATTTTGATGGGGAGGGCATTAATTTAAAAGAAAGAACTGTGTTGGATAATGGTATTTTAAACGGGTACTTCCTATCTTCTTATAGTGCACGAAAGTTAGAGATGCAAACTACTGGAAATTCTGGCGGCGCGCATAACCTTATTGTGGGCTCATCCAAAAAAACTCTTTCAGATTTAATTCAAGGAATTGATAAAGGACTTTTAATTACAGAACTCTTAGGTCATGGATTGAATATGGTTACTGGAGATTACTCAAGAGGAGCTGCAGGTTTTTGGATTGAGTCAGGAAAAATACAGCATGCTGTAGAGGAAATCACCATTGCTAGCAACCTTAAAGATATGCTGTTAAATATCAAAGCTATATCAAATGATACCTATCAAAATAGCTCTAAATATACTGGGTCGATTATGATTGAGCCTATGACTGTAGCAGCTAACTCTTAAAATTTAATTATTTAATTTGGGAAACTTTCTGTGGTTTACAGTTCTCTGTAGTTAATTTATTAGTGCAGTTCTCTGTAGTTGACTTGATAGTTGATTCTTCTGTGTATTCTTCGAAATTATAATCAGAATTTGCAGTGTCTGTATAGTCAATTTCACCTGAAGGTGAATCTTTCACAAGAGCTTCTCGGTATTGAAGGTATGCATCTCTTTGGAAGGCATATGGATCTAATGAGGCTTCATCCATAATTGCTGATGCATTCAGAAGCTCGGTGCGGGCATCAATAAATTGTAAAATACGCACTTGATTCCTTCCTCTTACATTATTTATATAGCTAATAGGATCAAATGCTAATGTATCAGTTACAAATCCGACAGCATCCCTTGTAGTTGACGGGCCTATAAATGGAAGCACTAAATATGCTCCTTGACCTACACCCCAGTATCCTAGTGTTTGACCAAAATCTTCTTTTCTTCTCTCGCCGCCATTCATTGAATGCACATCAATAAAGCCCAAAAGTCCAATAGTACTATTAACCAATATTCTTCCAGTATCGTTTGCGGCATACTCAATTTTACCTTGAAGTAATTCATTTATTACTGTTACCACATCTCTAATATTATTAAAAAAGTTATTAACACCTTTAACAATAAATGTAGGGGTTATATTTTTATAACCTTTTGAAATTGGCTTAACAATTGCACCATCAGCGACATCATTAAACTTATAGATTGCTCGATTAAAGTTTTCTAGTGGGTCTTGATTTGCCTGAGTTGCACATCCGGAAACTTGAAAAATAACCAGGACAATAAGAAATAATTTGGATAAATACATATACTTTATATTATCCATTATTGTGGTATTTAAGTCTATTTAATAAGCCTATAATAGAAGAAAATCAAGAAATATGTTGTAAAAAAACAACATCATTGAGCATCTTTAAATAAAGCCATAATTTTAGGCTTTTGTTCTGCGTGATTTACTATAGGGAATGGGTAATCTAAACCTAACTTGATTGGAAAATTATTTGGTGACTTATTAAAAAAAACAGATGGTTGGTGAATTTCTTTTTTGTTCAGCACCCCAAGTTCAGGAACATATTTCCTAATAAATTTACCATCAGGATCAAATTTTTCTGATTGAAGCAGCGGATTAAAAATCCTAAAATAAGGTTGCGCATCGCAACCTGTGGAAGCTGCCCATTGCCACCCTCCATTATTCGCAGATAAGTCAAAATCAATTAAATGTTCTGCAAAATATTTTTCACCCCATCGCCAGTCTATTAATAAATCTTTTACTAAAAAACTAGCAATAATCATTCTTAGTCGATTATGCATATAGCCAGTAGTGTTTAATTGGCGCATGCCTGCATCAACAATTGGAAATCCTGTTTTACCATCCTTCCAAGCATTAAATTTTTTTTCATCATTTTCGAATTTAAGATTGTTGTATTTGAACTTAAAAGCCTCGCCATCTTGGATATGTGGGAAGTTTGATAGTATTTGAAAATAAAAATCCCTCCAGATTAATTCATTCAGCCAGGTAGAAGAACCTTCTGAATTATGAGCGAGTGCTACCTTTGCAAGATGTCTTATAGAAATAGTACCAAATCTATTATGGACTGAAAGGTATGAAACACCTTTTGTTCCGGGGAAATTTCTAAGGTAACCATAATTCTTTATCCTTGTTTTAAAATCCTCAATTAATGCAAGCCCTCCTTTCGTCCCCATAGGAAGATTCATTGATAAAATATTTGATTTTTTAAAACCAATTTCTTTTAGTGACTGAAGGGGTCTACTCTTAAATTTAGCCATATTGAGGATGTAAGGAGCACAATCAAATTGAGTCACACCTTCATTGAATATTTTCTTGAGATGATTATTTTTATATGGAGTAAAAACAGTATAAGGAGTATTGCCTTGCGTTAAGATTTCTTTTTCTTCAAATATTACCTGATCTTTATATTTAAACGTTTGGATATTTTTTTTTACTAACCGATCAATAACCTTTTTATCTCTACGTATTGCATATTTTTCGTAATCTTTATTTAAAAATAATGCATTACATTTATACTTATCGATTAAAGATGGAATTAAAGCAACA
>Ga0209816_1002539_pt1 | contig 12875 bp, 11 predicted proteins | sample CoawatmetaG01DNA_FD_187509 | JGI IMG/M metagenome (GOLD analysis project Ga0209816, IMG submission 187509) | Marine microbial communities from the West Antarctic Peninsula - Coastal water metaG017-DNA (SPAdes) (version 2) | ecosystem: Environmental > Aquatic > Marine > Coastal ... | reverse complement strand
AAAATGTGCCATCATCACCGACCAAATGGCGCGCATTTTTTAAAAATTGAATTGCTTGACTTGGGTTTAGATTGCCAATGGTAGAACCAGGGAAAAAAGCAAGCCGCTTTGACGAATCAAAATTAGCACTTTCTGGCCAATCAATTGGCTCCATAAAATCTGCACAAATTGCTCCAACTGAAATATTACTGTAGTCCGAAGCTATTTCTTGTGCGGTTAAAATGAGATGGGATTTTGAAATATCTATTGCAATATAATGCAGTGGCTCTGGTAAAGCTGATAATAGTGCTTTGATCTTAATACTAGACCCACAACCATATTCTACTACTGCTGAACCAGGCTCAACCAGGGAATAAAGCTCTTCTTTAATATCATTGAGTAATCCTACTTCGGTTCGAGTTACGTAGTATTCTTCCGTATCACAAATTTTATCAAAGATTTTTGAGCCACGCTCATCATAAAAAAATTTAGGAGATATTGTTTTCTGCGGCAATGATAATCCTTCTAAAGCAGCCTCATAAAATTCTATTTTCTTTTTAGGTTGAATATCGACAAAATAGTCAAGTTCCTTAATATTTTCTTTACCCATATGAATTAAATCCCTAACAAAAAAATTACTCTTTGGTTGATATTGTTCTCGGCCCTATTATTACCAGGGGCTTTAATAGATTTTTAAAATGAATACAATGCGTCATAATACACACAAGTTATAAATGCAACTAATTGTAATTTAAAGCTGTCTATTCGTCTTTTATGCAACTAAGATGTCTAGATATTTTATTTTAGGAAATTAAGTTATCGATAAAAAAGTACTTTCTAATGATTTACTTACAGGCTCAAATGCACTTGGCGACGACTTGGACCAATATTGGGACCAAGACAATCAGGCCTGGTGGGACTGGTATGTATCACTTGCTGATAATAAAGACGATTTCACTAATCACGTCGATATAGAACCTCTAAAGCATTTCGACATGTTGTCTGACAGTGAACTAGAAGATGAGCTTTCCACTCCATACGACTTAACAGATGCCCATCATCTTGCCTTTAGGAGGGATGGATTCATAAGGCTACCAAATGTATTGTCTCCACCAGCTGTAGTTCGTTTGCGCAAAGAACTTATAAATCTTCTTAGCAAGACTTTTCCTGAAAACAACAGAAGTAAGCGCTTCCTAAGCCTCGAAATGATGTGGCTAGAGAACCACATCATAAGGCAGTATGTTCTTAGCCCTCGTATTGCAAAAATTTCAGCTGACCTGCTAAGTATAAAAAGCGTTCGTCTTTACCATGACAACGCACTTTCAAAGGAGCCTGGTTGTGGTCGCACACCTTGGCATTACGACGATCATCATTTCCCTTTAGAGACAAATGATGTTGTGACCGCATGGATGCCAGCACAACCCGTGCCGCTAGCTATGGGCCCCTTATCATTCGCAAAGCCGATAAGCGCTTTTAATCTCGTTAAAAATATCAATTTCAATAAAAATGACAAAAGCTATGACCAAAAAGTAACTGAGGTTTTTAAGGAAAAACAGGTGGCTATTGACTCTAAACCCTTTGAGATGGGTGAGGCAAGCTTTCATCATAATTTGAGTTTTCATACAGCAGGTGGTAACAGGACTTCGCGGAGCCGTATAGTTCTTGCTAATACATATTTCGCAGATGGAGCGCGGGTGGTTAAGGACCCAACAATGGTCTCAGGAGATTGGCAAAAGTTCATTCCTGGGGTTGCCCCAGGAGGAATTGCTGCTAGCGAACTCAATCCAGTTTGCTGGCCTGTAAAAACCGAACGTAATACATAGCGACACAACGAAATACTCGATTAAATTGTTAGGGTGCTAATTAAATTGAACTATGGTATAAATTGAACAGTCGAAAGCATACTTTAATAAACAATCATATTTTTTTCCTATGGAAAATAAAACAGATGTAATTATCATTGGTTCTGGAATAGCAGGTATAACAACGGCCTACTATCTACAAGAAAAATTTCCCAATCTTTCTTACAAAATCATTGACTCAAGAAGTGATCTAGGTGGCACTTGGGATCAAATGAAGTTTCCTGGTGTTCGTGCAGACAATGATATGTATACCTATGGATTTAGTTTTAATCCCTGGCAAGGAACTATCATAGGTAAAGGTCAGGATATTAAAAATTACATAAATGACACTGCAGAAAAATTCAATATAAAACAACATATATTATTTGATACACAAGTCACATCGTCATCTTGGAAAAATAATCAATGGATAACAAAAACCAATCGTAAAAATTTTACTAGTCAATATGTTATTTGCTGCACTGGATCACGTGATCGAAACAACCCTCATTTACCAAAGTTTAAAGACGAAAAAAAATACCAAGGAAAAATTGTACATACCCAAGCTTGGGGGGATACAGACTATAAAGATAAAAATGTAACAATTATTGGTAGCGGATGCACTGCTATTACGATGGCGCCCTCAATAATAAAAGAAGCGAAAACAGTAACATTGGTTCAGCGCAGCCCCGCATGGATTATAAATATTGATAGTCAAGAAAAATCATCCCGAGGTTATAAAACATTTGAAGTCTTAAAAGATTATATATCCAGTAGATTTTTTAAAAAGTCACTTAGAAAGAAAATAATAGCTACCGATCCTTATTATAATGAGACTACCACTCCCTCATATGATTATTGGGACCAGCGCCCTGCTTCAAGCTTAGATCAAGATTATTTTAGGGCTGTAGAATCAAAAAAAGTAACGATAGTGCGTGAAGGAGTTAGTAACTGGGAAACAACTGGTGTTAAATTACAAAATGGAAAGGTTATCGACAGTGATATTACTGTTATGGCCACAGGGGGTAATGCACAGTTATTAGGTGGTATTGATATTTTTGTTAATGGTAAAAAAATAAATATCAATGATACTAGTTGGTATAGAGGGATGATGTTTAGTGGGATACCAAACCTTTTTGCTCATGCGGGATATATTAATTTTAGTTGGACTGCCAGATGCGAAATAGTTAGTCAGCGTATTTGTAAAACAATTACCTATATGGAGAAAAAAAAATTAAGGAGTTGTACTCCAAAATATTTGGGTGAAAAATCGACACCATCAATACAGGCAAATTATGTATTACGAGCAATGGACCAGTTTCCCAATAGGACTTATAAATTTTATCAAAATTACTTAGTAGAATATTTAAGCTTTAAATGGGCAAAAATTAACGACGGAGCAGTAGATTTCAAATGATAATTAAAGGAATATGGATATGAAACTTGAGTCAATAGCACTTCATCATGGTTATGATCCAGATACAAATGACCAAAAAGCAGCAACGACCCCAATTTATCAAACTTCGGGGTTTACTATTGATGACACACAGCATGGTGCAGATTTATTCGACCTTAAAGTCGAAGGAAATATTTATTCAAGAATAGGAAATCCTACTAACACGGTACTTGAAAAAAGAGTTGCAGAAATGGAAGGTGGGATTGCTGCTTTATCTCTTGCCTCCGGGATGGCTGCAATCACTTATGCTATCCAGACCATTACAAGGGCGGGTGATAATATTGTGAGTACCAATCAGCTATATGGAGGAACATATAACTGTTTTACTCATAGCTTCCCTAAGTATGGCATTAATGTGAAAATGGTCGATGGAGCAGATTTTAAGGGTCTTGAGGAAGCAATAGACGAAAAAACCAAGGCTGTATATTGTGAGTCGATTGGCAATCCTCTAGGAAATATTATTGACCTAAAGAAATTTGCAGATATTGCTCATAAACATGGTATTCCTTTGATTGTGGACAATACTGTAGCCACACCTTATTTATGCCGACCAATTGATTTTGGAGCAGATATTGTTATTCATTCCCTTACAAAATATATAGATGGTCACGGGGCGACGATTGGTGGAATTATTGTTGATTCTGGGAAATTCGATTGGGCTAAAGAGCCAAATAAATATCCTATGCTTAATGAGCCAGATCCTTCTTACCATGGAATTGTATACACCGAACAGTTCGGACCTGCTGCTTTTATTGCCTGTTGTCGGGTTGTTCCTTTGAGAGAAACTGGAGCGTGTTTATCGCCCAATAACGCCTACATAATAATGCTGGGGCTTGAATCATTAGGCGTAAGAATGGAGCGACATTGCAATAATGCACTTGCGCTAGCCAAATACTTACAAAGCCACGAACGTGTGGAATGGGTAAATTATGCTGCTCTACCTAATGATAAATACAATGATGTTTGTAAAAAAATCACGAATGGTCAAGCATCGGGCATTATCAGTTTTGGTATTAAGGGTGGAAGTGATGCAGCAGCAAGATTTATTGACGCACTTCAAATGATCTTGAGGGTACTTAGTATGGGTGATGCTAAATCACTTGCTTGTCATCCGGCATCAACATTACATAGACAATTAACTCCAGAACAGAAGGTTTTAGCAGGCGTTAGTGAAGATTTAATAAGGATTTCAGTGGGTATTGAGCATATTGATGACATTATTCAGGATGTTGAACAAGCAATTGAGGCTTCAAAAAAATAACACTCTTTGAGATTATTTTTTTAAATACGTGAATTTTGTTATCTCTTTATATGAATTTATGAGCGTTTATCTATCACAAATGGATGTACTCTTATAGATATAAATTTATATAAATCTTTAATTTATATAAATCTTTAATATAATAATCGAATATGAATATATTAAAGTGTATGCAGCCTAAAAGATTTATCGTTATTGCGTTAATAACTATGCTACTTTTTTTAGTTATCTTTAGTGATACTTCAAAATACTTAGTGAGTGAGATATTAATAGAGACTAATGCTGTCAATTTAGATCTTCGTAAATATAGACTATTTTCCAATAAACCGCTGATAGCATTTAATAAAAATGAATCGAAATTATATGTAGTTCAAAGAAATAAGAATACCAGCCAGCAAAATCAAGAATTTATTTCCCAAATTTTATTCGACAAAAATTATAGAAATCCTTTGCTAACAAAATTTATTAAGCTACCAAAAAATAACGCCATGATTCATGAGGTGATTTTAGATATACATTATGATGATGATAATAAAATATATATATCTATGTTGGCTGACGAATTAAATGACAGTGGATGCTATTTTCTATTACTTTATGAATACAATCTTATTAGTAAAAAATGGATAAAAATTTTTAAATCTTCACCATGTGTGGATTTAAACGATTATCAAGGCATTGGCGGAAGGATTACAAATAATAAAAATAGTGTGTTCATTGCTGGAGGCAACATTCTCTTTGAACATATGAATCAAAAAATTATTAAAAATTATGAAGAACTAATCACTTCTACAAATATATTTGGCAGTGTTGTTGAGATAGATAAAAAAACTTATATATCTAAAAAAATATCCTTTGGTCACAGATTTCCATCTGGTTTATTCTACGATTCAAGCAGAGATATTTTATGGGAAACAGAGCACGGTCCAAGAGGTGGGGATGAACTAAATATGATTGAAAATAGTCATAATTATGGTTGGCCGAATGCCTCTTACGGTCTTTCATATAATAAAAAAAATAACTCATCATTTACTAAGGATTCCCATAATGGATTTAGGAAGCCATTATTTTCATGGACTCCTAGTATAGGGGTATCTCAAATAGGATCGATAAAAGGTTATGGGAAATTTTATGATATCTGGAACAATAATGATTTGATTATTTCATCACTTAAGAATAAAAGTATTTATAGAAACCGTATTGAAGAAGGTAAAATTATTTATTCTGAAAAAATATATATAGGGAATAGAATCAGATCATTAGTTGTATCTCCAGATGTAATTTTTGCTTCGACTGATGATGGAAGCATAATAGTAATTGAGCCTAGCGAAATTCCACTCCGGGCCGGAGCATTCTAAAATATTCTATGAAAATTAGATTAGTTTGACTAGGAATATTCTGAAACGCTAAACGCATGCCCCTCCTCCGTCACTCCAATTAAAAATAATTAAGGGGCTATTGTCTTTCCTGAAAAATCAAAACACTTCCCTGAATCTTTTTGGCTAATTTTACCAATAACTTCTGTCATTAGTTTTACACTTTCCTTCGGCGTAAAAATATTATGCTTAACATTGCTTAAAAATGGTTCTGATAAATTACTTTCGACTGTTCCTGGATGAATCCCTATTACTATATGTTCTTTATTTGCTCTTTGTAATTCTATTGAAAGGTTATTTATCATCATATTAAGGGCAGATTTAGAACTCCGATAACTATACCAGCCACCAAGTTTATTATCAGTAATACTTCCCACTCTTGCAGTTAAAAAGACTATCTTAACTCCTTGTGATTTCTTAATAAGTGGTAAAAGTTTTTTTATTAAGAGGATAGGCCCGAAAACATTAACTTGAAATACCTTCGTCAAGCCCTCAGGATTTATGCCATTTATTGATTTTTCAGGTTTTATGTGATCTGTATGGAGAATTCCTGTTGCAATTATGATTGTGCTAATAGATTCCAAATGTGATAATTTATCTAAGTTTTCAAATGTTTCCTCTTTATTATAATCAACCTCTATTGATTGAATTTTTTTGTGAACTGAATCATTAGTTTTTCTGGATAACGTAACAACTTTACCTACATTTGGGTCGTCACAGTAAAATTTTGTGAATTCTTTCCCAATTGCACCAGATGAACCTGCTATTAATATATTTTCATTCATTTAAATAAAGGAAATGGCTTTAATAATATTTGTAATTTATCATCATAAGTTATTAATATGTTGCGTAGGGGAAAATCTTCTGCAAAACTTTCCAATGTATTGTAATATCTCGGTTTAAATAGAATAAACAAGGCTTAATACTGATTATGGAAGTTTTACAAAATTATAAGCAAGTTGTTGACGCAAGGAAAAAACTTAAAGAAAAAAATATTTCCTTTATTGACTCTGCATTCATAATAAAAGTAAGGAATTTATTACGAAAGTTAGGACTTAAAGAACAAATCTCAATTGGAGATGTTAATAAAAGCTGGGATGTCCTAAGTTTTATTCAATTTATTGAAAAAAATGTAAGTAAAAATCAACCAATTCTTGATATTGGTTGTTACTGCTCTGAGTTTGTAGTTGCATTAGACGCATTGGGCTACAAAAAACTATCGGCAATTGATTTAAATCCAGGAATATCCTACATGCCAGCTCAAAATAGAATTAATTATGAAGTTTCTGATTTCATGAAATATAAACCGAAGGTAGAAAAATTTAAAGCAATTTCTGCAATATCTGTTCTTGAGCATGGTTTTGATAGAAAAAGATTTTTACAAAGTATGTCTAAAATTTTAACGACAGATGGGTATTTATTGATTTCTTTTGATTATTGGGATAAAAAAATTGATACATCCAAAACTAGGCTTTTCGATATGGAGTGGAATATATTCTCAAGAAATGAGGTGAAAGAAATTATTGAGGAAGCAAAGGAGTTCGATCTTTTTCAGATTAATGGACCTTCATTTAAATGTGATGAAAAAGCAATTACTCATGTCGGATATAACTATACTTTCGGACAAATTATTTTTAAAAAAAAATAATTTTATTATCAAATGAGAATACTAATTGTTACCGGTAAGTATCCACCACTTAAATGTGGTATTGGTTTTTATACAAGAGACCTTTCGAAATCATTAAGTATTATGGGAAACGATGTATCAGTTTTATCAACATTTAGTTCAAAAGTAACAAAAAAATCTAAAGATGTTGAGTTGTTAGATGGTATAAAAAATTGGAATTTTTTATCAATGCTTACTTTTTATAAAATAATAAAAAACTGGAAGCCTGATGTAATTCATGTTCAGTTTCCAGCTGATGGTTTTCATGAATCAATTGCATACTCTCTATTACCTCTATTAGGTTTTTGTTTGGGTAAAAAAATTGTAATGACCTGGCACGAATCGTTTAGCTTAAGCCATATTTTTAAGTTTTTCTTATTATCAGTGGTACCAAGTCAAATTATAGTTGTTAGGCCTAACTATAAAAATCTACTTCCATTTTATAAATTTTTAGCAGCTCATAAAACATTTAATTTTATTCCAAACGCTTCTACCCTACCGAGTGTAAATTTATCAATCTCTCAAAAAAAACTATTAAAGAAAAAGTATATTTTAGGTAAAAGTAGATTGATTGTTTATTTTGGCTTTATCTACCCCCACAAAGGTGTAGAGAATATATTAAAAATAGCCAGCCCTGAAACCGATCAAGTTGTCATTGCTGCAGATATGGAGCCTCAAAATAAATATCATAAATATCTTAAAAGTATAATTACAAAGAAATGGAATAATAGGGTTTCATTAATTAAATACATGCCAGAAAACGACTTAGCGGCCCTTCTTAGTGTTGCTGATGCGATTATTCTTCCATTTAGAGATGGGGGTGGGATATGGAATACATCAATTCATGCAGCAGTTTCTAGTCGTTCATTTTTATTAACAACATCAATAAATATAAACGGTTTTAATAAAGATTTAAATACTTATTACAGCTCAACTGATAATATAAATGAGATGAGAGGTGCTCTTGATAAGTATTCAGGAACCAAAAACTTAAATAAAACGGTTACTGATAGCTGGGCTGAGATCAGTAAGAAACATATCCAAGTCTATGATAGAAATTAATTTAAAAGATATAAATAATCTAGATGAATAAAATTAAATTATCTTTTTGTATAACTACTTTTAATAATGAAGAATTTATTTCGGCAACTCTTAGAAGTATACTTTCCCAGTTTGATAAAGATATTGAAATTGTTATTGGAGACAGCAGCTCAAGCAACAAAATAGAAATAATTACAAAAGAATTTAGCAAAAAATTTCAGAATATAGTATACAAAAGGCTGAATGATGACGGTTTTGGAATAGATCTCTCAAAAACAATTTCACTTGCAAGGGGAGAATATTGCTGGCTATTTTCTAGTGACGATTGTATAAAAGATGGAGCAATTGATCATATTAAAGGCTTAATAGAACTATCAAATCCAAGTGTATTGCTTTGTAATCGTACGATATGTAATAAGGATTTAGTTCCTATTAAAAACTCCCCTAATTGGCTTTTGGGTGATAAAAATACAAAAAAATTTGATTTTAATAATGTTGTTGACCTAAATAATTACATTACTAAATCTCAATCAATTGGCTCCTTATTTAGTTATATGAGTACCGTTATTTTTAAGAAAGACAATTGGGATAAGATTCCAATAAAAAAACCCTATATGCGTAGCCCTTACCAGCATGTTTGGAGGGTTTTTCAAATTCTTAAGGGAAAAAAATCATCCTTTTATTACACAGATAAGCAATTAGTATTATTTAGGGGGGATAATGATAGTTTTCGAGGTAAAGGCTATCCTGCACGAATATATTTAGATTTTGACAGCTATAAAGATATTATAAATCATTACTTTAAATGTAAAGAAATAAGAAATAGCTTTAAAAAATTAATGCGAAGAGAGCACCCGTTTTATTCATCATTAATTAGGGTGAGGTCAGAACTTAAATCTAAAAAAGATTGGGAAAAGTTTGAGGAAAAACTAATATATTATAATTATCCATCGATACAAATATACTTTATAAATTTTATTGGCTCTAACAATTTTTTAGTTATTTTTTTAAGAAAGCTAAAAAAAATGATTGATTAGTCGCCAATAAAGCCACCGCTTTGATGTTGCCACAACTGATAATACAGCCCTTTTTTCTTAATGAGTGACCTATGATTTCCTTCTTCGATAATTTCTCCATTATCCATTACAATTAGTCTATCCATTGCGGCAATAGTTGATAGTCGATGAGCAATAGCAATTACAGTCTTACCCTTCATAAGGATATCAAGACTATCTTGGATAATGACTTCTACTTCTGAATCTAGTGAACTTGTGGCTTCGTCCAAAAGCAATATTGGAGCATTTTTAAGGATAACTCTTGCAATTGCAATTCTTTGCTTTTGTCCACCTGAAAGTTTAACTCCCCTCTCCCCCACTAAGGATTTGTAACCAATATTTCCGTATTGATCCTTGAGCCCCATTATGAATTGATGAGCTTGAGCTTTTTTAGCAGCAGCAGTTATCTCTTTATTAGAAGAGCTAGGCTTACTATAGGCAATATTGTCTTCAATAGAACGATGAAGTAAAGATGTATCTTGAGTAACCATTGCGATATTAGATCGCAAGCTGTCTTGGGTAATGGAGTTGATATTTTTATTATCAATTAAGATCTCGCCTTCATCTAATTCATAAAACCTAAGTAAGAGATTGACCAATGATGACTTACCGGCCCCAGATCTTCCAACTATCCCAACTTTTTCTCCATGCTCAATATTCAAATTAAAGTCAGAAAAAAAACTATCGTTCTTTTGGTATGAAAAATAAACATTTTTAAATGAAATAGGAGCTTTTTTTATATCCAAATTTAAGGCGTTAGGCCTATCATTTATTACCTGCTTTTTGGAAAGCATGTTAAGTCCGTCTTGACCAACACCAATTTGCTCATATAGTGACGTCATTTCCCACATTACCCAGTGCGAGATTCCATTTAACCTTAATGACATAGCACCTGCAGCTGCTACAACCCCAATAGCAATTTCATTATTTGACCATAGAAAAAGAGCTGTTCCAGTTGTTGATGCAATTAAAAGCATGCTCAGAAAATGATTGATAATTTGAATTGCAGTAATTTTACGCATTTGAAGTGTGACAGTATGTAAGAACTCTTTCATTGCATTTTTGGCATACTTAGACTCTCTGCCTGCATGAGAGAAAAGTTTGACAGTACTTATATTGGTGTAAGCATCCGTTATTCGACCTGTCATTAGAGACCGGGCATCGGCTTGATCTTTCGAGAGTTTTGCAAGCTTAGGAATAAAATAAAATAATGTCGCAATATATATACTCAGCCATATTAAAAATGGAAAATATAGTAAGGTATTTAGACTTCCAACCAAAACGATCATGGTAGTGATATAAACAATTACATAGACTAAAATATCAGACAATATAAACCACATGTCTCTTAAGGCAAGGGTAGTCTGCATTACTTTTGCAGCTATTCGACCAGAAAACTCATTGTTATAAAAATCAATACTTTGATTAAGTAATAGACGATGAAAATTCCATCTCATTCGCATCGGAAAAGTACCCGCAAGTGTTTGGTGTTTTATCATGGTTCTAATAGCAACAAAAAACGTGCTACCAATTAAAATGGCTATGATTAATAGAAGGAAATGCATGTGATTATTGAAAAATTGACTAGGGTCACTCGTTATCATTAAGTCAATTATCCTCCCTAAAACGGCATAAAGGATTGCCTCAAAACTTGCTATGGCAGCAGTTAACAGTGCCATTAAGCCAATATATATCTTGATATCTTTAATGCATAGCCAAGCAAATTTAAATAAAGATTTAGGGGGTGTTTTTATAAGATCTTTGGGGAACGGACTAACTAAATTTTCAAACCATTGCAACATATAGCGCAGCTACTCCTGAAAGTGAAAGTTTTGTATTAATTAAAAATTATTATTAAAGAAAGTATTAGTTGAATAACAAAAATACAAACAGAAAGGAAGTGGAGAATAGAAAATATCTTTTTTGCATTCTTAACATTTTTAAGCTCCAAATCTCTATATTTATTGACCTTAGGGGTAATAAAAAATTGATTAATAAAGAACCCTAAAAAAATTATTACAGATAAAGTTTGATCCAATTGATTAAACTCTCTAAAAGTAAAGATTATTAGTAAGGTTGATATCACTAATCCAAAAGTAAAAAGTCTTGGGAAAAATTTCCTTAAAAACTTTTTAGCGCCATCGGCAGTCAAAACATTAAATACTATTGGTGAAATTAGAACCATAAAAGAAATCATGGCTCCGAATAAAGTTGCTGCAAGAAAGTTTATCATTTAAATCCCTGGTAAATAATGTCTAATTTTTGTCGGCTACAAATTTCAATACAGCGCTGTTGATACAATAACGTTTGCCACTTGGCGGGGGTCCATCATTAAATACATGTCCTAAATGAATGCCAGAACTCGCACTAAGTACCTCCACCCTATTTCCGTCTTCTTTATAAACTAAGGAGCCTGGTATTGGATCAAAAAAACTTGGCCAACCAGTGCCACTCTTAAACTTTTTATCGCTTCTAAATAAACGCTCTCCTGTAATTGGATCGACATAATATCCTGGATCTTTATTATCTAATAATGAACCAGTAAATGGCAGCTCTGTACCACTTTCAAAAGCAATTTTTTTTTGTTCTGGGCTTAAGGTTTGCATACCAAACCAACGCCAAAATTCTTTAGGGTCTCCATCATACCCTGTATATCTAGATATTTCCTTACCCCCTTCAAACATGACTATAGTTGGGGTTGCCCATACAGCTTCTTTTAATTCCCAGCCAACTGGGACTTGCATACTATAAGTTTTTTCAATTGGAAAAGATGATTTCCAGTCAGCCATCACATCTCTTTCAAATGCCTTACAAGAACCACAGATCTCTGACTCAAAAACTACAAGCTGTGTTTTGGCTAATACTTTTCCATCCAATGGATCATTCATATCGTTCAATTTTTGGTCTCCAGCGTATAGTATTGAAAAAAAAATTAAGAAAGTTACAAAAAATAGTATTTTTTTATAATTTTTAAAAAATAATGGTAAAAATTTCATGTTTTTAATCCCATCTAGAAATATATTAAACTTTTAGGTAAGATACGTATCTATCAACAAAGTTCTAAAAATTTTAATTTAAATATATTATATATAAAATGCGAACAATTTTTAAATCAATTATCATAATTTTACTGAGTTACCAGACAGTAATTGCAGCTCCAATGAGTTTCAAGGGCTCAGTCACCTCCATGACCACAATTG